>Ga0364881_10421_pt1 | contig 24018 bp, 27 predicted proteins | sample ExccelJu500001D4_5_FD_206923 | JGI IMG/M metagenome (GOLD analysis project Ga0364881, IMG submission 206923) | Enriched cells from Trout Bog Lake Hypolimnion, Wisconsin, USA - BchlTB.July30.5000.01.D4 | ecosystem: Environmental > Aquatic > Freshwater > Lake > Hypolimnion/Profundal zone | place...
CATCTGCCATGACCACTGAACAAACAGCACCCAATCAAGACGAGAACCAGATCATCACCGAACGCCGCGCCAAGCTGGCTGCGTTGCGCAAAGAAGGCATAGCTTTCCCGAATGATTTTGACCGAGAAAATCTGTCCGGCGATTTGCATATTTCTTATGGCGAAATGAGCCACGACGAGCTGGCAGTGGCAAATGTCAGCGTAGCCGTGGCCGGGCGCATGATGTTGAAGCGGGTGATGGGCAAGGCCAGCTTTGCCACGGTGCAGGATATGAGCGGGCGCATCCAGTTGTTTATCAGCAACGGCGATACCGGCGAAGAAGCACACAACGCTTTCAAACATTACGACTTGGGCGACATCCTCGGTGCGTCCGGCGTGTTGTTCAAGACCAAGACCGGTGAGCTTTCCGTGCGCGTTTCGCAGATTCGTTTATTGACCAAAGCGCTGCGCCCGTTGCCGGAAAAATTCCACGGACTAACTGATCAGGAACAAAAATATCGCCAACGCCATGTGGATCTGATTACCAACGAAGATGCGCGCCGCGTGTTTACCATCCGCTCCAAGGTGATCCAGACGATACGCGAATTTTTCATGCGTCACGATTATCTCGAAGTCGAAACGCCGATGATGCACTCGATTCCCGGCGGCGCTTCTGCCAAGCCTTTTGTCACTCATCACAACGCGCTCGACATGGAAATGTTTTTGCGCATCGCGCCCGAGTTGTACCTCAAGCGGCTGGTGGTAGGCGGCTTCGAGAAAGTGTTCGAGATCAACCGCAACTTCCGCAACGAGGGGCTTTCAACACGGCACAACCCCGAGTTCACCATGATCGAATTTTATGAAGCCTATCGGGATTATAAATACCTGATGGACTTTACCGAAAAATTGTTTTGCGAAGTGGCGCGCAAGGTATTAGGTACCACAGTACTTACTTACCAGGGACGCGAACTCGACTTGGGCAAACCGTTCCACCGCCTGACCATCACTCAGGCGATCCGGAAATATCATCCGCAGTTTTCCGAAACCCAGTTGAATGACCGCGATTTCCTCATCAACGAGCTGGAAGACCTCAAAGCAAAATACAGGAAGGAAGACGGCCTCGGCGGGTTGCAATTGTCGTTGTTTGAAGAACTGGCCGAGCACCAGCTATTCGAACCCACCTTTATCGTCGATTACCCGATAGAAGTCTCGCCGCTGGCGCGCAGCAGTGACACGCGGCCCGGCATCACCGAACGCTTCGAGCTATTCATCGTCGGACGCGAAATCGCCAACGGCTTCTCGGAATTAAACGACCCGGAGGATCAGGAAGCGCGTTTCGATGCGCAGGTCTTGGCCAAAGAGGCAGGCGATGAAGAAGCTATGTTCAAGGACGCCGATTACATTCGGGCGCTGGAATACGGCCTACCGCCAACCGCCGGGGAAGGTATCGGCATTGACCGTCTGGTAATGCTGCTGACCGACAGCGCCAGCATCCGCGATGTGATTTTGTTCCCCCAAATGCGCCCAGAATAAGCGCGACCGGAGTAAGAGCGCGCGCCAATCAAAACAACTCGACATCTCCGCTCACCGGTTTTTCCTTGATGGTTTCGAGGTATTGTGCTTCTTGAGCCGCAATCGTATTGGTGTGCAGGGAACGCAGCCGCTTGACCCGTACCTTGCCGGTCGCGGGAAAGTAAACCACCATGCGCGGAAAAACGTCCCCGAGATCCTCCGAAATAGCTTTCAACCCTTCGGTCTCAAGATAATCATGTACGAAGGTAATATTGCGCATTCCAATATCGGTCATATTCGCCATGATGCGCCCGCCACCGAACAGCTTGACCTCCAGATTCTGTTTCTGTCCGCCGTTTTTCAGTATCTCGTTAATCAGGTGCTCCATCGCAAAGTTGCCATAGCGGGTGGCCTCGCTCAAACTGTTTGATTTCCAGCCATCTTTGTCCGCCGACGCAGATGCAGGCAGCATGAAATGGTTCATACCGCCGATGCCGCTAATACGGTCGCGGATGCATGCGGAAATACATGAACCCAGCGTGGTATAGACCCCTTCGTCGCTCTTGGTAACGTAATATTCGCCCGGCAGCAAGCGTGCGGCATAGGTATCATGTGCATCGTGCCAAGCTCGGCGGATATGTTCAAAACCCGGCAATGCCAGTGGTGGACGAAAATTGGGTGGGGCTGCCATGGCTTTCGTTAATTAGTCGCCGAGAAAAAGTTTTTTGGCTTCGATGATTTCTGCCTGAGCCTCGCGTATCGTGGATTCAATCGTCTCTTCGGGATCCAGCCCGGTCATTTCCCAAGCCTGCGGATCAATTGGAGAAACATCGTCCTGATCGAGTGTGTCCACTTCCGCCATCAGCGCAAGAATATTGGCGATATGCACGATTGCCGTTTCACGGGGACATTGTTGCGCCTGCTGAATATCGTGATGAAAGGCGATGCAATCTATCAGCAACGGCGGCAAGTGCCACTGCCGCGCCAGTTCGCCGCCCACTTGGGCATGGTCGAATCCCATCGTTTGGCGCTCGGCTTCGTAGACCGGCAACTCGTCCCCGCTGTCCAGCACCAGCAACAGTGCTTCCTTGGCCTGTGCGGGCAAGCGATTGAAAATTACCAATTCGCCGATGTCGTGCAACAACCCTGCGGTAAATACGGCCTCCGGGTCGCTCTTGCTCACCCGCTTGGAGAGAATACGCGCCACCAGAGCGCAATAAAGGCTGTGGTGCCAGAAGTTGTCCATCGACACGAGTTCGTTGGGTAATCCGGCAAAGGTGCGCGACACAGAAGTTGAGAGCGCCAGATTCCGAATCTGACTGGTGCCTATCAGCGTTACCGCCCTGGAAACTGTCTCGACGGTAGAAGAGAACCCGTAGAACGGGCTGTTTGCAACCCGCAACAGGCGTACGGTGAACGAAGGATCCTGGCTCACCGCCTTGGCAATATCGTCACTTGTACTATCCGGGTTTTCGACCAACTGGTTAATGCGGATGAAAACATCCGGCAGCGTAACCAGGTCACCCACGCCCTTTACCAGCTCAACAATTTTTTCATTATTCATAAGGTAGTACCATGGCACGCTTCACGGGGTTTAGTCAAGGGTACCTCTACAGGAAATCACTACTTCGCCAGCGGCACTCGCGGAGCCAGCGCGCACAACAGCTCATAGCTGATCGTACCTGCGGCGCGAGCCACTTCGTCCACCGACAACCCATTTCCCCATAGCGTCACCCGGCTGCCTGTATCAGCATCAGGAAGCGCGCTCAAATCCACACTCAGCATGTCCATCGAAACGCGCCCCAAAGTTCGGGTGCGTTGCCCTTCCACCAGCACCGGCGTACCGGTCGGTGCATGGCGCGGGTAGCCGTCGGCATAGCCGCAAGCCACCGTGCCGATGCGCATGGGTGCTTCGGCGCAAAACAATCCGCCATAACCGACTCGCTCGCCTGCTTTCAATTCGCGCACCGAAATAATTTCACTTTGCAGCGTCATTGCTGATCTTAGCCCAAGTTGTTGCGCACTGGTTTCAACAAACGGCGATGCCCCGTACAACATAATGCCGGGACGCACCCAATCGGCGTGCGTTGCGGGGTAGCGCAGCAGCGCGGCAGAATTGGCCAGCGAACATGCCATGCGGTACGACGCTGCCAGTACATTGAATATTTCGAGTTGGTCAGCCACGCCGGCGGCTTCGTCGGCACCGGCGAAATGCGTCATCAATGTGATATCGCGTACCGCCGGGTGCGCCTTCAATTTTTCCAGCACGGCGGGAATATCCTGCGGTGAAAAACCCAGGCGGTTCATGCCGCTGTTGACCTTGAGCCATATCTGCAAATTGCCCCGATGCGGACAAGCATCCAGCATGGCGATCTGCTGCGAATTGTGGATTACGCTGGCAAGATTATTTTCAGCCGCCAGCGCCAGATCATCCGCAGTAAAAAATCCTTCCAGCAACAAAATTGTCTGGCGAAACCCGGCCTCACGCAACAATACCGCCTCATGCACATCCAATAGCGCAAAGCCGTCCGCCTCACGCAACGCCTCGGCGGCACGCAATAGGCCATGCCCGTAGGCTGAAGCCTTGATAACGGCCATAATACGGGTGCCGGTCGCGCGACGAGCGACATGCAGATTGTGTTCCAGCGCATCAAGGTCGATGTGGACTTGTATCGGACGGGGCATGAACGAAACTTCACGGGCAAAATAGGATTACCTCCAATGATAGCAGGCATCGCATTTTCGTGATATAAAACGGTCTCCAAAAAACCACCACTTTTAATGAATCCCGGTTTCTACATCCTCCTCGCGGCGCAATTTTTTTGGTTACGGCCAGACGATAGAACCGTCTTTAACGCGCTGCGCATATTAGCCTACGCCGAAAGAACATGAATCTAGGCTTCTACATCATTCTTGCGGCGCAGTTCTTTTCCGCGCTCGCAGACAATACCCTGCTGTTTGCTGCTATCGCGCTGCTGAAAGATCTGCACGCCCCATCTTGGCACACGCCGGTTTTGCAGGAAGCCTTCGTGGTTTCCTACATCGTGCTGGCGCCCTACGTGGGAGTCTTCGCCGACTCGATGCCCAAAGGACGCGTAATGTTGCTCAGCAATACGATCAAGCTTGGCGGCTGCATCGCCATGCTGGCCGGCCTTAACCCGCTCATCGCCTACGGCCTGGTCGGCTTTGGAGCAGCAGCCTATTCACCCGCCAAATACGGTATTCTCACTGAATATTTGCCGCATTCAAAACTGGTTCTGGCGAATAGCTGGATGGAAGGACTGACCGTCGCCGCCATCATCCTCGGTGCGGTGGTTGGCGGCATACTCATCAGCCCGGCAGTCGCCGATCCCATGTTGCTTTGGTGGGATGTGCCGCTAATCGACACCGGCATCGACTCGCCGGCGAAACTGGCGATTTCCATCGTGATCGGCCTCTACATCGTCGCCGCCCTGTTCAACCTCTATATCCCGCGCGTGCCGAAAGACCACAAGCCCCCAAGCCACAACCCGGTGTTCCTGGTGACTGAATTTGCACACTGTTTCAAACTGCTATGGAAGGATCCATTGGGGCAGGTTTCGCTGGCCGTCACCACGCTATTCTGGGGCGCCGGCGCCACTTTGCGCCTGCTGGTGCTGGCGTGGGCCACTGCTGCACTGCATCTGGACATGGGATCTGCCGCCAAACTCACCGCATGGGTAGCTGTCGGCATCGCCATCGGCGCAGTCCTGGCAGCCAGATTCGTCAAACTGGAGCATTCGGTAAAAGTTCTGCCGGTCGGCATCGGCATGGGACTGGTGGTGCTGGCAATGATCCCGGTTACCAACCCGACGCTTGCCGTCGTGTTACTCATTGCAATTGGTGCAATGGGTGGCTATTTTGTGGTACCGATGAACGCTTTACTGCAACATCGGGGCCATCTGTTAATGGGCGCAGGCAGTTCCATCGCCGTGCAGAATTTTAATGAGAATCTCAGTATTTTCGCCATGCTCGCACTGTACGCGCTGATGGAAAAAATGGAACTCAGCCTCTACTTTATCATTCTTGTGTTCGGCCTGCTGTTGTCCGGCATCATGTTTGTCTTATACAAGAGGCATGGACACGATCAGGATGCGGGAAAGATATAGCTACAGGTATAACCATACTCTGAACGTGATTTCATTCTGTTAGAATAGCCACGACGATAACGTAAAACAACCACGACGCCTATTGAGCCATGACCATAGTCGCTGTTTTTAACCAGAAAGGTGGCGTAGGAAAAACCACCACGGCCCTTAACCTGGCCGCCGCGCTTGCACGCCGCGGACGCCATCCCTCCGGCATAGATCTTGACCCGCAAGCACAGTTTGGTGCCGTTGTGGGCGTTAATGCACGCTCCGGCGACGACAGTATTTTTAGCATGTTTCAACGCAACCGTCCGCTACGTGAACTAATCCATGAATCGGCATGCGGGATCAGCATCATTCCGTCCCACGCCGAACTGTCCAAGGTGGATGCGTTGTTTGGTAAAGGTTACAACGCGATTAACAAGCTGAACACAAGCTTGCAAGTGGAAAAAGACGAGAATATGAATACGCCTTGGCTAATCGACTGCTGCCCGATGGTGGGCGTCCTTTCGCTCAATGCAATATTCGCCAGCGATGGCCTGATCGTTCCCATTTCGGCAGATCACCTGTCCGTCAAAGGTGCCTTGCAAATCAGAAAAACCCTCAATGCACTCGAAAAGGTTCTCAAGCGCCGCGTCAAGCGCCGTTATCTTCTCACCCGTTTTGACGCACGGCGGCGCATGGCGAGGGAGATTCTGCTTATGGCTGAAAAAGAATTTGGAGAGGACGTCTGCCGCACGCTCATTTCTGAAAATGTCAGTCTGGCAGAAAGCCCGGCTGTGAATAAAACCATTTTCGAGCATGCTCCCAACAGCCGGGGAGCACAGGACTACGATGCGTTGCTTGACGAATTGCTGGCTGATGGGTTTATCGAGTAACGGGCACCTCTAATTCAATTTCCGATTCAATGCGGAAATAAACCTAAATTCCTCACCACAGAGACACAGAGGCACAGAGAAAATGGAATCAAGGGGGTGTTGATTTAGTTGCGGCTAGCCAGCAGGTGACGCTTGAAAACAAGGTAACCATCTGTTTTTCCTCTGTGCCTCTGTGGTAAGACTGCGTTTTTTGGATGAATGACAAAAACTCAATCATGTTTGGTAATCAGCGTCAATACTTCTTCTATATCTGCCGACTGTGAAACTTTTTTGTCAAGCTCAATCGTTTTATATTGCGTCACTTCACAATGGCGGTACATCTGGCGCAATTTACGCTCCGCATCCGCCAGATCCTTGCCATAAATCTGGATTCTGTCGACGTTTTGTCCATCCCGAGTTTTCACGGAAAAATCGAATTTTTGCATAATTCCCTCAAATAATAACCGTGATTTTTAGTCTCGCTGTACGAGTTTCACGTCAGTTATTCAGCACAGACGACTCTATTTCGCCCCTGCTCCTTGGCCTTGTAAAGCGCCTCGTCGGCAACTTTCAACAGGATATCAAAGGGCATATCTTCAAGCGGTAACAAAGAAGCGACGCCGCAACTAACGCTGACATGCCCGATGCTTGATGCGCTGTGCGGCATATTAAGATCGGCCACGTGCTGACGGATATTATTCGCCACCCACTTCGCGCCATCAACTGTCGTTTCGCCCAACACCAGCACAAATTCTTCTCCACCGTAACGCGCTGCCAGATCGCTGGCGCGCGGCGCGGCACGAGCTACTTGGGCAGCCACCGCCCTCAGGCACTGGTCGCCCCCCTGATGGCCGTAGGTATCATTGTATTTTTTGAAGTGATCGACATCAACCATGACTAGTGCCATGGGTTTTTTCATGCGTTCGCAGCGCCGCCATTCGCGCACAGACAGGTCATCGAAGAAGCGGCGATTGGCAAGTCCGGTCAGCCCGTCCGTTGTAGAGAGCCGCTCCAGTTCCTTGTTTGCCACATTCAATTCCTGGGTTACGTCAACCAGCGCACGCTGCATCTCTACCAGCCTGCGCATGGCATTTACCTTGGCTTTCAGCACCATTTCGCTGATCGGTTTCAACAGGTAATCATCACCGCCCACCTCAATGCCCCGTGCCACATCCTCGTCCTTGTCCATACTGGTCAGGAAAATGATCGCCGACCATTCGTCACCTTTCTCCATGCCACGAAACATTTTGGCAATGTCGAACCCGTCTATATCCGGCAGGATGGCATCCAGCAAAATGATGTCAGGGCGGTGCTTGCGGAAAAGTTCAATAGCCTCCTGGCCTGTCACAGCCTTCAGCGGATTGTCCACCCCCATGCGCTTAAGGTAGTTGCACAGCGCCTTCATGGTCACCTTGCTGTCCTCAACCACCATTACTTTTAATTCAGCGTTATTTTTCGCCATGCCTCAGCCTTCCATAGTTTTTACTGCCAGACACAAATCCTGCCACGCCTTGGCCTTGTCCGACGGTGTGCGCAACAGATAGGCCGGATGATACGTGATGACGAGCGGGATGCCATTATAATCATGCAGCCTGCCGCGCAGTGACGCCAGTGTACTATCTTTCCCCAGCAGCGCGGTTGCCGCCGTTTTGCCCAGCGCAACAATAACTTTTGGCTGAATCAGCGCGATCTGCCGTTGCAGATAAGGCAAACACGTATTGATTTCGTCCGTTTCCGGCGTACGGTTGCCGGGCGGCCTGCATTTCACGATGTTGCCTATATAAACGTCCTTGCCGCGTTTCTGTTTGATCGCCATCAACATATTGTCGAGCAGCTTGCCCGCCTGTCCCACGAACGGCTCGCCCTGGGCATCTTCGTCCGCCCCCGGCCCTTCGCCCACGAACAGCCAGTCGGCCTTTTCATCGCCCACACCGAACACGGTTTGCGTGCAACCGGCGCGTAACTTGCACGCGGTGCAATCTCGCACCATCGCTTTCAGTTCAGACCAAGAGAGCTCACCTGGATTGGTGGGAGAGGTCTCCTGATCGCGAATGTTAATTTTATTGGTGGCTTGTTGAGTAGCGGGTTGTCCTGCTTCGGCATTTTGCTTATCGCGGCCGGGAGACCGCTCCCAAAGGGAGGTTTTTGATTCAACTGCCACAGGTGCAGGAATCTCAGCCCGTACGGGCACAACCTGTCCCCGCGACTTCCAAAGCGGACACAAATTGAATTCGCGCAAAACAGCTTCTTCCCGGTTCACAATGAGGCACCCAAAATACATTCCATCACAATGGCATCTTCCCGCCCATTATCTGCGAGATAGTAGCCGCGCCGCAATCCAATTTCACTAAACCCGGCATCGCGGTAGAGTGCCAGTGCCGCCGCATTGGAATGACGCACTTCCAATAACATGCGGCGCATGTTCATGCCGCGCGCAATTTCCCCCGCCTCCCCCAGCAACTTGCGTCCCCACCCCTTGCGCTGATGTTCGGCGGAGATGCTGATGTTGAGCATCTGCATTTCATCCACCGCAGGCATCAGCACGGTGTAGCCTACTACCGTTTCCCCATCCTCATACACCTTGCAGATATTACCGCTCTTGAGCGCATCAGTAAAATTTCCGCGCGTCCATGGATGGATGTGAACCTGCTGCTCGATACGCATCACTTCGTCCAAGTCTGCCAGATTCATTTCACGCAAAAGCGGATTCATCGTTCGCTCTTCATCAATTCTTCTAACTTTAGTAAGTAATATAAACAGGGAGAAAAGGACAATTGCCGCTATTGGACAGCCCGCTTGCAACATTGACCTGCTGGTTTCGACCCTAATGAGCTTTAGGTTAATGAGCAGGTTAACCTTCTTAGAAGCTGATTGCGGGTCGCCAGTTCTTTAACTTTTCCGCTGGCATAGGGCGGGCAATACCATAACCTTGTCCCAATTCGCAGCCCATGTCGAGCAAAACCTGGTAATGATCCCCGGTCTCAACGCCCTCGGCGATGGTTTGGCGATCAAAAGCTTCCGCCAAAGCAATAATACCCTGAACAATTGCCATGTCGCCCTTGTCATCCAGCATATCGCGCACGAAAGACTGGTCAATCTTCAGTGTGTCAAATGGCAAGCCGCTTAAATAAGACAATGATGAATAGCCAGTGCCAAAATCATCCAGCGCAAACCCCACACCGAATTTTCGGCATGCTTCAATAATTTCACGCACAGTATTAATGTCATTGAGCGCTACTGTTTCCAGCACTTCGATTTGAAGTTTGCCATGGGGCATATCTGGATATAGTGAAAGCTGTTGCTGAAGCCTTTCTACAAAGCCAGAAGTCTCCATGTGATAGCCTGAAATATTTATGCTGATCTCAATATCCAAGCCGGCGTTTCGCCAGTGATTTATCTGGGCAAGTGCTGCGGTAGTGACCCATTCGCCGAGCTTAATGTCGAGTTCAGTATTTTCTATGGCGTTTAGGAATTCTATGGGAGGAAGCAAACCACGTTCAGGATGTTGCCAGCGAATGAGTGCTTCTGCGCCGGCCAATTCTTTCGTGCGCAAATTTACCTTTGGTTGGTAGTACAATTCAAATTGATTGTTATCGAGTCCGTACCGAATGCTTTCCAGGAATTCAAGGTTTTCGCGAGCGCGTTGATCCAGTGCTGGATCATAAATATGGAATCGGTTCTTGCCCGACTGTTTTGCGGCATACATGGCTTGGTCAGCATGGCGCAACAAAGTATCAGGGTCTTGATCGTCAAGCGGGTAAATACTAACCCCAATACTTGCCCCAAGCGTTATAAGTTTATCCTTGACGGCAATCGGCTGGGCTATTGCTGCAAGCATACGTTCGAGCGTAGTTGCACACTCATTTCCTTGATCGAGGTTCAGTAGTAATACAACGAATTCGTCTCCACCCAAACGTGCAACGGTATCACCGCCACGTATGGTATTTCCAATACGTTTTGCAACTTCGATCAATATCTGATCGCCAGCATCATGTCCAATTGTGTCGTTGATGGGTTTGAAGCCGTCAAGATCGAGATAACAAACTGCCATCATGTTCTTCTCACGCGATGTCAGTGCGATAGCTTGCTTCATTCGATCAGCTAACAAAACTCGGTTAGGTATTCCCGTCAGCGCATCGTAATTGGCAGCACGGCTTAGTTCTGCTTCATGTGTCTTGATGTGAGTAATGTCAGAAAAGACGGCAGCATAACGTAGTACCTTATCGTCTTTGTCACAGATGGCGGTAATCGACAGCGTCTCCGCATATAACTCGCCTGATTTGCGTTTGTTTATTATTTCGCCGTGCCAGGCCTTTTCCTGATTTAGAGATTGCCACATCGCGGCATAGAAAGATTTGTCTTGCCGTCCCGAACTTAGCAGTCTTGGGTTTTTACCGATTACTTCTTTACGGGTATACCCTGTAATACGGGTGAAGGCAGGATTGACTTCAATGATGAGGTTGTTCGCATCGGAAATTGTGATACCTTCCTGTGCATTATCGAACACACTGGCAGTGATGCGCAGTGTTTCTTCGACCTGTCTTCTTTTTTCAATGTCGTTCAAAACAATTAAGGTCAGCGCCATGACAAGGAATAGCATGATAACGCCGATTGCAGTACCCCATAATTGGGCGTTTCCTGATTTTGTAATGGATTCGCTTATCGTCTCATGGAAATACTTCTCAGCAACATCCCGGTATTTCAAAAATCGAGAATAATAGTCATCACGTGCAGCCCGCATTTTTGTTATCTGCTCCACGCTTGGTGTACTTTTTTTGACCGCAATCTGTTGTGCAATATCACTTGCCAGGGCAAAGTAGGTATCGAACGAGGATTTCAGTTCTTCTATTTCGCCATTGCGTTTTGCGTCAAGCTCTTCTAACTTGTCGAAACCGCCACGAATTTCAGATGCCTTGCTCTGGGCGGTGTGTAGATATTCCAAATCGCCGGTAGATGCTGCCGTATTTAGCGCTACTACAATAGCATCGTAGTTGTTGAGATTACTATTTGCAGCTTCTAGTAAAGGTAAATCTGAGTCGCGAATATTTTTTATGAGTGAGCTACCGGCTGACAGCACCGAGTAGGAATAAATCAGATATGCGCCAAAGCTGAATATGGCGATAACAGGAATCAGCAACAATTTCTGGGTAAGTGAATAGCCCGACAACTTTTTCATTTGCAAAACCGCTCTGCCTAAGGCACTAGAACAACTCTGATGCTTTTATCCACCTCGTTTTTATAGACATACCCAATAGCTTTTGAGTTATTAGCGATTGTCTTTATAACAGCAACGCTATCATTCAGCATTTTTGGCGGGAAGCCATTGCCCGTGAAAATGGATTTAGTCCAGTATGCCGCTAATTGCGATGGGCTTCTGTTAGCTATTTTGAGATAAAAGTCTTCTTTGATTGAGCTTTCTTCTGCCTGATCGACAGGAATGGCTTTGGTATTGTTTGGGAAAACATCCGTTTTGCCCAAGAAAATATTTGCAACTTGTTCGGACGTTAAATGGGTGATTAAACTTCGGGCGGAAACAACGACGACGATATCATCAGCATATGCGCTACCGCCATACATTGATACAGCCAGAAACAGCATGGTGGCGATATAATTGCAAAATGTCTTTAATCGTTTCATGTGATTAAAATCGCCTAAAAAGTGAAGTCAACCACTGCGGAAATCACATGAAAACCTGTCCCGTAGAGGGTAACGCCCGCTGGTACATTAGCGAGATAACCATTTGAGTTGTTACTTAGACGAACCTGATCGAACTGCAGCTTGGCATCAGTATTCTTCATAAAATCCCATCGCAGACCTAAACTGACCGAATTTTGTGAATCTTTAGCAGTCTGAATGGCTGATGCCGTTGGTGTAGGGGATACAGAAACGAAGGAGGCCGGGCTATTTTGGCTATATGTAAAATATGGGGTAAATTTACTTATGCGGCGACCGGTGCTGATATACATCGCATCAACCTTGGTCGTTGATTTACGTTGAATCCACTCAGCTATAGCAAACCAGTCACCGGGATCATAACTTGCCCCAATGGTTATGTCAGAATATGTAACCGGCCCGGTAGTTATTCCTGTTAGTGCGTTATAGTTGGTCGAATTGCGATCCTGGTATCCTACGCTGAATAATGCAGAACCAAACTCAAGCGTATCAAAAATTCCCTTCAAGTTTTTTGAGGTTGTTGTGCTGGAAGGAAGATCATTTATTGTCTGTCCATATATGATCTTTACAGTATTCATTGCCTGAAAAACGCTAAAACGGCACGCCGCATCTATTCCATCACTGTTTGTCTGCGACGTTTGGCGGTAAACCTCAATTGGCGGATGAATCCAAGGATAGCTATAACCGACTTTTCTGCTATCCGAGTACAGGAAAGATGGCAAGGCTATGCGGCCAATGCGGATGAAGGTTTTTGAGTTGAAATCATATTTCACATTGGCCCATTCAACTTCGGGACGATAATCTCCGTCCTCCTGATATTCTGAAATAACCTGAAGCACGGCTGTAGTTTGGGGGTTGATATTGGCTGAAGCTTGCATTCCAAGCCGGCTATCATTTGCAAAAGACCAATTTTGGCTTAGGCCAGGGCCTTTGGGAACGGTATTGTCTATAGTGTAATCACCCAAACTTTGGCTGGAGTGTGAAACCCCCAATGTACCGAATCCGTTAAATTTAAATATTGGCTGATCTGTTGAGGCGGGATTGTTGGTTATGGCAGGGAGTTGTGCATCACCTTTGTCGGTACTGATTGTTGTCCCATCTTTCTCGGCTGCTTTTGCAACGGTGATGCTTGCTGCAAGTAAGGAAAGCACAATGAGCTTAATTATCGAGGACATAAGGGCACCTTATAAGTCTGACTTGCAACCGACGGCGTTCATCGGCAAATAGGTTTGGCTAACAGCGCATCTTATAACTTTGTGCATGATAATGTATCTAAATTGTATCAAATATTTTTAGTTGGCTAGCGATGATGGCGCGGGGAATTGCAGTTTGCGTTAAATTGGTGTGATGAAAAATCAGATTTTAAGTGCTGATGTGGCACGATGCCACGCTTCCCCACCCGCCGCTTTCCGGCAACCCGGTTCATCGCTCACAGGTTTTCAGCGCGACCTTGTCGCGCAGATAAAGCGGCATGGCTAGCGCCGCATCACCCCCCTGCCCCGCTGCAAATAACACGGCGGCGAGTTGTGCAACGGCAGCTGCCTGCGGCACGGCTTCTGCATCGCTCCTGGCAAGTTGCCCCGCATAGCGCGCTGCCAATGCCGCGCCATGCACGGCAAAGCCGCTACCCGCACCAAACCAGCCAGTTCCCTCGACTTGCGCAGCATTTTCCGGTAAATATAATCCCGGCTCGCTCACCGTCACCCACACACCATCACGCTTTTCGTAAGCCGCATGGTAAACCTCCGCCATGCGCGCATCCAGCGCGGCAATTACCTTGTCGTGGCCGGAGGCTTGGGCCAATGCCTGTAGAGTACACACCCCCACCACCGGTATATCTGCACCAAATGCCAACCCTTGCGCCACGCCGCAAGCAATGCGCACCCCGGTGAACGAACCCGGCCCCGAGCCGAATGAGATGCCATTGAGTTGCGCAAGCGTGATGTTAGCCTCGCGCAACACGCCATCCAGCATCTCCATCAATATTTCGGAATGCTTCTGCCCGACCCGTTCGCAACGTTCAACAATTGCTCCGTCCTGCCACAAGGCAACGGAACAATATTCGGTGGAAGTTTCGAGAGCCAATATCTTCAAAACAACCTACCGCAGAGACACCGAGACACAGAGGAAATTCTTATAAGAAAGGCTTCAATAACAGCGTAACAACATAGGACATTGTGTCCTATTTGTTTTGTTTTTCTCTGTGTCTCGGTGTCTCTGTGGTGCATGGCTTTAAATCAATAACAAAACAACCGCCTGCACGGCAATGCCTTCCCCGCGCCCGGTGTAACCCAGCTTCTCGGTGGTGGTCGCTTTCACATTGACAGCATTCAGTGCCACACCGAGATCTGCTGCGATATTCTCAACCATATGCGGAATGTGCGGTGCCATCTTCGGTGCCTGTGCAATGATGGTGGCATCCACGTTGCCGATGCGAAACCCCTCGTTCGTCACCATGCGCGCCACTTCGCGCAGCAAGATGCGGCTGTCGATGTTCTTGTATTGCACATCGGTATCGGCAAAGTGTTTACCAATATCGCCCAGCGCCGCCGCCCCCAGCAAGGCATCGCAGATGGCGTGCAGCAGCACGTCCGCATCGGAATGCCCGAGCAGACCCTTGTCGTATGGAATTTCAACACCGCCGATGATGAGCTTGCGGCCTGAGACCAACTGGTGAACGTCGAAGCCTTGTCCGATTCTCATTTACGCTCCTTCAACAACAATTCTGCCAGCCTGACATCCTGAGGGTAAGTCACCTTGAAATTGGTCGTCTCACTTTCCACCAGCTTGGGATGCAGCCCCAGCGCCTCGACTGCCGAAGCCTCGTCGGTCACCTTCGGCGCGGCAATCAGCGCTTGCAACAACAATCCGGTACGGAACATCTGCGGTGTCTGCGCCTGCCATAATCCGTCCCTGTTTTCGGTATGCACTACACGCTGCGCTGCATCGGCACGCTTCAAGGTATCTGCCACCGGCACGGCAAGAATGCCGCCCACCTTGTCGTCGCGCAACCCGGTGATCAGGCGGGCAAGTTGTTCACGGCTTAAACACGGACGCGCCGCATCATGCACCAGCACCCAGTCATCCGGCTCAAGCTCTGCCGCCATTAGCCCGTTCAGCACGCTTTCGGCGCGCGCTGCCCCACCGCAATAAAGCGGCTGTAATTTGTCACCGAAGGCAGACCAGTCGTATTGATGGAACTGCGTATCGTCGGGTGCCAGTACCACGAACACGGTGGCGATGTCAGCACTGGCACACAGGGTAGCCAGCGCATGGTAAATCATCGGCTGCCCCGCCAGGGGCAAATATTGTTTGGGCAGTTCGCCTCCCATGCGGGAACCTGAACCGGCGGCAGGAACTAAAGCGAAAAATTCAGACATGGGCTAATTGTAAATTAAATTTGCGGCAAGTCTTTGGTTTCTTGCTTGCAAACAGGTTAGACATTACTTAATTAATAATATATATTGCTTGATATCGAAAAATAATTACTACGATGACTGAACGGGAATTGAAACTACTGCTCAACGCCAACGCACTCAAGAATATTCAAGTGCATTACGCCGTCATGTCTCAGGGCTACATGATCGTAGCTAACGGTACTTCACTGGAAACTGCCAAGCGCGAAACGAGGGAGTTCAAAACACTGGATGCCGCCGCCAAGTTTTTGTTCAAGGTTGGCGTGGCGGATTTCGCTGTAAAGCTGAGGATGAACGTCGGATAGCCGACATAGAGGCTCCCTACAACTCATTCGGGCGCAGCATCCTTTGCAGTCACTTCTTCGGAAGTATCTGACGCCTCGGCAGTTGGATCAGCCGCTTCAGTATCTGAATCAGCCGCTCCAGCAGATGGAGCTGTCGCATCAAGTTTCGATTGAAAAATGGTATCGTTGGCAGCGGTCAGTCTTTCGGCAAGCGCCCTTGCAATGTTTCTGAATAGAAGGAAAGCAACGGTAGGCACTTTCAACAGCCCTTCATAGCTGATGCGTAGTGCCGTCGTATCCTCTACGGCCTGCGCTCCCGCCCGTCTCTTTCCGTCATCGATCAACCCCATTTCCCCCAAACTATCCCCAGCCGCAAGCGTAGCCAGTTTTACCCGTGTCTTGCCGTCTCCCCGCCAGATAACAATTTTCCCGGAACATATGATAAACATATCCCTGCCCTTATCCCCTTCAATAAAGACGTTCACACCAGTTCTCCAGGTCGCCTTCGATGAGATCGACAATATCTGTTTCAAATCCTGGGGGCGAAATCCATCCAGGCACTTGGCCATGGAAATGATTCTGATTTGGGAGTCCATCTCGATAGTCATATCGTACCGCCCATAATGATTTACGAGTTGTAATGCTAACAAGTTTTTGCCGCGGTGTGCAAAATTCAGTTTTCCTGATATGACAAGGTGAGAGCAATTAGTGGATTTAATTTTGAGCATGCGGTCGAAACAACCGCGAATATTGGATGTCCGGGTTTTACAACACAGCACATTAAGTATGTGACATCGGGATAGCCATGCCGGACTGCACCCCTTCGAATTCCTCGCGGAGATCAAATAGAAAAAGCGCGTCTTTGTCATTTACCCATAGCGTGTTTGCAATATCCTTGGCAGACTGAATAGAGACTGCGTAAACCGCTCCCAACGTTTTATCGGAAACATGGTTAGTGACCAGATAGGGCTTTAACATTTTTTCTCCGTGTGTTTCATTAATCTTCGTACCTTCGACCAGGCAACCGCCCCGCGTTAATTTGTGTTATTTCCCGTCAGCCTGTTTGATAAAGGCAAGAAGACAGAATGACTAATTGTTTTGCAGGAAAGAATTCGTAAAAACTTTCCGGGGGGCTTGGTACCATTATCCTGATTCATCGCTACTTCCATACACGGAATATAAGGAATTTTGGCGGCTTATCTTGCAAAACAGGATAGCCTTTGCTGATAAGTTTGGCTGTGTACGGGCAACCAAATCGTAGCAAAGTCTTTAGGGCACCTCTATTAATTCATATTTCTAAGCCAGACAAGGCGCGAGTACAAAATTGCGACGACGCATATGTCTGATATGTTAGGAGCAATTTTTTATGGGCAACGCTGTATGGCAACGAAATTTGAATTAATAGTTTCGTGGGGTAGAACAATGCTGATTTTATCCACTGAAAAAACAAAATCCGGAATAAATTTGCTGGAGAATGCTATCCTTTTGGCTGAGGGCAGTCACAATCGTCGAGCTTGCATACCGGACATAAATTTCCATTTTCATTATTATTAATCAGATGATTCGTCGTTTGCTGTAATTAAATCAATAGCCTCATCTTGCGGTTTAATACTTACGGCTACTTTTGTTTCAATTGCAAGCGATGCCAGTCCACGTTGCTGATGATTAAAGGCACCATCCAGTACATTAATATCGGATTTTGACATGCCTAATGACGTTGCTTCGTTTCTCCAATTTTTGGTGCCGGCAAGAATTTCTGAAATAATTTCTTTTGCCCTTTTTTCATTGATGCCAAAACGTTTAGTGGCATCCATAGCGTGGTCAATACTGCCGCTAATGCCACTATCCTCTGATATCCATAACTTTAAAAAATGCTCTTTATCTGGAAATGGATTTATATCAAATGCAGGCGAAAGCTCCCATAATCCGTTCTTTACATGCAAAAAACCATGATTGTGCAAATGATCATCAATGTTCTTTATCAGAATATTAAAGACCATTCTTCTCCAGAGTTCTTCGATATCTCTTTCTGCGTAAGCGCCATACTGACGGATAGAATCCGCAATTTCAGTATATGAATGGTCAAATTCCCCTTTAAAATCGCCCAGCATACTTCCCGCTGAAATAAACATCCGGCGCTCGCCATTTTCTCTATCAAACCGTTTTATAAGGGCAACAGGTGTGCCGTCTGAATTGACTAATCTGGCATCCTGAGATCGAATGCCACATCTTTTTGCCAAATTAATAGCGAGAATTTCTGCTGCTGTAATTGATCTTGTATCGTCGATGCTGGGGAATTTTGCAAGGCACAACGAACCGTCCGTATCAATAACAGTACATTTTGGACGCATGCCATCGAGATCAGAACCTATTCCTCTTAAATATTCTAAATCTTGCCTGGTTTCCTTATTTAATTCAACAGCCTTTGTGGATGAAATTAATTGAGCAAAACTCAATACCGGCGGGGTTTTCCTTTGTTCTGGAGAAGTTTTTCTTCGAAACACTCCAGTTGCATCTCGAAAGCGAAGCGCACCTTGCCGGCTGAAGTCATCCACCCAAAGTAAATAATCCAAAGAGTTTAATTCGTCAGGAAGCGTTCCTTTTGGTGAGTCCGCTCTCTGATGAGCAAAGTCACGCAATATGACCTTTTTCCCCCATCCATTGGGTTCGGTATCGGCAATGCAATCAAAAAAAACTGAACCACCCTTTTGGTTATTGCTTTTTGGCTGGTACCCGGATACTTTTGGAAGATCGGGCGAAAGCATGAAGAAATCAGGTGATTTAAGCCATTCATCTGAATATTTAAATTGGCATGATTCGCGTGAGCCATCCTTGGAATAAATTAAATTTCCAATAAGAATGCCGTCATTGCCGAGACAAACATCAATTTCAACCTTCATTTTGGACTCCTTATTCTTGTTGGAAGATTTGAAATATCACTCAACAATCCAACATCATCAGTGGCAACGTCTAAAAGCTTTTGTAATCGGTTCTCTTCACCTAATGCAAATAGCGTCATAGCCAATACACCGAGGGACACACTTGGATCACCTCTCTCCATGCGCTGATAGGTTTGTTTGGATAGCCCAGCTCTCTCACACATCATCTCCATAGATAGATGTCTCTTCCTTCTTGCAATAGAAATGTCCGATCCAAGTTTTTTTAAGGCTCTAAGTAATTTTGGCGACATAATGTCAGCATATAAAGGTTTCATATATCATCCTTAATGTCATATAAATAATAATATATCATCCTTTATATAATTGCAAGCTGTATTATTGATGCGGATCAAAAAACCTGTTCAAGCACCTGGCAGCATCTGTAATTTCTTGGGCAATCCAAGTTTTGTATTTAATTTTCCAGATGATTTCTTCTTGGCGTTCGGATCATCAAAATAGCCGTTATGCCATGCCAGATAAAGCCAAAGATGAGCCTCCAATCCTTTTTCGAGTTTTGTGGTGTTCCATGTTTTTCTCGAAAGACGATTCATGTCATTTCTCATCTTGGCAAACGTATTGTTGATAGCGAACAACTCATCAAATGGTTTGGGCTCTCCCGTGGGCGCTTTCTTCTTTGGGCTAATCACCTGATCAATCTTCACCTGATATGGCGGTGTGGTATTTGTGAACTGGTTCAGTATCCATTTTGGATACATCACATTGCTGTCGCACTTGAAGGTAATCTTCTGCCTGAAACACGGAAGAAGATCCTTGATCATCTTTTGGAACTTCGCGGGGCGCTCGTCTTTAGTCCATCCATACCTGGTTTGCCCGATCTTGGCCAACTTTCCTTTGGACGGCATTCTGGCTATGGCAAAGCCAAGAATTTTGCGTGTCTTGACTTGAGCTACCATCGGCACCGACAAGGTGCAGGCGCGCGCGAACATGAATGTCTCGAGCTCATCAACCTCGACAAAATCCGTTTTAACTGTTTTCAGAAACTCGAGATGGATTGCCTTTACCTGTCCAGCCAGATAGTAAAAATGCTTGGTTACCGTTTTACGCTGGACGTTCAAAAGCCGTGACACACATCGCATCGATACGCCGCTCACCATGTCCCCGAATAGCCTTAGCTGGATATCGGGCCTTTTCATGTACGCCAATGGGCTGCCGGTGTGCGTCGAGAAATACTTGCCGCAGGCCTTGCATCTATAACGGGGGACTTTTTTCTGGGTGAGCTTTGGTTTAAACGTGCCGTTTTTTACATACCAACTTGGCGGCGGATCGGTATGGTTCAGGCATGCCTTGTTGGGGCAGTTTTTCATGGTTTTCGCAAGAATTCTTGCGTGATCGACTCGTAAGCCTTACAGCATATGCATAAATAGGTTTTCGTCAGCATTGTTCTACCCCACGTAAAATTAATAGAGGCGCCCTTTACGCCAGAAGTTCATAGAGACTGCTTTAAGTCAAGGCCAAAACATATTGATTATTTGTCGGATTCATGATAGATTCCACAAAGTTGAATGCAGTCTTGGTTTAACGTGAAACTATCCAAAGCATTCTCCCTTTCAGGGGAGAACCTGGAGAGAAACGGGTAAACGGGGTTCATTATCATGGGCGGCATCTATAGCTATGCCCGTTAGGGGAATTATGTACAAAAAACTCATATTACTTATCTTGCTGACTCACACGTTGGCAGCGCAGTCCGCACCGAATGACGGTGTGGCGCTCAAGCAGGAAGATGAACTAACCAGCGTAGTCCTGAAGCACACCTCTTCACCGAAGTTGCGTTCCACAATAGCTTTGATTTATGACGAACAGGGGCAACGCTCCCTGTTCACCAAAAACGCAGATACTGTTGCGCCTATTGCTTCCATCAGCAAACTGATGACTGCCATGGTAGTACTCGACGCGCAATTGCCGATGGACGAAGAGATACGCATCAGCACGCAGGATATGGATACACTCAAGGGAACCCATTCGCGCATGCGTCCCGGCATGACGCTGACGCGCGGCGAACTGCTCCAATTGGCATTGATGGCATCGGAGAACCGTGCCGCCGCCGCGCTGGCACGCACCTATCCGGGCGGAACTGGAGCCGCCGTCGCAAAGATGAATGCAAAAGCACACGAATTGGGCATGAAAGACACTCGCTTTCTCGACCCAACCGGTTTAAACAGCGGCAATGTATCCACTGCGCAGGATCTGGTAAAAATGGTGCTGGCGGCGCAAAATTACGAACCCATCCACAAAGCGACCACTTCATCTTCACACGTTGTTGAACCGGCCGGTTACCGTCCGCTACTTTACAAGAACACGAATCCATTGGTGCGGAACGCTTCCTGGGACATTGGTGTCAGCAAGACTGGTTACATCAACGAAGCGGGGCGGTGCCTGGTGATGAAAGTCAATATCAGGCAACACCCTGTAGTAATTGTGCTGCTTGATTCATGGGGGAAAAGCACCCGTATCGGTGACGCAAAACGCATCAAGAAGTGGATGGAAAGCGCACTGGTTACATCCCGTCCCATGCGGCGCGGTTAAGATTCGCAACATAGGTTTTGGAAGGGGCGCAAGCCCCTTCAATTGTTTAGGGAAACGCGGATTTATTCGTCATCCCCGCGAAGGCGGGGATCCAGCTCTTTAATCTACTGGATTCCCGCTTTCGCGGGAACGACGAAATCGAATAAATCTGCGTTTCTTTAGGGAACAAGTTGTTTGATTTGGATGCAGCGTAACTGCGCTGCTTCCTGTACCGCCGCGACAATCCGTTCATTCATTATGGGGTTGTTTTCTCCAGTGAAAGGGAATCGAGCCAGCACCTTCTCGGCGAACTCGCTGATGGTTTTGTGAGAATTGCTTTGACTGCCGTTTAGCGGACTGGTTGCCTGAAAATACCTCATCCCGTTGCGCTGAGTGATGGCAAGCAGATAACAATCATGCCCGTGCGCGGTAACCTGATTATCGCGAACCTCGAAAAATTGGGTTGCGCTGTATTGGTTCGCGTCATTTACCGAACCCAACTGTTTGTCGACGGCCTCAATAAACGGCTGCGCCAGATTGATCTGGGGAGCCAACGTCATGTGGTACCGACCGGGACGTTCAATAACCAGCGGATTATCCAGCGGTGGTGTCTTGCCCGGACGCAGGATGGACATCAACAACAGGGACAGGGTAATGAGGGTGATCGTTTCTATCATGATTTAGTATGTCAGCAATTCTTCCGCAACGGGAGCCAATTTATTGCCTCTTGGGTAGCAACAAAGTGGCGATCAAACCTCCTTCCGGCGCATTTTTCAGGACAAGACTACCGCCCATTTTTTGGGAAATATCCCGTGCAATGGAAAGCCCGAGTCCAACCCCGCCTGTATGTCGGCTACGAGACTGATCAAGGCGATAGAATGGCGCAAAAACAGCTTCCAGCTGATCTTCCGGAATACCGGCTCCGGCATCATGAATCGCAATCATGAGCTTGTCACCCTTATCATCCAGTCTGATGTCTGCGCGGTTCCCATAGCGCAAGGCATTTTCGACAAGATTATTCAGGCAGCGTTGAAGCGCCATAGGTTGTGCCATGATGGGCTGGGCCATGCCGGAAACAGTAACGATCTCTCCACGTTCTCCGGCATCTTCTGCCAGGGAATGCACAAGGGCTGCGACATCCAGAAGACAGGAGCTTTCCGGTTTCCCGTCGCCACGAAGATAATCAAGCGTCGCATCTATCATCGCAGTCATTTCATTGAGGTCATCCTGAACATGCTTTTGCAAGTCCTGCGAATCAATTTTTTCGGCACGTAATTTAAGCCGAGTAATCGGCGTGCGTAAATCATGGGAAACGGCTGCCAGAAAACGGTTGCGTTCGGCCATTTGCAGTTTGAGGCGCGACTGCATTTGATTGAACACTATAGAAGCCTGCCGGATTTCGGATGGGCCGCGCGTCTCGTCCAGAGGCGCACTTTCCAGACTTTCACCCAGTTCACTGGCAGCCTTGGCCATCTGATTGATGGGACGAGAAAGCCAGCGAGCCGCTATCCATGCGGCCAACGCAATCCCTGATAACCGCACAACAAACCCGACAATCCTGAAGGGATGCGGCCTTAGATGATCCGGATCTACAGCGTGATTGTTGTGGCCAAAACTGGAAAATACCTCCATGCCCACAAAATGACTAATCGAGAGCGTGACAAACAGGAGCAGGAAAAGCCGCAAAAAGATCGTGTCAGAGATTAATTTTCTCATGGGAGCCCAATACTGTTTAGTTAACCGTTCGTGGTGAGCTTGTCGAACCACCAGCTACGCAACAAGAGTCCTTCTACAAGCTCAGGCCGAACGGAATTTTTCTTAAGTGAACAGATTGCATGGGAGCCTCATCGCTTTACCTTGGCATCAAACAAATAGCCTTCTCCACGCACAGTTTTAATCAGGCTGGGTGTGCGCGGGTCATCGCCAAGTTTCTGGCGCAGGCGTGAAACCAGCAGATCAATACTGCGGTCAAACAAGTCCATGTTTCGCCCGCGTGCCTGATCGAGCAGAAAATCACGGGACAATACACGACCGGGATGCTCAATAAAAACTTTTAACAAACGAAATTCAGCGTTGGAAAGTGGAACAACCATCCCTTCCTGGGAAATAACCTGACGCAAAACATAATTCAATCGCCAGCCCATAAAGGAAACAATATTTTCCTGCTCATCGGGACTTTCACGCCCCCCCTTGGTTCTCCGCATTATCGTCTGGATACGTGCAACCAATTCGCGCGGCTCAAAAGGCTTGACGATGTAATCGTCTGCGCCCACTTCCAGCCCGACAATACGATCCATCGTTTCACCCCGCGCCGTAAGCATCAGTATCGGGATATCGGATTTTGCGCGCAGACTGCGGCACAAGGAAAGACCGTCCTCTCCGGGTAGCATCAGGTCTAGTATGACAAGATCGAATAAGCCATTCGCAAAAGCATCTCCCATTGATTTTCCGTCGGCAACGGCAACCACGGCAATACCGAATTCAGACAGATAATCGGTCAGCAACTGGCGAATCTGAATATCGTCATCAACAAGCAAAACAGATAGCATGACGCTCCTTCATATAATACAAGTTATAGCCACGGGTCGCGCATTCCCCCTGATTTCATTACAGCCATCGGGCATGCCCATTTTACCGGATAACGCCCGAAAAACTCTTCCTTCCGGTCAGTCGTTGCACGATAATTACTTTAACGTGAAACTCGCGTAGCGAGACCTTGCCCCCTCTCCC
>Ga0364881_10422_pt1 | contig 23994 bp, 28 predicted proteins | sample ExccelJu500001D4_5_FD_206923 | JGI IMG/M metagenome (GOLD analysis project Ga0364881, IMG submission 206923) | Enriched cells from Trout Bog Lake Hypolimnion, Wisconsin, USA - BchlTB.July30.5000.01.D4 | ecosystem: Environmental > Aquatic > Freshwater > Lake > Hypolimnion/Profundal zone | place...
GCTTGCTTTTCTGAGACCGAGTTGGGGCTCGTAATGACCGTAGCTTCCTGGGGTCGGAATGAAGCCGTAAGCAATAAAAAGATCAACAGTACAGAAAACAGGTCCACCATAGGCGTCATGTCTATATGCGGACTTCTTGCGGGTGGTTTTATTTTGGGCATGATAGTCTATTTTTAATTGATGACTTTCAGAAATATTGTACAAAAGGCAATGTCAACCCTAAAATTATTTTGCCTGGGCTGCAAATGACTGTACAAGGCTGAATCCTGCTTCATCAATTTTAAATGTAAAGCTGTCGATCTGTGTCGAGTAGAAGTTGTACATCAAGATCCCGAGCAAAGATCCGCTGATACCAAATGCAGTATTGATAAGGGCTTCAGAAATACCGTTTGCAAGAGCAAGGGCATCTGGAGAGCCGGCTTGTGCAAGAGCTCCAAAAGCACGGATCATACCGAGTACCGTTCCAAGAAGACCGATCAACACGGAAATTGAAGCGATGGTAGAAAGAATAACAAGGTTTCTTGACAACATCGGTAACTCAAGGGCTGTAGCTTCTTCGAATTCCTTCTGTAGCGCTAAAATCTTCTGGTCTTTCGACAAAGTCTGGTCTTTTTGCAATACACGGTAGCGTTGAAGGCCTGCTTTCATTACATTGGCAAGTGAGCCTTTTTGTTTATCACAAGCTGCGATAGCATCTTCAATCTGATCATTGGCCAGGTAATTCTGAAGATTTTTAACAAAATAATTGATTTTGCCTTTTCCGCCTGCGCGTGCAAGGGTAATGCCCCTCTCAATAGAGAATGTTATCAGGACAAGCAATACCGTCATCAAAAGCGGTACGATTATCCCACCCATATAAACCATTGCAAGGTAATTGCCGGGAAGAGGATGCCATTTGTCTGATGGAACTTTATTCTTAATCAGATCCATACCTCCTTCAAAGTTGATCGGAGATCCCATGATAAACTTGTATACCATGTATGCAATCACAAATGAAATCACAATAACAGCCACTGTAAACCACGACTTTAAAGCGTCACCAAGGGTTTGTCCGCCTTTGTTATTTGTCTTGCTCATCTTAAATTTGTTTTTTAATTATTAATGAATGAATTGATAGTTTCTTAACAAGAAGCAAAAATATTAAAAATTATTGAATCAATGTAAAATCTTGGTTAATTAATTACTTTGTACTTAATGTTTTCCTGTGTCAGGGCAATTATGAGATTTTAAGCTCATTTTCTGACCTTAAGTGCAAGACTTTTGAGTATCCCCTTTGCTTTCTCAGTATAACTTGGGTCAGGAGGTTGAATAGCCAAAACTTTATTGCAATAATCGATCGATTTCAGACCAAGCTGGTTGTCTTTTGTGTCTGTAAATTGAACCAGGTAATAGTAGGCTAAATAGGAATATGACTCCATCAATTCTTTATAGTTCTTTACTGTATCTGATTTTGCTTTTTCGATCAGTGTCTCATATACTGATTTTGCCAATCCAAGTTTACAAGTTGTATCAATATTCACCAGCGATCTTGCATGCCATACGTAACCTTGTATCTGGTCAGGTACCAAAGAGCTGAAATAGTTTAACGTTGTATCGGCTTTCCCCCAATTCTTTGTATTATAATAGGCAAGTCCTAAATAAAAATAATCGATTGGAACTCCTTTATTTCGGGCAATCTTTTGATTATAATCCTCAATAGCTTTGTCGTATTTCTTGAGTTTCATCATCGACACTGCTGCTTCTGAGAGAAGATCAGAACGGGATGTATCCATTTGAAAAGCTTTCAGTAAATATATGTGAGCAATTGAGTCCTGTTTTGTTTTTGCATACGATCTCCCAAGGTAAACATAATCAGTAGCACGGATTTTACCTGGTTTAGCCCTGCTAAAGAATTTTTTGCTATAAAATAAACTTTTATCATATTGGCCTGTTTCATAGTAAGAATAAGCCAGTGCCCTGTTGAGGTCATTATTAGAGGTATCGGTTTTTAAAACTTCATTAAGTTGGGTGATTGCTTCTTTGTAATTTTTCAGATCAATAAGTGTGTTTACATACTGGATCCTGGCTGTTGTGTTACCACCAGATAACAAGAGAAATTTTTTGTAATTCTGCTGGGCTTCGTCATTGCGGTTTGCACGTGACAATAAATATCCCAATTCACGGTAAGCAGGTGCAAATGTTGAATCAATCTTCACTCCTTCCTGATAATAAGTAAGGGCATCTTTGTAATTCCTTGCGCGCATCCACAATTGTCCAACACGAAGCATTGCAAAAGGAGATTTGGGATTGAGACTCTGGGCAATGTTGTAATTCAGTTTGGCTTTTGAACCATCATTGAGCATGAAGATATATGCATCACCTTTGACGATAAAAAGATCATAATTTTTATTATCGAGTTTCTCAGCTATTCTTAAAGATCCGAAAACCGCAGCAGTATCATTTATTCCTGCTTTGATATAAGAATTAGCAAGTTTAATATAAACCGTGGCCTGTTTTTGTGGTGCCATAACAAGACCTTTGTTTGCCTTAGAAGGCAATAGTGAGATGGCTTTGGAAAAATTCTGTTGTGCCTTTGCTAAATCATTGACCATGAGGGCAACTTGTCCAATGCCTACATAATTCAACGGATTGGCAGGATCAGCTTCTGTACCTTTTATAAAAAGAATTTTTGCAGAATCTGATAATTCTTTTAATGAATTATTGGTAGTATCTGAATAGTATTCCTGAAGAAAATTATCTCCGTAATAATAGTAAGTATCTCCATCCTTCAGGTCCTTTTGCAAAAGAGCTTTAAAAACGCCACTGGCATCATCAAAACGCTCTGCCCTGGTAAGTTTTATAGCTGACTGAATATCCTGTGACTGAGCACGGAAACCGCCAGATAAAATAATTAACAAACATGCAATTCTCACCACCAGTTTAAAAATCCTTGTCATAAATTGTTCTCCTACAGATTAGTGTTTTACTTCGATAAGTCGTACAGGCATAGCAGCAGGAACCATACCGGAATGCAATACGATGAGTTGACCTTTTTCTCCTGCAATAAAAGCAGATATGCCATAAGCCAGACCAATATAAACCTGGCGGTTGATACAATAAACTTCCCGTGTGAAAGGATAAGAGCCTTCTGCTATGTAGGCCGGATGCGGTGTGTAAAACTCACCATTTGGATTTGTGCTGCCTTGTGGACTGATACCCACGACTTTTATCCTGTTTAGAAAAGAATGAGAAAGCGTATCATTTTTATCGCTAACCCAGTTAACGCTAACAACTCCTATTGCACCTCTATTTTTCTCAACAAAATTAATCACTTCATTGTTGTTTGTAACAGCGAAACAATCATCTGGTAATTTTTTGAGGTTAAATTTTTCACGAAAATATCTGGTATTGCAGGATTTATAATTATCAAAAACGATCTGTAACTCATTCAGCTTTGATTTTGGATCGATGGCTTTCCAGGTCTTGATCTTTCCTTCAAAAATGTCTTTAATCTGATCGAATAATAAAGTGCTGTCGGGATTTTCCTTGTTTATAATAAATGCAACCGCGTCATATGCAATTTTTGTTGTTTTAGCATAGATTTGAAGGCCATTGAGGTGTTTTTCTTCATCTTCTGTAAGTTTTCTGCTAACAATCATCAGGCTAACTGAATCCTTCATGAATGCATTTATAACATCGGCTTCAGCCCTGCATAATGTATCAATACTGGAATAAGGATAGAGTGACTTGAAAGTGAACAACTCAGCATCAGTAAGAAGACTGTAAGAATCATCAACCCCGACCTTAAATTTACCTGTCGTTGGCGTGTCGGTATCTGTCGGTTTTATACCACCTCCACAGCCAGAGATCAGGATAATCCCACATATGACAAAAAACCCCGTTATACGGGATATCATTGGTATTTTCATCTTCCGGGGAATTAATCCGTCAAAGCTAATAGATTTTCCTTTTGATAGAACACAAAAATATTAAATTTATTTTTCTCAATCACAAATTATTATGGTGATTATTGAATGATAGAGCAAGATTTAGGAATTATTCTATCCTATTCCTCTTCTTTTCTTTCCCTGTCCTTTGTGAATATTCTTGCAAGACGCCAACCTCCGTAAAGAAACAGAAAAACTGCAAAAATTACTTTGGTCTCTTTTGTCAATCCATTGAACCTCGAACTCAGAAGTACAAAAAAACCCAGGAAAAACCACATTAAGACAACGGCAATCGAAAATATTTTCCAATACTTTGCCATGAAGAAATTAATTTTTAAACCATCCAATAAGGCAGATCCGGGTCTACAGCCCATTGATTCCAAAATGCAGGGGTTACCGGACGACCATCGGGACGGAGGATTTTTTGTTCATAAACGCGAATCATCGGATTAAAAACGAGGTCAGTAACGCCAATAATCCAAGTTTCAAGCTGAATCCCGTCTTTACTTTTTTCTTGTTCCATCTTCACCTCGTATCCGTTTTTTTGGAGAAGTTCCTTAAGAAACAAACAACGATTTTCATTCAACCCAGTTTCGATCACTGTTGATCGAACACCTTCTATTTCTGCGACAATATGTTTGCCTTTACTAAGAGCCATGCCAATTTGTTTATTAAGTTTAATATAACCCGTAGCTCAAGTTAAGTATGAACTCATATACAGGACTTGCAAATCCGATGATAATGATGCCTGCAATACAAATTGCAAGACCAAGTTTTGTGTAACCATCGCTTTTAAAATAAGCGATCGGACGGTCGCTGCGGTTTAAGAACATGGCTTTAACAACGAGCAGGTAATAATAGAGTGAAATTATTGTATTGAGAACAGCGATAAAGACCAGGATGTACATCCCCTGTTTAGCAGCAGAGGCAAAAAGGAAAAATTTCCCAAAGAAACCTGCTACTGGAGGAATACCAGCCAGAGAGAATAAGGCCAGCATCATTGTAAGGCTCAGCATGGGATTTGTGCGGTAAAGTCCATCATAATCATCGATGCTTTCTTTTCCTGTTTTACTTGAAATGATGGCAGCAACTCCAAAGGCACCCAGGTTTGAGAAAATATAAACCAACACGAAATAAACCACAGTTGTCATCCCCAATTGACTCTGTCCAATGATACCCAAGAGGATAAACCCAGCCTGGGCAATAGAGGAAAAAGCAAGAAACCTTTTGATATTGCGCTGGCGCATGGCAAAGAGATTACCTAAGGTCATTGTCAGGATGGAAATGACATAAATCACATCCCTCCACATCAAGGCAATTTTATTGAATACTGTAAAGAGAATGATCATGAAGATAAAAACAGCAGCGCCTTTTGAAATTACAGAAAGGTAAGAAGTTACGTTCATAGGAGCGCCTTCATAGACATCGGCAGCCCAAAGGTGGAAAGGAACGAGGGAAATTTTGAATGCCATACCAGTAAAGAAAAAGATGAATGCCAGGATTTGCAAGGGAGCAGAATTGAAAGCTGCAGAAACTTCAGGGAAATAAACCGAACCCGTAGTTCCATAAATCATAGAAAGTCCATACAAAAGAATTCCTGATGACAACGCAGATGTAAAGATCAGTTTTACCCCGGCTTCTGCTGATTTTTCCTTAAAACGTTCAAATGCTGCAAGTGTAGCGAGAGGTATCGTAGCGAGTTCAAGACCCAGGTAAAACATCAGGAAATCCCCGGAAGAGATCATATAATCCATACCGATAAGGGTAGAAAGAAGAATAACATAATATTCGCCGATTTTCTCCTTCTGTTCCGGGAGTCGCAACCAGGATACAGACTGAATGAAAATGATCAACACTCCTAAATTCAGAATGTTCTTCATTAAAAGTATGAGAGGGGATGTTCCATACATGCCACCAAATAGCACTCCGGTTGGTCCGGGAATAAAACCCGTAATTGTGACCAGGGCCATTAAAATAATGGCAGGCAGAATAATCTTATGCTTTTTGTTCTCTGGCAGAAAAATCTCGACTAGCAAAAGAATTACCGTGATGGCAACCAGCAGCAATTCATGTCTCATTATAAACATCGGTCTGTAATTTATTTATACTATTTTTTGTTAGTGAATCGGAGATGCCATCAACAAACGATGGATGATGGGCACCAGGCCTCCACTGATCATTTCTGATAACCAAAAGGGTGCTAATCCGATCGCGGTGATCCCAAAAATGAGAACCCCCGTACTCAAACGTTCATACCATTTTGCATCGGTGAGATGCTCATGATGCTCATTGTTGATCTTCCCCAACAAAAGAATTCCCACAACACGAAGAATATACACTGCTGTAACAACAATAGAAGAAACAACAATTATCGTAGCTACTCTGTGAAAAGTATCTGTATTCTGGAAAGCTCCTACGAAGATGGTCATTTCGGCCACAAAACCGCTGAAACCCGGAAGACCAAGTGAAGCAAGACCACCGATCACATAAGCGACACCCAGGAATGGAATAACTTTCATCAATCCCCCCATTTCATTAATATAACGGGTGTGGGTACGACCATAAATCATCCCGATCAGTGCAAAGAATAGAGCTGTCATAATACCATGAGAGATCATTTGCAACACTGCTCCGGTCATTGCTGTTTGGTTGAACATCAGAATGGCAAACAGCACCATACCGCAGTGACTTACTGAGGAATAAGCATTGATATACTTGAGGTCCTTTTGCCAAACAGCGCCAAGTGCGCCATAAATCACACTAATTGTTGTGAGGATAATAAAGATCCATGCCAATTGATGTGCGGCTTCAGGCAACAAGAATACTGCAACCCGGAAACAACCGTAACCTCCTAACTTCATCAACACCCCAGCATGGAGCATGGAGACCGCTGTGGGTGCTGAGGCATGACCATCAGGTGACCAGGTGTGGAATGGGAACAATGCTCCGAGTACTCCAAAACCAACAAAGAGGAATGGGAAAAAGAATTTCTGGATTTCAACCGGAATATGAACTTTGGAAATCGCAAGAATGCTGAAAGTAAGTTGGCCGCCCGATGGGTTGGAATTGAAATACAAGCCTAACAACCCAACAAGAATCAAGGCTGAGCCACCCATTAGCATAAGGGTCAGTTTCATTGCAGAATATTCCCGTGGACCACTTCCCCAAATACCGATTAAAAGGTACATCGGAATAACTGCAATCTCATAAAACAGAAAGAGGGTGAACAGATCGAGTGATATAAAGAAGCCAAATACTCCAGTCGAAAGCAATATCAGTGTGATAAAAAACTCTTTATGCAATTCTTCCACTTCCCAAGAGGCGAAAATTCCGGCAAAAATAACTATTGCCGTCAGTCCGATCATTGCAACCGAAACGCCATCTACTCCAATTAGATAATGAATGTTTAAGCTCGGAAACCATACAATGTCTTTGACAAATAACATCTCCGCTGTATTTCCCGCTTTCCTTTCCAAAAGGAAAAGAATGATCAGGGTTGCTGCAAGAATAAGCTGCAATCCCATGCCGATGGCTGCGGTCCATTTTACCTGCTTATGATCTTTACAGAAAACAATCCCAATCATAGTAAGAACAGGGATTATAATAAATAAGGTCAGGATATCCATTCGTTCAACAATTTAGTTAGTCCATAAATAAATGAATGCCAACGCCAGGCCAACAGCACCTGTCACAAAAACCCAGGCATATTGCTGTAATTGTCCTGACTGGAAACTCTTGATTCGGGTAGAAACTTCATTCGTCACATAAGAAACTCCGTTCATTGCACCATCAATAATATGACGGTCGAACCAGGCAATGGGTCGTGAAACATGATTGAATATGATCTTCTTTGTGATGAAAAGATAAAGTTCGTCCACATAGAATTTCCGGTAGGCAGCATGATAAAAACCACCCAGAGCGGTAGAGATCTTTTCGGGAATATTGGTTTCTTTACGATAGAAAACCATGGCAGTCAGGGCACCAAAAACGCCGACCAACACTGCAGGTATTGCAACAGCCAGGTCGATGTGTGTGATAAATGGCTTGCCGTCGGAAGTAACAAATGATGAAAAAGGCAGAAGTCCTGCAAAGATTGCCCCCAATGATAGCAGCATCAATGGAATGGTCATGACCTTGGGGGCTTCATGAGGCGTATGATGGTATTGTTGATCCTTCCCCCAGAAGATTGAAAAGTAAAGGCGGAACATGTAAAATGCTGTCAGCGCAGAGATCGTTAATCCAAGAATAAAAATGATCATGCTTTTATCGCGACTGGCGGCCAGAATCTCATCTTTGCTAAAGAACCCCGCAAGAGGAGGAATGCCGGCAATGGCAAGACAAGCAATCAAAAATGTGATATGGGTAATTGGCAGATGTTTTCTTAAACCTCCCATATCCTTCATGTAATTGCTATGAACCGCATGAATGATCGCACCAGCGCCGAGGAATAACAGGGCTTTAAAGAAAGCATGGGTAAAAAGATGGAACATGGAGGCCATAAATCCCAAACCTGCTTCATCACCATATCCTGAAACGCCTAAAGCAAACATCATCATACCGATTTGCGACATAGTGGAATAAGCCAGAACACGTTTGATATCAAACTGAGTACATGCTATTACGGCAGCAAAAATAGAACTGAATGCCCCCACATACATCACAACATCCAATGCCACGGGCGCAGAAAAATGAAAGATTGGAAACATACGAGCGACCAGGTAGACACCGGCAACCACCATTGTCGCAGCATGAATCAAAGCAGAGACCGGGGTTGGGCCTTCCATGGCATCCGGCAACCATATATGCAACGGGAACATGGCTGATTTACCAGCGCCACCCATGAACACAAAGATCATCGACCAGGTCATGGTTGACAAACCGAGAAACATAATTCCTCCTCCTTGTGTGATGGCTATTCCATGTGGGTCGGTCAGCGTTACAAAATCAAATGTTCCGGTAGTAAACGAGAGGATCAGGATCCCTATAAGAAATCCCAGGTCGGCAAACCGGGTGACGATAAAGGCTTTCTTTGATGCAGCCACAGCAGTATCTTTAGTATAATAGAAGCCTATTAAAAGATAAGATGAAACTCCAACCAATTCCCAGAAAATGTACATCTGGAAAATGTTTGTTGCAACAACAAGACCCAGCATTGAAAAGCTGAACAAAGACAGAAATGCGAAGAACCTTTCATAACCCTTTTCCCCTTTCATATAACCAATACTATAGAGATGGACCATGAATGAAACAGTGGTAATCACGATCAGCATCATGACTGAGATGGGGTCGAGTAATACTCCGAGATCGATATGGAGCTTTTCTGTTAATTTCAACCAAACCGTATTGTAAGCGATGAGTTTCTGGAAAGCACCATCAACTTTTGGGACAACTAAAAAATACTGGTAGGCAGTATAATAGGATAATGCCATTGAGGTAAAAAGACCAGAGGTACCTATAATTCCTGAGACGAGTGGTTTGAACCTGTTTCCAAAAAATCCTATCAGGATGAAAAAGATCAGCGGTATCAGTACGATCCAGATTGTATAACCGAAATTGATCATATCTTGGGAATTATGAATTTGAATTATGAATCATTTAATACGAATTGTGTCTAATATTTCATTTCTTCCATCTTTTCCACATCTATGTTAACCAGTCGCCTGTAGATGTTGATAATGATGGCGATGGCAACAGATGCTTCGGCGGCTGCAACAGCAATGATAAATATCGTGAAGAACATCCCTTCCAGGTGCTGTGGGTAAAGAAGTTTGTTGAATGCAACAAAATTAATGTTCACCGAATTGAGGATCAGTTCAAGAGACATTAGCATCGTGATCAGGTTTTTCCTTACCAGAAATCCATAGATCCCGATAAAAAACATCAAGGTAGCTACTATTAAAAACCAGTGTAATGGAACTCCGTCAAACATAATAATGAATATTAATGTTGTTAATCTTTTCTTTTTTTAGCAATCACAATCGATCCGATCATAGCAGCCAGTAGCAGGATACTGATCACTTCAAATGGAAGTGCATACCCATATTTCCCTGTATTGGTCAATGCTTTTCCTATATCATCAATACTTGTGCGTCCGCTTATAATTGATGTTTCCGGGAATTTATACTGGATAATTGTCAAGATGCAGAGTGTTGCACCTGCAACTGCTGCGATGAGCGCAAAGATCTTTTTTGAAAGGCCCGGAAGTTCAAGTTTCGCACCAACCTGACTGGTAAGGAGGATCGAGAAAATGATCAGTACCACGATGCCACCTGCATAGAGGGTAAGCTGTATGGCAGCAAGGAAGTTGAAGCGCAGCATGAAATAGAGCCCGGCGGTGGATACGAGCACAAACAGAAGAAATGTGGCGGCCCGTAAAATCCGGCGACTTGTCACGGTCAGGATGGAGAAGACCACGATGATCGCCGAAAAGATAAAAAACATGATCTGATTGTTCGTCATTCTTCAGTACCTTTTATGATGGATGAACCAGGTTTATTTAAAATCTTTGTCAGCACAGAACGGTCGAAAACTGCATGTTCGAATTCCTGTCCGAAGGCCAGTGCATTTTCTGGGCAGGTTTTCACGCAAAGGCTGCAAAATGTACACATACCGAGGTGATATATATGCTTGTCGATAATGCGGATCTTTTTCCCGTCGGGACCGTCAATCAGATTCGAGATCACTTCGATGGAACCATTAGGGCAATTTATTTCACAGATGCCACAACCTGTGCAATGGTGGTGGTTGTGTTCGTCGTGCGTCATGATCACCTCACCTTTGAACCGGTCAAACATTTTGAGTGTTTTCCTGTTCTCCGGATATTGTTGTGTAACAATTTGCCCGGGGCTGAAAAAATATTTTCCGGTCACCGTCATCCCGGTTAACAGGGATTTAACACCGGAATAGATATCTGCGAAATATTTAAAAAAGCTGTTCATAGTTTAAAAATGCCAACCCATTAATACTACAAATGCCATCAGGAGAATGTTGAAAAGGTTGATGGGTAACAGGTATTTCCATTCGAGTGTCAACAACTGGTCTATCCTCAACCGCGGGAATGTCCATTTGAACCACATCATCAACCAGATGATAAATCCAGTCTTCCCGAAATACCAGAAAAGAGGAGGGATGTAATCCATAATCTGGTTAAATCCGTTCCAACCCCAAACGTGGAAGGGCATCCAGCCTCCCAGGAAGACGGTAGCTCCGATAGAAGCGACAATAAACATGTTCATGTATTCGGCCAGGAAAAAGAAGGCGAATTTGATTCCGGAATATTCTGTGTGGAAGCCTGCTGTGAGTTCTGATTCAGCTTCGGCAAGATCGAAAGGTCCCCGGTTTGTTTCAGCGGTTGATGCGATCAGAAAAATAATAAATGCGATAAAGGCAGGGATGTGGCCTTTGAAAATAAACCAGCCGTATTCCTGACCCTGAACTAATTCTGAAAACTGCATGGTCCCGGCAAGAATGATGACGGTAAGCAGTGACATCCCAACAGAAAGTTCGTAGGAAATGATCTGGGCACCGCTTCGCATTGCGCCGATGAGAGAATATTTATTGTTGCTCGACCATCCTGCCAAAAGAACACCTACCACACCCAAAGAAGAAACAGCAATGACATAGAGGATTCCGATATCAAAGTCGATGGCGTGTAATCCTTTGGAAAATGGAATTGCCGCAATGGCCATGAAAGAGGCAATGATGACGATGAAAGGGGCAAAGTTGAATAACAGTTTATCAGAGTTCTTGATTGTTACCAATTCTTTCATCAGCAATTTAATAAAATCAGCGATGGTCTGGAAGATGCCATAAGGGCCGACACGATTGGGGCCAACGCGGTTCTGCATGAATGCGCAGACTTTTCGTTCTGCATAGACCAGGAACAGCCCGACCAATGCGTAGAAAAGCAGGAAGACCAGCCCGATAATGGTCAGCTCCACAACAAGCGCCCAGACGGGAGGCAGCAAATGGTATAGCCCGGTATGGATCCACTGCGTTATGGAAGTAACAAAGTTGTCATAGATATTATTAGAAGCCATAATGAATCGTATTATCTGTCAATATCCGGAATAACCAGGTCGAGGGAGCCACCAATTGCAACAAGGTCGGCGATCTTTAAATCCCTGCTAATATGATCAAGAACAGAAAGGTTGCTAAAACTCGGGGTACGAAATTTTAACCGGTAAGGTGTTTTATTTCCATCGCTGATACAATAAATCCCCAGATCGCCCCTGGCGCTTTCGACCCGCTGATAATATTCGCCAGCAGGGAGTTTAATGACGGCTTTCATCTTTGCGGAAAAGTCTCCCTGAGGGATGTTGTCGATGAGTTGATCGATGATATGCATTGATTCGTACATTTCATCCATCCTGACCCTATATCGAGCAAGGGTATCCCCTTCCTGATAAAGGATCTCCTTAAACTCAACCTTATCATAAAGTGCATAAGGATGGTGCTTTCTGACATCGCAAGACCAACCAGAACCTCTTCCTGAAGGACCGGTCACACCATAGCTGATGGCATCTTCTTTTGTCATGAGGCCAATGTTACGGGAGCGCTCGGTGAAGATTACATTTCCTGACAAGATCTTTTCGTAATCCCTGATCTTCTTTTTGAAATACTTTAGGAATTCCCTTGTATTCTTTTGAAAATCGGGATGAATATCCCACATTAATCCACCAGGGGTATAATAACTCTGAAGAAAACGTGCACCTGTAGTTTCCTCCCAAATATCGAGGATTTTTTCACGATCTCTGAGACCGTAGAAGAAACAGGTAAGACCGCCAAGATCCATTCCGAAACTTGACCACCAGAGCTGGTGGGACTGGATGCGGCAAAGTTCGTCCATAATGGTACGAACATATTTAACTCTCTCCGGAACCTCTATCTGAAGTGCATTTTCAACGAGCAGGCAAAGAGCATGGTTGTTGATGTGGGCAGAGAGATAGTCCATCCTGTCGGTCAAATGAATAATCTGGGGATAGGTATCTTTTTCGCACATCTTCTCAATACCGCGATGGATATATCCGCAATGTGGTTTCAGGTTCTTTACTATTTCACCCTGAAGGGAAACAACCAAGCGGAGGACACCATGGGTTGACGGATGCTGAGGCCCCATATTGATGTGATATTCCTCTTCTTCAACGGAGGGGACGGGGGTATGGATGACTTCTTTCATACTTAAAGTTCAACGATATTAACTTCGTCCGAATAATCTTTTCTCAGCGGATAACCGACCCAGTTTTCATCCAGGAATAAGCGACGAAGGTCGGGGTGGTTATTAAACCGGATCCCAAGAAGGTCGAAAATCTCTCTTTCATGAAATTCGGCCGTTCTCCAGATATCGCAAACCGTGTCGAAAGCAGGATTTTCACGATCTTCGGTCTTCACTTTCAGAACTAAAGAATGGCCTAATTTTGTGGATTCAAGGTGATACACCACCATGAGGTACTTGCCCATATCGGCGCCAGTCTGGCAAAACAGATAATCCAAAGAAGTGTCTTCATCTTCTTTCAATTTCAGCGCAGTGGCATGCAATTTCGCTGCAGGAATAGAGAAAGTGAGGAACTGTTTATTTTCTTCCAATTCTGCTTCCGGAACAAGGGTAAGTAATCTTTCTTTTAATTTTTCGAGGTCCATATTATCGCAAAATCATTTAACTTTTTCGATTTTAACTGCATCCGTGATTCTTGCAAGTTTGATCTTGCGCTGCAACTGCATGACCCCATAAAGAAGGGCTTCCGGGCGGGGCGGGCAACCCGGGACATAGACATCTACAGGGATGATGTGATCGACTCCACGAACCACATGATAACAGTTATAGTAAAAAGGGCCTCCGGAAACTGCACAGGCGCCCATTGCAATCACATATTTTGGCTCCGACATCTGGTCGTAAAGCCGTTTAAGGACAGGGGCCATCTTGTTAACGATGGTGCCTGCCACAACGATCACATCTGCCTGGCGGGGGCTTGCACGGTAGACTTCAATTCCGAACCGGGCAAAATCGTGGCGGGGAGCACCGGTAGCCATCATTTCGATGCCACAGCAACTAGTTGCAAAAGTAAGTGGCCAAATCGAATTGGAACGACCCCAGTCGATGACATCATCAATGGTAGTAAGTAGGATCCCTTCACCTGTTTTTTTAAAGGATTCGAGGGTTTCGTTGTCCTGAAAATCCTTCTCTTTCATGTTTTTTATTCCCATTTCAATGCTCCTTTCTTCCAGGCATAGAGCAAGCCGATACCCAAAACAAAAAAGAAGATAATGATTTCAACGAATCCCATCATTCCAGTTTCTTTCATGACTTTTGCCCAAGGAAAAATGAAAACTGTTTCAACATCGAACACCAGGAAAATAATGGCAAAGAGGTAGTATCCGACATTGAATTGCAGCCATGATAATCCTTCGGTTGGAATGCCGCATTCGTAGGTTTCGGATTTCGATGGGTTGGTTGATGTTGGAGGAATGTAGCTGGAGAAGAGCAGGGCAATGCCAACGAGAAATGCCCCGACAATAAAGAATAAAATCAGGCTTTCTGCACTCATAAGTTATTCGGTTAACAGATAGTTGAGCGGCAAAGATAAAAATTTTCCCGAATAACAAAAGCAAGCATTAAGAATGGTAGCTGAATATCAATTTAAACGCGCAATATGTCAAAGCTTACAGTGAGATAGATCAATAGCGTTATTTAGAACCAGAAAAAGTTTGATTTTTGAAATATCAGATGGTTCGGGTTTCAAATTAAAAGAGGGAGGAAATTGCGATTGACGATTTACGATTGAATGTCGATTTGACACCGGGTTTGAGTATTTCTAAAGTATATGTGAAGAATGTCTAAATTAAAGAACCAATATGAAAATAGTATAGAACGAGTATAGGATGAGTATTGTATGAGAATAGGAAAAACACATTTTACGACTTAACCAGTTCATTATTAGTATAGTGAAAAATGGTTAAAGTTTGGAATGTTTTGAATGATAGAGTAATAGGTAATAGGGTCTATACTTGATTGATATATAAATATTTTTGGTACGATGTAATTTTGATTTAATATTTGTATTTTTGGTTTTGATTTCCGGGTTAAAAAGGAACAGGAAATGCCCTCAAATGATCTATAGATTTGGATGATGTTACGAAATAGTGACCAGGATGAAGAATTTTAAAATTTCTCAAACAGTATTTGGTATTATACTTTTCTTTGTTTTTGTTCTGGTTGTCCAGGTGGGGATGATAATGCATGAGAATGTAACTAAGATTGAGGCGGCTCATTTGGGGTATGAAGGTAGTTTTTGCAGGGCCTGGGGATACCTGGTTTTTCATTCTGATAAGATGCAAGCGGCTTTTGATCCCTTCTGGAAAGCAAATACTGACGCTATCAGGTCACGACATTATTTTCCGGAAAAGAGTAAGTGGGATGCTTTGTTAGAGATCGACAAAAGGGATCACGCTTATATTGAGTTATCGGGATTGATTTTCACTTTTACTTTCAGTTTGATCGGGGTGATCATATTAATTCTTAAGAGAAAATCGAAAGAGACTAATGCGGGCTTGGTTTTTTGGGGAGGGATTTTCTTATCGTTGTTTATTGTGAAGGAACTGTTTACTTCAACAGCCTGGATTCTACTTGGATTTATGCCTTGCGAACATGCTAAATTTTCGTTTTATTTCAAATTGCCAATAATGGGTACGGATTTATTTTTGGTTGGTTATAGTTTACTGGTTTCGATAATTGTACTGATCTATTTTGTTCCCAGGAAGAGGCTTGTTCCTTTTGTGGTAGCAGGGATTCCGGGTGGACTTACCGGAATAGCATTATGGTATTTTTTTATCGGGAGGTTGGTGTTCTAATGTGGATTGGAATGAGTTTTGGGAAGAGATGCGAGGGAAATGGTAACGATGCAGGACTGCAGGAAGTTATAAATAATGTAGGTATGTAGGAATTATTTTTTTGTAAGTTATGTGTGTATATTTACGCAAAAGATGAGCATAAAATGAAAATGAAAACTCACTCTAAACAAGGTCGACTTGCCATCCAGTGCCCCTAATCAGTATAATGTTGGAGTTCAAATTAAATCCACTTATGAAATCAAAGAGATTGATGTTGACTTTTTTGAAAGGGAATAAAGAAATACAACAGCTTTTAAAAGGTTTCGGCTAATTGTCTAAACATTTCAATTGTATTGACATAGCTTAAATTGAAGGCGTTACATACATCAGGAATCTTTATCTTATTTTTTCTATTTGCCTGACTAATTTCCTGTGTAACTACTACCCTATTTATTGGGTCGGCTAATACAAAGGCAACAATATATGCATCGGCTTCGTCTGCATCAAGAAATTCACTAAGGGCATTTGGTAAATAGAAATCGTTTTTTGTTATTGCCCAACCTGATATTTGCTCATATTCGGCTATTATTTGCGAGGTATCCTTGAAGAAGTCGTCAGGCAGGTTAGCTATACACCAAGCTTCGAGAGTATCATTTTTGTCGTAAATTTCTTTTTTTACCTTGTCTATACTAATAATTTTACCCTCATCAGCTAGCTGTTTTACTTTGTTCCAGAAACTAAAAGCTATATCAATGGGGTAATTTATTCGATGAGCCTGGATGAAAAAGTTACTATCAACTACATAAACCCCCATGATGATTATATGTGTTGTGTAAAAAAGGTGTGAAAAGTGTCGCCTTTTAGACTTGTAAGCTTATAGGCGTCACGGTACAAAAGTTGTCCTGACTTTACGGCATTGTTAATGTGGGAGGCAAATGTAATGCTCAGCCTTTTGCGAACGGTGGCATAAAAATTTCCACCATCACCCTGATTTTCTTTTTTGATAAATTCTTTATTGGAATATTCTTCATAGAAAGCGAAGAACTCTTGCCTGGATATTTTGTTTGTATCTAATGCTCTTCGAGCAATGACTATTTCACTCACTTTGAAAAAACGAGCAACGGATTTTATGTTTGGGGTATTACTCCATACGATGTGAAATGTATTTTCGGGAACTAAAAACTCTGCTGCGATTTTATCGCAAAGAATTTCGACAGGATCATTTGCAGGTTGCAATGAACGAAAATCAAATCCAGCGCTGTGTCCTGTCCAAATATGGGCTAACTCATGAACAATGGTAAATATTTGGGCGGATTTATAATCCGAATTGTTAATGAACATGAAGGGTGCCATTTCATCCACCAAAACGAAACCACGACATTCCTCCACCGGAATTTTCCTATAACCATTATTTTCAACTACTCCGTTAAATGTGGTGATTATTCCTTTATCCTCAATATGGAGTACTAAATGGTCTTGCGCTTCTTGCCACGTTGTAAAATTACTTGCCCAATTTTCCGGCAAGGCAAGTACTTGTCTGATATCTGCAACGATTTCGCTCACATTGTTAGTGTTGCGAAACTTACCCACATATGTCAGCGGTTCAAAATCATTGTCTTTCAAATAATTTCTTAACCAATCTTGCCTTTGTTGTATAAGTAAAATCGTATCATAAACATTTATACTTACGGTTGTTGCCTTTGTATTGTTTGTCCTGAAAAACGGAATTGGTAATTTTTCTTTGGGTGGCTCTTGTAGTAAAAGAAAACCAAAAGGTAAATAGACTTTTTTCGAGAAGTCTTCTAATTGTCTAACAGTTGGTTTTTTATCTCCCTCCAACCACTTCCGGAGGTTTGGATACTTATCGTTAAATGTTTGCAATTCATACCCTGCCCGGGTAATTGCCCAAGTAAGCATGTTTGTATTAACATTTACTTCTGTTTTCATACCACAAAGGTAGCTGTTTATCCTCGAGTAAAATTAAATAAAAAACATGGTATCTACATGCATGTCACTGAAAAATGGGTTTACAAAAATAGCAAGTTAATCCGACTCAATTGATATATAAATTATTTTTGTGCGATGTAATTGTGATTTAATATTTGTATTTTTGACTTTGATTTCGGGGTTAAGAGATTCTGAAGGATCCTCAAATAATCTATATTTGGGTGATGTTACGAAACAACATACCAGATGTCTACAAAAGAAAATCGAAAGAGACTAATGCGGGCTTAGTTTATCGGGAGGTTGGTATTTTAGGGTGGATTGGTATGAGATTTTGTACCGACTCAACCATAATAAATAAATCGATTTTCAAATATTCGTATTCGTGCGCAAGTTTTATGTATGAAATAATATTTGACAAAAAGAAGCCTGACAGTATTTTCTTTAAAGGTTACAATGAAAGCTCTTACATGCACCTAACCAGGATAAGTAACAAAGTTTATCGGACTGGTGATACAATTCAATATTGGGTAATAACATTTGAGATTGGGTTCAACTCCTTAACAATAAAGGAGTACATGAAAAAATCATATGCTCAGAAAGCTGATCCTAACACATTTCGGTTCGATAAAAGTGAGAATGACCCAGGAAAGTTAAGTAAGTATTTTATCGATAACATTTTGGCTGGACAGTATAAAGATGGAGATCAAAAAATTGTATTTACTAATAGATTGGTTTCCAATGATGGATTTTATGACTATTACAAGGTTGACGGAATTGACAGTGTTAAGACATATGATGTTGTAATTAACTTCTGGGACATGGTTCCTCAAATGGATTTAGTTAGATTTTACAATAGCGAGGGATGGATGATGAAACAGTACGAATGGGAATTTGAAGGAAAGGTATTAAATCTGCGAAGGGTAGAAATAATATATACTAATGCTGGAGATTTTGACAGAGGTATTGCAAAAAAGGTTGTTTATAGTTTGGAGAAAGAGTAAGGAGTAAGCTATCAATCCCAAGTAGGGACAGGCTGTAGAGAAAGTCATCCTGATCACAAAACATGAAAACGAATATGAAAAAACTTCTTTTTATCCTACTGGCATTATCTGCATTCATCGGGTGTAAAAATGATCCACAACAGTCAGTTGGCAGATAGTTAAATAAAGGTATCAACTAACAGTAACAGGGCGGGAATTCGGAAACGGGCATCAGCATAATTAACTAGTGAGCTGGTGAATTGGCGAGTTGGTGAGTTTCTACCAGGAATGTGTTTGGAAATGGAATTTAGACAAGTAAAAGAACAGGATTTCGTTGAGTGTGAGCATCTAACGAGAAATGCTTTCTGGGATGTTTATAAACCAGGTTGTGTAGAACATTTCATTCTTCATAAAATCAGAAAAGGAAATAACTATGTAAATGATCTTGACTTATTGGCGACAGATGGAGATCGGATTATTGGCCATATAATTTGTACGAGAGCAAGGGTAATTGATGAACAAAATACAGAGAATGTGGTATTATGTGCAGGCCCATTTTCAATTTTACCAGCGCATCAGAGAAAAGGTTATGGATCTAAACTCATGGAGTATTGCATAAATAGAGCCAGGGAACAGGGTTTTAAGGCAATGATTTTATTCGGGAACCCTGATTATTATCATCGATTTGGATTCAGGAATGCAATTGAATATGGAATTAAAACAAAAGAAGGGAAAAATTTTGAACCTTTCATGGCAAAAGAACTGCAAAATGAAGGATTAAAAGGAGTTCGGGGAAAATTTTATGAAGATGAATCTTTTTCAGTAGATGATGAAGAATTGAAGGAATTTGAAAGACAATTTACTAATGGGTCCAATGACATCCGAGAAAGAACAATCGATAAGTGAATACAAAATATCACTTATTATAACCACGGTTCATGACTTTAGTGGTGTCATCATTGTTAACAGTATATTGAGCTGTGGTATTATTTAGGTTGCGTTCAAATCGGAAATCCATACGGGCTATTTCTTAAGACTTACCAAGATATTTCGAGATATTAAAGGGTTTAACTGCATTCACTCCTTCAGGAATGGTTGAACATGAGTTGATTGTCAGAATGCCAAATATTTCTAAAAATGAACTTATTAATAGACTTTTCATTTTTTATTTCTTGTTTGTATTGGTCAAATTCATCCGATAAATTTGACAATGTAATATCCCGCTAAACTGACAATTGCTGTCAGAACTGCCCCCCAAGCGAGGTCAATAAAAACAATATTCAGCGGGAAGCCCTTCAGGGTTGCATAATTTGTCAAATCATATGTGGCATATGTTATAAAACCAAAGACAGCACCCAGAAGAACCGCCCTGACCACGGATTGTTTTTCAACAGCAGGGCTGATAACGAAAATGAAAATGCCGACAATAAAAATCAGGTAAAAAATGATGGCAGCAGCCCAGTTCACTGTATCGCTGAGAAGGGCACCAAGGTATTTTCGATAAATGTTTTTTGCTACAAAGCCAAGCCAGACCATATCAATAGCAAAAAACACAACGGTGGTTAAAAGGTAACTGATGATAATTTTTGGAAATGTCATAACTTTGGGGTTGTTGATTGATGTTAAAGCTAAAAAACTGGAAACTTTACAAAGATAGTCCAAAATGATGCTAATAGGTATCATTATAATGAATTGGAGAATGACCCTATTTGGTATTTCTTTCACATGAAAAGGATTGAAGTCAAAGTCCTTCTATGATGCAAAATTCCTACGTTGAATGAAATTTCTTGCAAATTGGTAATAATTTTTACTAATTTTGCCAGATACTGGTAATAATATTTACCACTTAGTATTAAATAAATGATAGCTTTATTACAGGAGATTATTTTAGATGCACAAGCGAGTCCTTTGTTTACAGGTACTATAAGACGGTTAGCTATAACATCTTTACCAACCAAGGCAACTGTTATAATCGGAGTCAGAAGGTCAGGAAAGTCGATTTATTTGAATCAGATTGCAAATGATTGGCTTTCGGAAGGAATATCCAAGGAAAATATCTTATATGTTAATTTTTTTGACGACCGACTAAGCAGTTTAAAGACAATTGGGCTGGATTTAGTAATACAAGCATATTATTTACTCTTTCCGAATAAAAAATCCAGAGAAACAGTTTATTGTTTTTTTGATGAAATTCAGGTTATTCCAGGCTGGGAATCTTTTATTGACAGGCTGCTTCGTACAGAAAACTGTTTTTTGTATGTTTCAGGTTCTTCCGCACATATGTTATCAAAAGAGATTGCGACGCAAATGAGGGGCAGAGCTTTGTCTTGGGAGCTTTTTCCATTTTCATTTCAGGAGTTTACCGATCATAAGAAAATAAAGAATGAACTGCCATTAAATAGCAGACAACGATTATTGATTGAAAACTCTTTTGAGGAATACTGGAAGTGTGGCGGGTTTCCAGAGGTTATTGGAGTTGATAAGACAGTCCGGATAAAAATACATCAGGAATACTTTGATTCTATCTTATTTCGAGACCTTATTGAGCGTTATGACATTTCTCATCCCAGGGCTTTGGTTGACCTTGCAAAGAAACTTTTGGAAAATATAGCTTCAATGTACACCCTGAACAGCCTTACAGGGTTCCTTAAGTCCTTGGGACATAATGTTCCAAAAGGATCAGTAGCAGAATATCTGAAATGGTTTGAAGATTCTTACTTTCTATTCACTGTCAGATTGTTTGATGCATCCTATCGACGGTCAAATTCTAACCCAAAAAAAATATATTGCATCGACCATTCACTAATCAGATCAGTTTCATCAGGCATATTACTAAATAGTGGTCACCTATTAGAAAATATCGTTTTTATTGCCTTACGAAGACAATATTCCGAGATAATTTACTACAAAACATCCGGGAACTTAGAGGTAGATTTCATCGTTAAAAGTCAGGATGAGACCCGGCTTTTCCAGGTCTGTGAATCACTAATAAACCCTACAACCCGACAACGGGAAATTAATGCATTACAAGCAGGAATGTCAGAGTTAAGCTTAACAAAAGGTCTGATAATCACAAGAAACGAAGAGGAAAGAATTGAAGTAAAATCAGGTACAATAGAATTTGTGCCTATATGGCGATTTTTATTGGAAGCTGGTACCTGAATCATATGCTTTATTTGGACAGAGAAGATATCCAGGAGTCTGCTGAGAAGATTCTTGAATATACTAAGGATATGTCTTTTGATGAATTTTCCAGAGACATTAAAACTATTTCACAACCTGGTTGATTATTGATATAGCTAAAATAATAGAGGCTTTGTAATCATGTTTCATAAAACCTGGTTTCCATTTTTTATACCTTTTTCCTGTTTTAAGAAATAAATCTTGTAACTTTTTTGTCTGTAAATAAGCGGATCCGGTTCTTTAACAGTGTGATGAAGTAATAAAAATCCTTTGTTCGATCCTTAAGAGTGCAAATCAACACACGTTCTTACTCACAAGCCAACAAAAATATGTTTTTTGTACTGTCAATCTTGGTCGAAATCGGTTTTATCCCGTGACAGGATTCGTAAGAATGAGGAAATTAGAATGCAGGTATGCATGAATGTAGGAAAACAGAAATATTTCCGCATTTGAATTAAAAGTAACTTTGTTGCATGATAATTCTGGAAGAGACCCTGATCTCCGACGACCTTCGGGATGTTCGCTTTTGTTGTGATTTAAAGCAATGCAAAGGTGCCTGTTGTGTGGAAGGAGACGCAGGAGCCCCATTGGAAGAAGAGGAGATTTCTTTGCTGGAAGATTACATTGAAATCATTAAATTATTTATGGTTCCCAATGGGATCATGGAAGTTGAAATTACTGGTGTTTTTGATTATGATGCGGAGGGGAAATATGTTACACCTCTGGTTAACGGGAATGAATGCTGCTTTGTTTATATGGAAGATGATGTTGCCAGATGTGCGATAGAAAAAGCATTTCAGGAGAAAAAGATCCCTTTTCCAAAGCCAATTTCCTGCCATCTTTATCCAGTAAGAATTTCTGAAGTGGGAGGTAAAGATGCCATTAACTATCACAAATGGAGTATCTGCAACAAGGCCATTGAAAATGGAATGAAATTTAACCTGCCTCTCTATCGTTTCGTTGAGGATGCATTGATCAGGAAATATGGAAGATTATGGTATAATAAACTGGTGAACTTGTGAGTTGGCGAGTTTAACTGTTTAATTTCTGATTAGCCTTTTAATGCTTCGGCGCCGGCTACTATTTCCAGTAATTCTTTTGTAATTGAATATTGACGGGCTTTATTGTAGGAGATCTGCAAGGCTCTAAGTAATTCTCTGGCATTGTCGGTTGCCTGTTGCATTGCGGTCATTCTGGCTCCTTGTTCGGATGCAAAAGAGTCGAGGAGTGATTTGTAGAGCTGTATCCTAAGTGACTTTGGGATCAGCAATTGGAGGATGGTTCCCTGATCTGGTTCAAAAATATAATCTGCTTGCTTCTTTTGAATTGTTGATACCGAAGGATCAATCTTTACAGGAACGATCGGGAGGTATTGCTCGACAACCAGGCGTTGAACTGCAGCATTTTTGAATTGGTTATAGACAATCTGGATCTGGTCGTATTTTTTATCGGCAAACGCCTTCATCAGTTGTTCTGCTAAAGGAGATATATTTTCAAAAGTCAGGCGGTCAAACAAATCATCATGACTTTCCAGCACCTTATATCCTCTCTTTCTAAAAAATTCAGTGCCTTTTCTACCGATGGTAATCAGATTGACTTTCCCCTTTCGCAGCTGTTCTTCGTAAGTTGTGGCCAGGAGATTCAGCGTTGCCTTGATGATATTTGAGTTGAAACCTCCGCAGAGACCACGGTTTGAAGTAATTACGATAATAAGGATGTTCTCCGGGTTGCGTTCATGTGTATATACACTATCATTAGAACTGTCGGCACTTGCGCTAAGGTTTTGCATGATCTCGTGCAACTTTGCTGCATAAGGTCTGAGCTTAATAATGCCCATTTGCGCCTTCCTAAGCTTGGAGGCGGCAACCATCTTCATCGCATTGGTGATTTGCTGGGTTGATTTAACCGAAGCAATGCGCGTACGAACTTCCTTTAACCCCGGCATTCTTTTGTATCCTTACTTAGTTTCGTATTTTTTTGAAATTTCACTTGCTACCTGCTCGAGAGTCTTCACATCTTCATCAAGCAGTTTACCTTCCTGAAGGTTTTTAAAAACCTCTTTATGGCTTACTTCCATAAAATGAAGGAATTCTATCTCAAAGTTGGCAACATTTTCCACGGGAATATTTTTC
>Ga0364881_10424_pt1 | contig 23925 bp, 21 predicted proteins | sample ExccelJu500001D4_5_FD_206923 | JGI IMG/M metagenome (GOLD analysis project Ga0364881, IMG submission 206923) | Enriched cells from Trout Bog Lake Hypolimnion, Wisconsin, USA - BchlTB.July30.5000.01.D4 | ecosystem: Environmental > Aquatic > Freshwater > Lake > Hypolimnion/Profundal zone | place...
CCCATTCCGTTCGACATCGCTTCGCACTCACTGGGATTGGCCGAGACGGAGCCTTATTTTCTGTTCTATTCTAATCCTTTCCTGGAAAAAGGCACTGAGGTGTTTTCCGAAGTAGTTGCTCGGCTGCCGGATATAAAATTTGTATACGCCCCGGGTTTCGTTAATCGGTGGGTAAAATCGCTTGAGTCGTTCCCCAACTGCAAATTAGTGACCACCACAGTGGCAACGGGACTTACCTCTTACATTGCCGCTGCGAGGGGGGTACTGCTGCCTACCATGTGGGCTACGACCGGTGAGTACTGCTTGTTCGAGGCGATGGCTCAAAGCAAGGCAATCGTCGCGTTTAACGTGGGGGTCCATAAGCTCCTGCTGAGGAACGACACTAACGCAAAGGTCATTACGCCGTATGACGTGGCTGAGTTTTGCAGTGGGGTGAGGCATATCGATAAGGACGTTGATTATCGAATGGCTATCGGCAAAAACGCCAGAATCACATTGGAAAGGATTCATGAACCAGGAGGCTTCAAGAGAATTGTCGCCCTAGCCATGGGGACATCCTGAACAGCTTGGGCTTGGGGCAGCTGCGGCACACGAGGGAAGCGCAACATAGACATGCAATCCTTTGCGACAGGGGCTGTCCGGTCCGGTTCGCTATGAAGCGCGGAGCAACGCGGAGAGCCTGAGCGATTAGATTTGTATGGTCCCGACACTGTTCATCGTTACTTGTGCCTTGGGGGCTTCCGCCCTTCTGATTCGGCGGCCTCAGACCTTGCTGGCCGGCGCGGTGTTGCTGGTGCTGCTATTTAACGTCTTTCCGGAAGCGTTCCGGCTCGATGTAGCCGGAATGAGTGTGTATCGGGAAGACTTAATCACCGTTGCGATGGCTTTGATAGTTTTCGTGCAGTTCATGCGGCGTGACCTGCAAGTTCCGCCGCTGAGCATCATGGCCCCATTTTACCTGTTGGTGCTAGAGCTGCTGCTCGTTTCGATAACATCGCCGCCCGAAGACCGGGAACGGAGGCACTTGCTGCGTGACGCAGGGGTCTTTGCCGCGCACATTTCAATCCTCTTTGCTTATACTGTAATACGTACACCGCGCGTCCTCGTGCGCTGGTGCCTGGCAGTCTTCTTCGTCAGCATCACCGCCAGTTCATACGCTATAATGATGCGATTGTTGGGCATTGAGTCCCCGACGTTCTTCGAGGGCTGTGCTGACGTTGGGACCGCGTTCGGCTCTCACTCCCGTGCGTACGGTGTGCCCGGATCATGTTACTTTGCCATGTATGGTACTGTCATCGGGATGGCTTTACTGGTGAGGGCTCAGGAACTGTGGTCGCTGTTGGCTCGGCGTCTCTTTGCCATTGGAACAGCAATATGTTGCCTCCAGCTGCTTCTGTACATGGGGCGAGCCTATTGGATGGGTGCCACCGCCAGCCTCATAGCCCTCGCTTTTACATTTGCCGCAAAGGATAGCCTCAAGATAGTGGTCGGTGCGGTCTGCATCACCCTTGTTGGCGTGCTGGTTCTATCTATCGTCTCCGATAATCTTCCGGGTCAGTTAGCCCGCCGACTTGCTTCCATGTTTTCCGCTGAGGCCGGCGGGAGCCATGCCCAGTCAACCCGGGAAGGCAGAATCAGTGAATTCAGACAGGTCGTTCAGGAAATTCGTTTGCATGGTCTTGCCACTGGGCGAGGTTTGGGTGCGAGAGCCCGGGTGGTTATGGATGACGGGACAGTCACGGCGGACTACCACAACGGCATGGCCACAGCATTGCTGCGCTCAGGGGTAGTTGGGGTGGCCCTTTGGTGTTGGTTCATCACCAACGTCATCCGCAGCGCGTTGTCTTTCAGGGGCGAGACCGAACTCAGTCAGATCAGCGTCCTTGGGCGGGTTTTTCTATGCGCCTTCCTCGCCGCCGCAGGGTATTCACTAGGCGCTTTCGGGCCCCCGATGATGCCAACACTATTGGACGGAATGATGCTCGGGCTAGGTTTGCGAGCCCTGTCCATGGTCAGATTCCAGGGTGCAGTGCATGCGTGGGTTGGTCCTGGATCTTATACGCCTTCGTTGCAGGCTGGTATGAGGGTGGGAAGGCAGCTGAGAGGCTAGATGCTAATGAAGAGAAGTCTGACGATTCATCGCGAGCTTTAAAAAATAACCCTGCAACGCGTTGAACTAGAGATTGTGACGAGGCGGTGGGTCGGATCAGACTCCGTGCGTTGCTAAGCGAGGGCCAAAGTAGAATCGAACGCTGCCAGCCCCGACGCGGGAGATCCTAGGCGAATGCGTAGCCAGCAGACGTGGGTCTGACGCATCGGCAGAAAGAACACGGGCCAAACCGGTAAGCGGTCGGACCATGGGTTTTGAAGGTGGCCCACGGCGGATGCAATCGAGGCTTTCATCAACCGCCGACCAACCCTTGGCAAATAGGAGGGTCTCGGTCCGACTAAACTGGGGAAGACTCCGGTGGAGCATGGTCGCCAATTTCGAAAACGTAGCCTGAAATAACTGCTTGAAGACGCGGGAAGTCGAGCTTGTAGGACTCTTGCGCTAGACCTAGACCCAACATAAAAGTCAATTCAATTGTTGAAATGAAACTCGACACCCAAACAAGGGCGCAAGTTCCCCTTATCTTAATAGCATTTCTCAATTTGCTGTTTTCCGACACAGTAAAAGCAGCGGGGCTCGGATCGGCTTTCGCCTACCAGGGTGGGCTGTTCGAGAGTGGCCAACCCGTTACTGGCTTGTACGATATGACGTTCACCGTCTTTACAAATCTGACAGGTGGCACGCCGATAACGGGGCCGCTAACGAATCTCGCCGTGGGGGTGAACAATGGGATGTACAGCGTAACCTTAGATTTCGGCGGCGGGTTGCTCAACGGCACTCCGTACTGGTTGCAGATCGGGGCAAGGACGAACGGCACCGGGGACTTTGTCACGTTGGCCCCGTTGCAACCGCTTCTGCCAGGCGCGTACGCCATTTATGCGGAAAATGCGACGGTCGCGCAATCTGCGAACGCCGTTGCGGCCACCAATATCTCAGGCCGGTTGAGCCTGGGGCAAATTAACGCGGCGGTCCTCACTAATGGAACGACGACCGCAAACCTGTCTGGGAGTTTTGCCGGCAACGGGGCCGGGCTGACCAACTCATTAGGCTTTCGGCTTGCAGGGCTCAGCGACGCGACAAACGCCGCTATGGCTGTCAGCAACGCAATCGCTTCAGCCCAAACACTTCGAGCTTCCATCAACGCGACAAATGGTCTGAGCAGTTCCCAACTACAGGCTCAGATCGGGGGGTTTGTGCTTACCAACGCGCTGACCAGTACGTCTCAACATGCAACGGCGGTGGGAACAGGAGCCGGCAACGCCGCCACCGGAAACAACGTGACTGCTTTCGGATACCAAGCCGTCTATAACGTGAGTGGTTATGGGAATGTTGGCATTGGCATGGGAGCTTGTGACTCAGTGAGTGGGATTGCTAATGGTCAATACAATACAGCTGTTGGAGTCATCGCCCTTGACACACTTGCAAATGGCGGCAGTTTTAACACCGCAGTTGGATACGCCGCACTCCAATATACGGGTTCGGGCTCTGGCAATACCGCGCTTGGTTATGCCGCGATGGTGTCGCCGAGCCAAACGACCGGCAGTAACAATGTGGCAATCGGCATCTGGGCGGGACATGACGGGTTCGACAATGTAAATGTCGGCGCGCTGGCTGGATACAAACAGTCAATGCCGGGCGCTGGAAATGTGTGCGTCGGTTACAGCGCCGGAAGTTCGATGACAAATTCGTTCGGTAACATTGCCATAGGGCAATATGCGCTCAACAAAATGGTAGGCGATGGAGTGACTCTCGACCTAGCCAGTGACAACGTTGCAATCGGGGACGGAGCAATGGAATTTGCTCTCAATGGCGATGACAACGTCTGCGTCGGAACCGGGGCTGGGTATCAGCTTACGAATGGATGGTTCAACACGTTTCTTAATGTTTACTCAGGGGCTTCTGTCACGACTGGCTCCAATAACGTGGCCATCGGCTGCCACGCATTGACTTGCACAAGTTCCAACGACAACCATTGCATCGCCATTGGTTACTTCGCCGGATCCAACACCAACTATCCGCTTAGTTCAACTTTTGACCCAAACTCCTCAGGGAACGATTGGGGCTGCGGTTTCATTGGTTCACAGACGATGCGCAACCCGGCCATTGGTTCAACTCCCCTCACGAATGCCTGGTGTTTCGGGTGGGGAGCAATGATCGCGAGTAATAATGCCGCCTGGTTCGGAGCAACTAACTTCCCACTAAGTGTCAACGTCAGCAGTAACTTGGCCGTTTGGGGCCAAGCGATGCTGGGGCAGGCGGTGCAAATTGCGACGAACGCGATGTCCAGCTGGCCGGCGGTTCCAGCTTCCCCGGGCGCATGCGCACTAGTTAACAGTAATGGGACCTTGTATATGCTTCAGTCTGGCGCGGGCGGCAGGACGTGGGGGTGGACCAACGTGATTGGGGCAGTTCATTGATTTGAAATCAAAATGAAAAGCATGTCAGCGTAGCGGAATTGTCGTGGGCGCGCACAACAACTCATTCGCCGATTGGAAATTGGGCAGAGAGTTGACTGGGTGGTGACGCTATGTTTCGTTTAGATCAATGAGGTCGCCTCAGTTGTTATCCAGGTCGAGTGTTCCAAGGGTTAGCCATATTCTAAATTGTGGCGGCCTGGGAGGTGCGGAGCGTTCCGTGGAGTGGGTTGCCACCGCGTTCGACAGAGCACGAATAAGCAGCAATTTCATCTTCCTTTACTCTGGGGGGCCAGTGGCGAACTCAATCTCAAAATTGGGATACCCCGTGAAGGTGCTCAATTGGAAAGACGGACGCAGTTGCATTGGACGGTTGCGCCTGCTGAAAGAGCTGCGGCGCAACGGGGCCGAAATCGCTCATTTCCACGACGAGACTCCGTTGACACGATGGATCGGGAGAATAGCGGGCTGCGCTGTGACCTTATTCACGCAGCATGGAGGCTCCTATATCACTGGTATCAAGTCTTGTCCCCTCGCGATGCTGCCTGTCGTACGGTTCGACGACCAGTGTACCACACTCGTATTGGCCAATTCAAAATGGACCGAAAGGGCACACAACTGCTTCTATAGACGTTCCCCGTCGCTCACCAGGATGATACATCTTGGCTTGGACCCGCGTCTGACCTCAAGCGGGGCGACGGGGGGGGGGTAGTAGGCTATCACCGCACCCCAAGCGAAAGCAGTCCTGTTACGTCATTACTTTCATAGGCCGCCTAGAGGTGTATAAGGGCGCTCTCGTCTTGGCTGAGTTGGCGCGGGAATTGAATGTGCGGCTCGGACGGTCGTTCGAAATTCGTGTTGTTGGCGACGGATCCGCTCGCATCAACCTCCAAGAATTGGCCCAGAGATATAGAGTAGCGGATCAGCTAAAGATCCTCGGTTCATTGGATGACGTTGCCGAGGAATTGGATTCGGCGGACGTCTTTGTATTTCCGTCACTCTGCAACGAATCCTTTGGCATCGCTCCTTTAGAGGCGGTGGCCCGCGGGATACCAGTCGTAGCTTTCGATGTTGGCGCGGTAAGGGAAATTCTCGGCGAAGCGCCGAAAAGCAGTATCGTAGCGCCCGGCGACGTCATTGGAATGGCCGAAGCGATCCTCATGTGGCTCAGGGCTGAGCGAACGCACTGGAAGAATAGTGGCCTCGATTACGTTCGCACAAGATTCAGTGTATCTGCGTATGCGGAAACCCTGACGCGGCTCTACAGCGAGTTGCTAAGCAATAAAGTGCGCTTAACCAACACGTTTCCGTGACATAGCACCCCTATTTGTTTGGTGAGCCAAGGTGTATAGTGAGTATTGGCAAGAACACTAATTGATGCAAGTTCGACAGTATTCATACTTGGTCCTATCAGATCTCTACCGTGCGACGGGCAAGTACGGTTGGGGCACACTTGTCTTTCAGGTTATCGCCGGAGATACATACAGGTACAATTTCTGGTTGCGTACCTGTCAGTTTGCTAAACATCGAAAGATGCTTCGGTTCCTCTTATATCCAGTCTGTCGCCTTATCCTAAGGCATATGACTTATAAGTTTGGAATCGGGATTCCGGTTCAGACCGTCATTGGCAGTGGCCTTTTTATCGGGCATTTTGGCGGAATTTTCATAAATGGAAACTGTGTCATTGGAAAGAATGTGAATATTTCACACGGCGTAACTTTGGGGCAGGCGAGTCGAGGGAAAAGGGAAGGGTTTCCTATTTTGGGGGACAACATTTATATAGGGCCTGGAGCCAAAGTTATTGGGGCGGTACGTATTGGGAATAATGTTGCGATAGGTGCGAACTGTGTCGTGACCAAAGACATCCCAGACAATTCGGTAGTTGTCGGGGTTCCGGGGCGGATCATCTCAGCAGACGGTGCGACTGGGTACGTGCTCAGAACCGACTACGAGGAGAGGCTTGGACGGTCGGCGGGTTCGTACGCCTCGTGAGTGCCTAGGCTCCAATGTAACACCTCCACAGGCGAAGATCGGACGCTCGTCGTCCTCAGTGCCATGCAAACAACAAAAATCAGCAACCGGGTGTTGCAATGTGTTCGGTGTCCGAATTGCCGCTCCAAACTGCACACCGGTGCAACTGCTTGGGTATGTGTCGCAAACGAGTGCCGCACCGAACATCCAATTGTGGACGGAATCCCCGTTCTTATAAATGAGTCCCGGAGTGTTTTCTCCTTCGCAGATTTTACCAGCCGCCGTATAACTACCCTAAACCACCGCAAGGGTGCATTAAAGTGGATCGATGAGAACCTGCTACCTTCAATTAGCGTTAACTACTCGGCAAAAGCGAATTATGATGAACTGGTGAAGTTGCTTTTGGCGTCCTCATCAAATCCGCTGGTGCTAGTGGTTGGCGGAAGTGCCGCCGGGGCAGGGATGATGCCGCTGCTAAAGAACAAAAAGATCGAGTTATTGGAGACAGACGTTTCGCTCGGCCCACGGACGACGCTAGTCGCCGATGCACACGACCTTCCACTTGCAAATGAGGTTGTGGATGGGGTTGTGGTGCAGGCCGTTCTGGAACATGTCGTGGACCCTACCAGGTGCGTTGAGGAGATTCACCGTGTCTTGAAACCTGGGGGCTTCATATACGCTGAGACCCCGTTCATCCAGCAGGTCCACCTCCCGCCATACGATTTTACGCGGTTTACACGTTGGGGGCACCGGCGGCTGTTTCGTTGGTTTGAGGAAGTTGGCAGTGGCGCTACGGGGGGGCCTGGTATGGCGCTGGCTTGGTCCTACCAATACTTCCTTCTTAGCTTCGTCGAGAAAAAAGCTCTAAGGCGTGCTGTGACGGTGTTCGCACGCCTTACATCCTTCTATTTGAAGTACTTTGATCGTTACCTGTCTCAGCGGTCGGCAGCGCTTGATGCTGCTTCCGGGTTGTTCTTTCTGGGACGGAAGGCGATTGTGCCGATTTCGGATAGGAAACTTATAATGCAATATCGACCTCCTGTAGAACCACGCGCGAAGGGATGAATAACGGGCCCCGGACCTGAGCCACTGGTGCGTCGCCATGGTAACCCTCACTATATCAGCTTTAGGCCTTAAGGTGTGAGGCCATTTTGTATGGCCTTGCGATTGTTAATTCTTATCCCGGCGGACGTGAGTCCTCTGGCGAAAATAACTCCTTTGCTGGTGCACGCGTTGGAGGCAGCAGGGTGTCTCGTCACTACTGCCCCTTGGGGAAGGACAGCGCAGCGTCAGAGCTTGGTTGCGCGTGCGCTCGACCGGTTCCGGACAACAGCGAAGGTCTTGCGTTTGCTCAACAGGAATAAGTACGATCTGCTAGTCGTGACCACAACCCACGACTGGGGAACGTTGTTGCGGGACATACCGTTGACACTGCTGGCGCGAAAGAGCGCGAGGCCTACGATCCTGCAGTTTCACGGCAGCTCTCCGAATAAGCTAGCCCGTCCAGGGGCGCTGGTGTTTAAGCTCGCGACTCGCATCCTCATTTGGTGCTCGAACGCTTCTCTAGTGTTGTGCACTGAGGAGTTGGCCGGGTGGCAGGAGGCCTTTCCTCAAAGCCGTTTTTTCATGGTGGATAACCCGTTCCTCGTGAGTCCGGAGGTGTCCGAGGCTGCTTGTGCGGCGGTACGCGCCTTCTCTACCGCCTGCCCGATCATTTTGTTTGTGGGACGCCTGATATCAGAAAAAGGTCCCATGGATCTTTTGCAGGCCTTCTCCTTGGTGCGCAAGGAGATGTCCTGTAAGTTGCTTCTTGTTGGCGGAGGTCCGTTGGCCCCAGCGCTCCGGGCGCGAGTAGCGGAACTCAATTTGGAGGAGGACGTCGAGCTTGCAGGGTTTTTGAAAGGTGACGATCTTAATGCAGTTTATCGGCGTGCGAGCGTGTTTGCCTTGCCGACGTATTACGACGAGGGCTTCCCTACTGTTATAGCGGAAGCCATGGCGGCGGGTCTTCCTGTGATCACCACACCAGTTCGGGGAGCCGTTGACCACCTGCTGGACGGGGTCAACGCCGTATTTGTACCACCACAGGAACCGATCGAGTTGGCAGCCGCCCTGCGACGGTTACTGACCGATCCAAAGCAACGAGAGCGCATCGGGCAGGCAAACCGCAGGAAAGTAGGCGAGTTTGCTCCGGAGAAGGTGGTTGGACGGTATCTTGACATCTTCGCTGAGGTTATCGGCGATGGGCCGGCGACGAGTTCGAAGCTTGGGTAAACCGACGTTACGGATTTCAGGTTCCTGGGTTTTATGTGTGGAATTTGTGGCATAGTTCACTACGCGGGCGGTGGTCATCCTGATCGAGATGTCATTTTGCGAATGTGTCGACAGATCATTCATCGGGGGCCGGATGACGAAGGCAGCTATGTGTCTGGCGTGGTAGGCATGGGGATGCGACGATTGAGTATCATCGATGTTGGCGGCGGTCACCAGCCGATGTGCAACGAAGACGAATCAGTGCGGGTAGTGTTCAATGGGGAAATCTACAATTACCGGGAGTTGAAAGCCGAGTTGGAGGGGCACGGGCACGTTTTTCGAACGCAATCGGATACGGAAGTGATCGTACACGGCTACGAGCAATGGGGCGTGGACTGCGTCCTGCGCTTTAACGGGATTTTTGGGCTGTCGGTTTGGGACGAACGACGTCAGGAGTTGTTCCTGGCAAGGGACCACTTTGGGGTTAAACCGCTTTATTTCTACGACGATGGCCGCAGGATTTGCTGGGCCTCCGAGATCAAGGCCATACTGGTTGTGCCGGGCGTACCGCGTGAAGTTGAACCCGCCGCGTTGGACGCATTTCTAGTCTTTGGGTTCGTGCCGTCGCCCGGCACCATGTTTGCCGGGATACGAAAGCTGGCGCCTGGGCACCGCCTGATTTGCAGCATTGCGGGGATTCGGGTCGAGCGCTACTGGGTTGCTTCGACCTCGGCGGAACGGTCAGGGAGTGAGAAGGAATGGATTGAGGAACTGCGGGTTCGTTTCGAGCAGGGCGTCAAGCGCCAGTTGATCAGCGATGTTCCCCTCGGCGCGCTGCTCAGTGGGGGAGTGGACTCGGCCATGGTGGTGGCAGTCATGGCTCAGGCAAGTAGCCGGCCCGTGAAGACCTTCACCGTAGGCTTTAAGGATGGGGGAGATTCCGATGAACGGGATGACGCGCGTGCAACCGCCCGGCTGTTCGCGACGGATCACCACGATATCCTGCTGGATCATGCCGACTATACCGGCCTGCTCGAGCGTATCGCCTGGCATATGGATGAACCCGTTTCGACCTCCAGCGCGCTCGCCATGTACTGCGTTTGCGAACTGGCCAGGAAGCACGTTACGGTAGTTCTCACTGGGCAGGGGGTCGACGAGCCGATGGCGGGCTACCACCGCTACTATGGAGAGCGGTATGGTCATTGGTTCCGCCGGGTGCCGAGTTGGTTGCGCCAAGGCGTATTCGGTCCGGCGGTGGAGGGGCTTCCGCGCAACGATCGAGCCAAGCGCACCTTTCGTAGTTTGGGCTTGACCGACCCCGCGGTGCGATTTACCGCCCAATATGCGGTCTTCGGCCCGGAGATGCGGGCGCAGTTGTGGCGGCCTGAGTTTGGAGGAACGTGCCAAACAGGGCGAGGGGTGGAGACGGTTCGGTACTGGCTTGACGGTGTCAGCGGGAGGGACTCTTTGGGCCAGATGACCTACGTGGACGCACGACTGAGCTTGGCGGACAACCTTCTGCTTTATGGAGATAAGATGTCTATGGCCCACTCCATCGAGGCACGGGTGCCGTTCCTGGATCTCAACTTCATGGAGGCGGCGGAAAACTTGCCGGCACACCTGAAAATCAGCGGTCGGCAGCGGAAATACATTCACCGGAAGGTTGCCGCCAAGTGGCTGCCGCCTACTGTGATTTATCGACGCAAGCGGGGGTTTCAGACACCCGTCGATTCGTGGTTCCGCTCGGAACTGAGTGGGTATGTTCGCGACACGCTGACGGCCACGGGCTCGGCTTGCTCCCGCTACTTTAATACCAATACCATCCATGAAATCATGCGCGATCACACCTCAGGCAGGCATGATCACCGGCGCCAGTTGTTCGCCCTTTTGTCCTTCGAGCTCTGGCATAAGGTCTTTATTGGCTCACCATCTCCCACGGGCACGGTCTTGGCGCCGGGGGTTGGCCCAGCGAAAAGCAATTTCTAGGAGTACACCCATGATTGCGATCGATGGCATTGTAGGCGCCCGCCCCAACCTGATGAAGATGGCGCCCCTGGCCCGCGCCCTGGCTGCGGACGGGGTTTTCCAACTGCGCCTGATCCACACCGGCCAACACTACGACCGGGCCATGTCGGAGGTGTTTTTCGAGGAACTGGGTTTGAGCCAACCGGCGTTCAATCTGGAGGTGGGGGGCGGAACGGCTGGGGAGCAGACGGCCCGCATACTGGAGCGTTACGAAGGAATTTTGCTCGACGGCCCTCGGCCTCGGGGCGTGGTGGTGGTGGGCGACGTGACCTCGACAATGGCCTGCACCCTGGCGGCCGTCAAGTTGGGTGTCTCCGTAGCTCACGTCGAGGCCGGTTTGCGCAGCGGTGACCGTTCGATGCCCGAGGAGATCAACCGCATCGTCACCGACAGTGTCGCGGATCTGCTGCTGGTCTCGGATGCCAGCGGCCTGTCCAACCTGGCACGCGAGGGGCATCCCAACAGCAAAGTGTCCTTTGTGGGCAATCTGATGATTGACACGTTATTTCGCGAGCTGCCCCGGGCAGAGCAGTCCCCGGTTCTAAAGGAACTGGGCCTCGAGGGTTTGCCATATGCTTATCTGACGTTGCATCGGCCCGCCAACGTGGATGATCCGACGGTCTTGCAGTCGCTGATGGACACAGTCACCAGCCTCTCTGAGGACCTGCCTATCGTTTTCGCGGTGCATCCTCGTACCCGCGCGAGGTTGGCCAACTTGAAGCCGCCCTTTACGCCCTCGGAACGGCTTCGCATCATCGAACCGCTCGGCTATCGGGATAACTTGCAGATGATCCGATCGGCCGCGGTGGTGCTGACGGACTCGGGGGGTATCCAGGAGGAGTCTTCGGTTCTGAATGTCCCCTGCCTCACGCTACGCGACAGTACCGAGCGGCCGGTAACGGTAGAACTGGGCTCCAGCGAGTTGGTGGGTGCCAATTCGGAGCGCATCCGCGAAGCCTGGTCGCGAGTTCGCTCGGGGCGTTGGAAAAAGTGCGCCGGCATTCCTCTCTGGGACGGCCAAACGGCTGGCCGCATCGTTGCCGTGCTCCGTAAGGCGTGGGGTCAGGATCGCCCTTCGGGCTCGATGGGCGGACCCCATGCGGGCGTGTCAGCCTGATTTGGTTCCTCTTAAGACCGCCCCGCGCCTGGGCCGCTGCCCAACTCTTTGCCACATGAAAATTTGGATTGACCTGGCCAACTCGCCGCAGGTGCTGTTCTTCCGGCCGATCCTGCAGGAACTTGAACGGCGTGGCCATACGCTAGTCGTCACGAGCCGTCATTTCGCACAGACGATACCGTTAGCGGATCGTTATGGGATGCGGCATACTCCGGTGGGCGGGCATGGTGGAAAGCGCCTGTCCAAGATCGGGGTGACCCTCTTTAGCCGCGCACTGCGGCTTTTGCAGTTTGCTCGAGGCGGCGGGTATGACCTGGCACTGAGCCATAATTCTTATGCTCAAGCGCTGGCTGCTTGCGTGTTGCGCATTCCTATCGTGACCGCGATGGACTACGAACACCAGCCGGCCAACCACATCGCTTTTCGTCTGGCCTCACGCGTGATCGTGCCCGAGTGTTTTCCGGAGGCATCGCTCCGCGCTTTTGGGGCCGACAAAAGGCGGGTTTGCCGTTATGAGGGGGTTAAGGAAGAGATCTACTTGGCCGACTTTATGCCGCAGCCGGACTTTCTCCGTTCCGTCGGTTTGCCGCCGGACAAAGTGATCGTGGCCATGCGGCCGCCCGGCACCTGGGGTCTTTATAATCACCCCGAAAACCCGGTTTTCGACCAAGTTCTCCAGCATGTTTTGAACCACAAGGAGTCCTACGTTGTGTTCTTGCCGCGAGTTGCCTCGCAAGCGAACGAACTCCAGCACCGATCGCATCCTAACGTTTGGATCCCTCCGCGGGCCTTGGATGGTCCCAACCTGTTGTACCATGCCGACTTGGTGATCAGTGGCGGCGGCACCATGAACCGCGAGGCTGCGGTGCTGGGAACGCCTACTTACTCGATATTCAACGGAAGGCTGGCGGCCGTGGATAAATATCTGATGGCTACCGGGCGGATGAAACACATCCCCAGCGTCGAAGACGTGCCTCTGGTCGAGGTGCGCCGGAAGCAGGGCTGTGCAGCAGCGACCAGCAAAGGAACTCTGCTGGGGGTCGTCGAAGCCATTGAGCATTGGAACGGTTGAGTTTAGAGGATTGTGAGGATCATCGGTCATAAGTTCTTGCTCAGCCTGCTAGACACAATTGCCGTAATCTTCGGCTTTGGGTTCAGTTTCTGGTTCGTATTCGATTCCGGCCACTGGGGCGCGCCCCGCCCGGTGCCTGGCTATTGTTTCCCAACCGTCCTGGTGGCAGTTCTTTTGCTATTGGCCTCATTTAGGTTGCAGGGCCTTTATAATTACGAAACCGTTCTAAATCCGATCCACCAGATTGAGAAGCTCGCGCGGTGCTTTCTCCGGGTGTTTGCGGTGTTCGCCATGGTGGCCTTCTTCATGCGGGCGCCCTACATTGCAGACAGCAGGTTTACGGTGGGCCTCGGTTTTGCGGTTTCTTTCGGTTTGTCCCTCATCCTGCGAGTCCTGGCGGTGCCGAGGGCGCTGGCGTTCGTGGCGAGCCGACGACTCATCGAGAAAAGGACGCTCATCCTCGGTGCCGGCGCGAAGGGGCGTAGTCTGGCCACGCACTTCCGCCTGGATCCCTACCACTACTTCGATGTAGTGGGGTTCCTGGACGATGATCCGGCCCTCGCAAACCAAATCGTAGAGGGCATCCCCGTCCTCGGGACCACCCACGAAGTCGACCAGGTGGCTTCGCGACTGGGCTGTGTCAAAGCCATGATCGGCATTGACAGAATTGGCCGCTCGGAACTTCTGGACATCATCAATCGATGTCGGGACGCGGGACTGGTCGTGCATGTGGTTTCGGACCTTTCATCCAATGTTAGCGAGAAGCTGGAGTGCGAACAGTACAACGGGGTCACCACCTTCCGACTGGAGTCGGCCGACGGATCGCAACCGGCCCTAAGATGGGCCAAGCGTGCGGTTGACTTGGCGGGTGCTTCAGCGCTGCTCGTGCTTCTCGCTCCCGTCTTCGCCTTCATCGCCTGGAAGATTAAGCGGGACTCCGAAGGCGCCGTGTTTTACCGCTGTCGGGAGGTTGGACTAAACGAGCATATTTTCCAGGCTTACAAGTTTCGCACGATGATCGCCGCCAACGCCTCGGACCCGGAGGCCAGGCGGCAGTATGAGGCAGGGCGGCTCAAGCACTTGGAGTTCATGCGTGACTTTATCCAGGGACGGGCTACTGAGGAGTTTTTCGTGAAGGGCGAGAACCGGGTGACCCGGGTTGGCCGGGTACTCAGGAAGTACTCGCTGGACGAGCTGCCGCAGTTGATAAACGTCTTTCGCGGCGAGATGAGCCTGGTCGGGCCGCGTTTCTGCTCGGAGGATGAATTTCAGTTCTACCTCCCTTGGCAGAAGAAGCGGCTCCTAGTGAAACCGGGCATGACCGGCTTATGGCAGGTGCGCGCGCGGAGCGAAGTCAGCTACGCGGACATGGTCATGATCGACTTGTATTACATTCATAACTGGTCGCTGCTCTTTGACCTGGAGATCCTGTTGCGAACCATTCCCGTGGTTCTTCACGGCAAGGGGAGCCGGATTAAGTGACCGGTGGCCAATGAACTTCAAGACCGCGGAACGCAGGACACCATGAACAAGATAGCAGTAATGGGTTTGGGTTGGTGGGGAAGTCGAATGGCGAGGAACTTCGCTTCCCACGCTGTTCTGGGGCCCCAAAACACTCTGGGCGTGGACCCGATGGAGCAGAGGCGGACCGAGATGACGAAAAGCCTCGGCATCGAAACCCTCGCCCAGCCTGAGGAAGCCTTTGCCCGTCCGGACATCACCGGGGTGGTGATTGCCACACCCGTGCCAACGCATTTTGCTTTGGCGAGCGCCGCATTTGCGGCCGGCAAACACGTGCTGGTGACCAAACCTCCCACTCCGACACTTCACGAGCTGGAAATCCTGGTGGCGCAGGCCGCAAGCGCTGGCCTGGTCTTCATGCTGGACTCCACGTTCGTTTATAGCGAGGCGGTCCGGGCGGCACGGGTCGCACTGGCTGGCGGAGCGGTGCCGGACGTCGGCTTTGTGCAATCCCTGCGCTGGGGCAGCGACCTGCGGCTGCAGCCGCTCTCCCGCATCAAGGCAACCAAACTCGCTCTCGGCGTGGATGTCCTTCAGGACCTGGTATTCCATGACTTGGCGATTCTTCGATTCCTGTTCCCGGACGTGGCGATGAAAGTGGGAGCGGTCCACAGAAGCAACTCGCTCGCCCGATATACCCCACCGGAATTCGCGGCGACCATGTGCGATACCGCCTCCGTTTGGCTCGAAAGCGATCGGTTTCCGGTGCATATCAATTTGAGTTGGGTGTTGCCCGAGCGGCGCCGCGAGCTCGTGGTTGCCGGACCAGAGGTTCAACTCGTGTACGACGACATGAAAACCGAAGGGAAACTCACGCTCTTTCGCACTGAGGACAAGCAAGAGTCAGCGGTTCCGCATGGGAACCGTGAGCCGTTGTCGTTGGTGGCCGACCATTTCCTGGAGTGCATAGCCAGCAGGTGTGCCCCCCTGACGGACGGTCACTATATGCTGGATTTAATGGCACTCTATGAAGCCGTGCAACGCTTCCCTCGCAACACCCGTAGCGTTTAGCAGCCCAGGCTCATTCCAACCGGTCACAGTTCTAGTTACAATAAATGAAAGTCCCTTTTCTCGACCTTAAAACCCAGTATCTCAGGATTAAACCTGAGGTGGATGCGGCGTTTGCCGATATTTTTGAAAACTCCGCATTCATTTGCGGCAAGTACGCGGCTGCCTTTGAAAAGGCCTTCGGCGAAGCGCTCGGCGTTACTCGCGTAGTCGCGACCGGCAATGGCACCGAGGCGGTGCATCTCATGCTTTGGGCCGCGGGCATCGGTCCGGGCGACGAGGTGATCGTGCCCGTAAATACCTTCATTGCCACCGCCGGCGCCGTTTCCGCTTGCGGGGCCCTACCGGTCTTTGTGGACAGCGATCCCGTAACGTTCAATATCGACCTCAACCAGGTCGAGGCAAAGATCACCCCTCGGACCAAGGCCTTATTGCCGGTTCACCTCTACGGCCAACCGGTGGACATGGACGCTATCACGGGATTGGCGCATCGGCATGGATTGATGGTGTTCGAGGACGCCTGCCAGGCCCAGTTGGCAAGGTGGCGGGGGAAGGCAGTGGGGGGCTTCGGAAAGGCGGCCGCCTTCAGTTTCTTCCCCGGCAAGAATTTAGGAGCCTATGGGGAGGCGGGCGCGGTCTGCACCAACGACGAGGGGTTGCACCACAAAATGCTGCGGATGCGCAACCACGGCTCGGCCCAACGGTATGTCCATGAAATCGTCGGCCACAACTTCCGCATCGAGGAAATCCAGGCTGCCGTGCTGCTCATCAAGCTGAAGTACCTCGAGGCCTGGAACTCACGCCGCCGGGCGATTGCGAGTGCCTACCGCTCCCTGCTGGCAGACGTTCCCGAGATTAAATGCCCCGTTGAAACTGCGGGATGCGAACCCGTCTATCATTTGTTCGTCGTGCGGGTGCCGGCTGCCAAGCGCGATGCCCTCAGGGAGTATCTGGAGAAACGGGACATCGCAACGGCGATTCACTATCCAATACCCCTCCATTTGCAGCAGGCTTATGACCATCTAGGCTACGCGCGAGGCGCCTTTCCTGTGGTCGAGTCCCAGGCGGCGGAAATCCTGTCCTTACCCATCTGTCCGGAGATGAAGGATGCGCAGGTCGAGCACGTTTGCCAGAACCTCCGGAGCTTCTTCCATGGCTGAATCGAACAACGTATCCATTCACCCACTGGCCTTGGTCGAGACCGCAAGCATCGGCCCAGGTACGAGGATATGGGCCTTTGCGCATGTGCTTAAGGGCGCCCGGATCGGTAGCCAGGTGAAGATCGGAGACCATTGCTTCATCGAAAACGATGTCATTATTGGCGATCATGTCATCATCAAGAACGGCATTTCCATTTGGGATGGCGTTACGATTGAGGACGGCGCGTTCCTCGGGCCGAATGTAGCTTTGACCAATGATCACTTTCCACGCTCCGGATTTCCCAAAGGCCTGGAGCGAACGCTCATAGGAAAGGGCGCATCGATTGGCGCCAACTCGACCATTGTTGCCGGAGTGACTTTGGGAGCGTACTGCACGGTGGGTGCGGGCTCGGTGGTGACTCGGAGCGTGCCGGCCTACGCCTTGGCTTACGGAAACCCCGCGCGTTGTCGTGGTTGGGTTTGTGCCTGCGGGCTTAAGTTGGGCCCCGCAGCCGAGAGTGGGCGCACAGTCTGTGCGTGCGGGCGCGGCTACGAGTGGCGCGGTGGCGTGCTATTTCCATTGTAGCCAGAAAGAACCATTTATGAGAGTTTTGATAACAGGCGGCGCCGGCTTCATCGGCTCCCATACGGTGGACCTGCTCTTGGAAAAGGGATACGAGGTCCGCATTCTCGATAGTCTCCAGCCGCGCGTCCATCCGCGCGGCAAGCCGGCCTGGGTCCCGCGCGAGGCGGAGTTTATCCAGGGCGACGTGGCGAGCCGGGCGGACCTCGGTCCCGCCATGCAAGGGGTGGATTATGTGATCCACCTCGCGGCCTACCAGGATTACCTGCCCGATTTCTCCACGTTCATCCATACCAACACCGAGAGCACGGCGTTGCTTTTCGAGTTGGTCGTCGAGGCGCAACTGGCCGGGCGGCCGCTGCCGGTGCGGAAGATGGTGTTCGCCTCGTCCCAATCGGTTTGCGGCGAGGGTCTCTACGAGTGCGTCGAGCATGGCCGGCTAACCCCGCCAGCCCGGTCCCTGGAGCAGTTGGAGCGCGGGGATTGGGAGGCGCATTGCCCCCATTGCGGCTGCACGATGAAATCCGTGCTCATCCCCGAAACCGTCTGCAGTCCGGGCACCACCTACGGCATCTCGAAATACGCCATCGAACTGTTGGCCGACCGTTTGGGCCGTCGCTACGGCATCCCCACAGCGTGCATGCGCTACACCTACGTCCAGGGGACGCGGAATTCGTTTTACAATACGTATTCGGGCATTGCGCGTATCTTCGCCTTGCGCCTGTTGCACGGGCTGCCGCCGGTCTGCTACGAGGACGGCCTGCAGCTCCGCGATTTCATCAATGTTAAGGACGTGGCCCGGGCGAACGTGCTGGCGATGGAGGATGACCGGGCCAATTTCGGTGTGTTCAACGTGGGCGGCAAGCGGCCGGTGACCGTGGTCGAGTTTGCGCGGATCATGCTCCGGGAGTTCGGCAGCCAGGCCGATCCGCTCATACCAGGAGATTTTCGGCTGGGCGATACGCGCCATACCATCTCCGACGTCTCGCGGTTGGAGGCCCTAGGCTGGCAGCCCAGTGTCCCGGTGGAGCAGAACGCCCGGGAGTATGTGGAATGGATGAGGCAGCAGCAAACCACCGACGAATTCCTGAAAGAAGCCGAGCGCATCATGCGGCAGCAGGGAGTGGTCAGGCGGGCCGGTGAGGGGGTGCGTTAGTGCAGCGGTGCGCCAGTGCGTCGGTTGGACGGGCGTGCCGATGAACCGGCGTACCAACGCACCAACGAACCGCTTTCCATGAAAGCCATGATTCTCATCGCCGGCCGGGGAACCCGGCTGCGGCCGATCACCGACCATGTCCCGAAGTGCATGGTGCGCATCGCGGAGAAGCCGGTGCTCCAGCACACCGTTGAGTGGCTGCGTGACGCGGGCGTTCGAGAGTTGGTGTTGAACCCCTCTTACCTGCCTGAGGTGGTCACCGCCTATTTCGGGGACGGCAGCCGGTTCGGCGTCGAGATCCATTATTCGCCCGAAGAAACTCCCTTGGGCACCGCTGGGGCGGTGAAGCGGGCCGACCGGTTCTTCGACGAGCCGTTCCTGGTGTGGTATGGGGACAACCTATGCCGGTGCGATGTGGCTCGCCTGGTTGCGGCGCACCGGCAGCACCGCAGCTTGGCCACGATGGCACTCCACTGGCGCGAAGAGGTTACCCAGAGTGGCATCGTCGGCCTCGATGCCGATGACCGCATCATGCGGTTCCTCGAAAAGCCGCGGGCGGAGGAGGTCTTTTCCCATTGGGTGAATGCGGGCATTTACCTCCTGGAGCCTGGGGTGATTGACGCGATTCCGGACGGGCGGCCCAGTGACTTTGGCTACGACGTGTTTCCGAGTCTCCTCGGCCAGGGGGCGGCGTTATATGGTCATCGTCTCTCCGAGCAGGAGAAGCTATGGGCGATTGATCGGCCCCAGGATCTGGAGAGGGTGGAGCAGACCTTCCCGCGGGCGTAGCACAGGCGTCCCCGACGCCGGACGTAGCGCAGACATTCTTGTCTGCCGTTCCGCAGGCTTTCAGCCTGCCCACGCGCTGCCGACTGGAAAGTCGGCGACACGGCGGGTTGGGAAACCTGCGCTACCTGGGGGCAGCCGCGATCGCCGGACGTAGCGCAGACATTCCTGTCTGCCGTTCCGCAGGCTTTCAGCCTGCCCGCGCGCTGCCGACTGGAAAGTCGGCGATACGGCAGGTTGGGAAACCTGCGCTACCTGGGGGCAGCCGCGATCGCCGGACGTAGCGCAGACATTCCTGTCTGCCGTTCCGCAGGCTTTCAGCCTGCCCACGCGCTGCCGACTGGAAAGTCGGCGATACGGCAGGTTAGGAAACCTGCGCTACCTGGGGGCAGACGCGATCGTCGGACGTAGCGCAGACATTCCTGTCTGCCGTTCCGCAGGCTTTCAGCCTGCCCGCGCGCTGCCGACTGGAAAGTCGGCGATACGGCAGGTTAGGAAACCTGCGCTACCTGGGGGCAGACGGCCGCAGCGCCGGACGGAGCGCAGGTGTCCCCGCTGCCGTTCCCCCCAAGGTCCCCCGGGCGTCTCGCCCGGGAAACTCGCCGGCCAGACGCCTGCGCTACCGGTTAATCGGTCCAAACATCAACGCAAACATGATTCTAGCACGAGCACCATTTCGGATTTCGCTGGGGGGTGGGGGCACGGATCTCCCGTCCTACTACTCGCAGCACGGCGGCTTCATCCTGAGCGCTGCGATCAACAAGTACATCTATGTCTGTGTGAACCGGCCCGCCGTCGACCGGCTGATCCGAATAAAGTATGCAAATTCGGAGACGGTAGAAACCGTGGACGAAATCAAGCATGACCTGGTCCGGCCTGCCTTAAAGCTCCTGCAAGTCAGCGATAACATCGAGATCGCATCGATGGCGGATGCCCCCAGTGGGACGGGGTTGGGGTCTTCGAGCTCTTACCTCGTGGCCTTGCTGGCGGCCCTGCATGAACTGCAGCGCGTGAAGGTGGAAACACAGGAACTGGCGGAGACTGCTTTCCACATCGAGATGGAGCTCGCCGGTCATCCGGTGGGCAAGCATGACATGTACCTGGCCGCCTTCGGCGGCGTGACCTGCCTGGACATTGCCCCGGACGGCAAGGTGGCAGTGTCGCCACTGGAAGGGTTCGAGCATCACGCCCTGGAGTTTCGCAACCGGGTGATGCTCTTCTTCACCGGCCGGTCCCGCGCCAGCGGCACCATCCTGGGCGAGCAAAAGCAGCAGACGGAAAAGGCTGACCCGGTGATGGTCGAGAGCCTCAACAAGACCAAGGAACTCGGTCACACCATCCGCACCGCCCTCCAGACTGGGGACATAGACCGGTTCGGCGAGTTGCTCGACGTGCATTGGGAGAACAAGAAGCGCCGCGGAGGTGCGATCACCCACCCGAGGCTCGATTTTTGCTACAAAGTGGCCAAGGAAAACGGCGCCCTCGGCGGCAAGATCATCGGTGCCGGCGGCGGCGGGTTCTTCATGTTCTGCTGCCGCCCCGGCCGCCGGAAGTTCCTCCGCGAAGCCCTGCTCAACGAGGGCCTCACCGAAATGCCCTACGGCTTCGACAACGAAGGCGCCAAGGTCCTGGTGAATATCTGATGCTTGGCCTCCTCCTTCTGGTCGTAATCTTAATCCTAATCATAATCCTCCTAATCCCATGACCCCCAATCCCTCCTTCGTCGCCGCCTACCTCGCTGAGGTGCAGCAGATCACCGCCCTCCTGGACCAATCCGCCATCGAGCGCATGGCCCAGCTCCTGGCCGGCCTGCGGACCCGCGGGGGCCGGCTCTTCCTGCTCGGAGTCGGCGGCAGCGCCGCCAATTGCTCCCATGCTGTCAACGATTTCCGCAAGATCACCGGCATCGAGGCCTACGCCCCCACCGACAACGTCTCCGAGCTCACCGCCCGCACCAACGACGACGGCTGGGCCAGCGTCTTCGTCAATTGGCTCCGGGTAAGCCGGCTCACGGCCCAGGACATGGTCTTCGTGCTCTCGGTCGGTGGCGGGAACCTCCAGAAGCAGGTCAGTCCCAACCTCGTCTCCGCGCTGCAATACGCCAAAGAAGTCGGCGCCGGCATCATCGGCATCGTCGGCCGCGACGGCGGCTATACCGCCACGGTTGCCGACGCCTGCGTGGTCGTCCCCACCGTGAATCCCGAAACCATCACGCCCCACAGCGAGGCCTTCCAAGGCGTCGTTTGGCACTTGCTCGTCTCGCACCCAAGCCTTAAGTTCGCTCAAACCAAATGGGAGTCCATGCGCTAAAACGGCGGGCGGTCTTTCTGGACCGCGACGGCGTGATCAATCGGGCCTTCGTGCGCGAGGGCAAGCCCTATCCCCCGGCCACTCCGCTGGAGTTCGAGATCCTGCCAGGCGTGCCCCGGGCTTTGCACCGACTCCACCGCGCCGGGTTCCCCATCTTCGTGGTCACCAACCAGCCGGATGTCGCGCGCGGGACACAGTCGCGCCAGACCGTTGAGTCCATGCACGCCGGGCTCCTGGATGCCGGCCTGCCCATCACCAGCTTCTACGTCTGCTACCACGACAGCCCGGACGAGTGTGCCTGCCGCAAACCCCGGCCGGGAATGCTCGTGTCTGCCGGCCTCGAGCATGCGATCGACCTGGGCCGCAGCTTCATCGTGGGCGACCGCTGGCGCGATATTGCGGCCGGCCAAAGCGTCGGGTGCCAGGCTTTCTTTGTCGACTACGGCTACCGCGAGCGGCGGCCCGACCCGCCCTTTACTACCGTAAGCTCCCTGGCCGAGGCCGCCGAACACATCCTCGACTCTCAAACCTCAACCCTTTCCGTGGCTAACACCAAACCATGACTACCATTGCCAACCTCAAAGTTAAGATCTTCGCCGATGGCGCTAACAAACGCGACATCCTGGACCTTTACGCCAAACCCTACATCAAAGGGTTCACCACCAACCCGACGTTGATGCGCAAGGCGGGTATCTCCGATTACCGCGCCTTCGCGGCCGACATCCTCGCCGAGGTGCCCGACCGCCCATTCTCGTTCGAGGTGTTCTCGGATGAGTTCGACGAGATGGAGGCCCAGGCCATGGAGATCGCCACCTGGGGCAGCCAGGTGTATGTCAAAATCCCGATCACCAACACCCGCGGTGAGAGCGCCTGTCCGCTGGTCCGGCGCCTCAGCCAGGCGGGGGTCAAACTCAATGTCACCGCCATGATGACCCTCGCGCAGACGCGCCAGGTGGCCGAGGCCCTGGCCGGCGGCCCCTCTTCCTACGTCTCCCTCTTCGCCGGGCGTGTCGCCGATACCGGCCGTGACCCGATCCCCATGATGACTGCCGCGGTCGAGATCCTCCGCGACTACCCCAACCAGGAGTTGATCTGGGCCAGTCCGCGTGAACTGCTCAACATCTTCCACGCCGACTCCATCGGCTGCCACATCATCACCGTCACCAACGACATCCTCAAGAAGCTGGACACCGTCGGCAAAGACTTGAACGAGTTCTCGCTGGACACCGTGAAGATGTTCCGCCGAGATGCCGTCGAGGCCGGTTTCCGGCTGGAATTGCGTCCGGGAGCGTAGCGCAGACCTGTGGGGCAGACTTCCAAGTCTGCCGTATTATAGCGCCGGTCGTAGCGCAGACATTCTTGTCTGCCGTTCCGCAGGCTTTCAGCCTGCCGGTGCGCGAGCCTCATCGGGCGCTCTGCCGACTGGAAAGTCGGCGATACAGCAGGTTGGGAAACCTGCGCTACCTGGGCGCAGGCGTCCCCGCCGCCGGGCGTAGCGCCGGTCGTAGCGCAGACATTCTTGTCTGCCGTTCCGCAGGCTTTCAGCCTGCCGGCGCGCGAGCCTCATCGGGCGCTCTGCCGACTAGAAAGTCGGCGATACAGCCGGTTAGGAAACCTGCGCTACCTGGGCGCAGGCGTCCCCGCCGCCGATCGTAGCGCAGCCCCGTAGCGCAGACATTCTTGTCTGCCGTTCCGCAGGCTTTCAGCCTGCCGACTTGGTGGGGCACCGCGCATGGTTATCCCGGAGGGACATCCGCCAATGGCCCAACGTTTGAACCGCCCCACCTCCGAGACCCATGAAACTCTTCGCACCGAGAAATTGCTGGGTGCCCACCCGCCGCGGCTGGCTGCTGATAGCCGTACTCGTGCTGGCCGGAATGGTCCTGGTGGTTAGCCGCCTCAACGCTTTTCTTTCCCCGACTCGCCCGATCCCGGCTGACGTGCTCATCTTGGAGTGGTGGTTACCGGATTCCGCCATGAAGGACGCCTTGGCGGAGTTTCGCCGTGGTGGTTACCAGCGCCTCGTCATCTCGGCTGGCCCGCTCCCTGACCGGTGGCAAAACCAGTCACGCTACAAGTCGGGCGGGGAATTGACCGGGGCGACCTTGGCGTCGATGGGGCTGGAAACCAACCTCATGGTAGTGATGCCTCTGCGACGCGTCGAGCGCGACCGCACCTACTCCATGGCGCTCGGGGTTAAGGCCTGGTTGGATTCCTCCAATGCGGCAGTCCGAGCCGTGAACCTCTACTCCCTCGGGCCACACGCACGCCGGTCACGCCTGCTCTACGAGAAAGCCCTCGGTGACCGGATTAAAGTCGGTGTGATCGCACGTCCGGCTGACGATTACGACCCCAATCGTTGGTGGTCGAGTGGCAAGGGATTCCATGAAGTGGTCGGCGAGGCCCTCGCCTACCTCTACGCCAGAATCCTCTTTCACCCGGGAACCGCGTGAGCAGCCA
>Ga0364881_10401_pt2 | contig 23878 bp, 20 predicted proteins | sample ExccelJu500001D4_5_FD_206923 | JGI IMG/M metagenome (GOLD analysis project Ga0364881, IMG submission 206923) | Enriched cells from Trout Bog Lake Hypolimnion, Wisconsin, USA - BchlTB.July30.5000.01.D4 | ecosystem: Environmental > Aquatic > Freshwater > Lake > Hypolimnion/Profundal zone | place...
GGACACCTCGATTCCATATAAATTTGTATTGCTATTAATAATGACCTGCATTCCGATAGCATGGTTGTGCGCCGACAGTTATTACAAAAAACTGACGAATGACCTCTATCAAAATGAAAAAGAACGAATTTCTCAAAGTTCAAATGTGTTAGTTGGCAATCTCCTTGACCGGGTTGAATTACTTAAAGGAGCCACAAAGTTACTCGCTCGCGACGATAAAATTATTCGCCAACTGCAACGTTTTGGAGTCCATTCAAAATCCTCCGGCCTTGAGTTCGAGTACCATAAAAAAATGTGGGGGCAAGACAAAGCACTTATAGAACTTAGCCGCTATTTAGGTTTTGCCGCATCTAACTATGGTGCTGACGCGATTGATATTCTTAATGCTGCGGGAGATTGTATTGCCTCCAGTAATATTGACCCGGTTGTAAGTCCGATTGGCAACAACTATTCCGGGCGTGAATATTATCCCCAGTCACAGTTAGGGAAACCATACTTGCAATACGCAATGGGAAGAACAACGCATGTTGCCGGTATATATTTCAGCTTCCCGATAATGCAATCTAATCAACTATTAGGTATCGTAGTTGTCAAACGTAATTTAATCAAAGTTGCCGGCTTAATCGATCACGTTTCCAGTTTCATTAGTGATCGCAATGGCGTAGTGATATTGGCTTCCGACAAGCAGCTTGAATTTCACACGCTGCCTGACAATTCTATTTCAAAAATCAAAACTAAAGACATTCTCGCCCAATACGGACGCAGTATTTTATCTCCTTTGAAATGGACGTCATGGGACAAGTTTGATTCTGTTTTTCTTATCAATGATGAACCGGCTCCCCAGTTAATTAAATCGTATACGCTACCAGATGAATCTATCACCATACACTTGACTCGCCCATTAACGGAATTAAATCATATTGGTTTGGAAAGAATATTGATATTTTTCATCCTGACTTTTTCCGGCTTTATGTTCATCTTTGCAGCATCGGCAATGATGATCTATTGGACAGAGTCACGCAGAGCTAGAAGTGAAAAAAACATTGCTGCCAAAGCATTTGAATCGAAAGAAGGCATGTTAATCACGGATAATAATAAAATAATTTTACGAGTAAATAACGCGTTCTCAACAATTACAGGCTATTCATCCGACGAGATTGTAGGCAAAAATCCAAAAGTGCTCAGTTCCGGGCGTCATGACGACAGTTATTATGCAGAAATGTGGCAGCGCATAAACGACAAGGGGATATGGGAAGGAGAAATTTGGAATCGGCGAAAAAATGGAGACATTTATCCTGAATACCTGACTATCTCAAGTGTAAAAGACGATAACGGAAATATTACAAATTATGTAGCTTCATTTTCAGATATTTCATTAAACAAACATCAGGAATCCGAGCTCATTCGTATGGCTCACTATGATTCACTGACAAATCTACCCAATCGTTATTTATTGAGTATTCGAATACATGAGGCCATGTCAGCCGGAACGAATAATGGCAAATATGGCGCGCTTATCTCGCTTGACTTGGATAATTTCAAACGTCTAAATGAAATTCATGGACACAGCAATGGCGATAAGTTGTTAAATCAAGTTGCGAGGCGATTATTAGCGTGTGTCCGTGAAACCGATACCGTTGCGAGGTCAAGCGGTAATTCATTTATGGTCGTGATAAAACAATTGAGCAGTAATATGGAGGAAAGCATCGTTGAGGCTCAAAGGATTGCCAAAGTGATTCACGAGGACTTATCCCGCTCATATCCGTTTGAGAATACCGACTATCACATTACCACGAGTATCGGGATTGTTCTATTTAGAGGCCACTTGAATACTCAGGAAGAAATATTGTCGCATGTAGATGCCGCAATGTTTCAGGCCAAAGAATTGGGTCGCAATACGATTTGTTTTTATGACTCCTCATTGCAAGATGAACTGGAAAAACGCACTCAACTCGAATTGGCCTTAAGGGCGGCAATTACAAATAATGAGCTGGAACTTTATTATCAAATTCAAGTCGATCAATTTGATCATCCTGTAGGCGCGGAGGTTTTATCACGCTGGACTCATTCTGAACTTGGAGTAATTTCTCCTTCGCAATTCATTCCCATTGCGGAAGAGACAGGACTTATTCTGCCATTGGGGTTGTGGGTTCTGGAAACCGCATGTAAAAGACTGGCCGCATGGAAAAACAACCAACTTACTAACAAGCTGATATTATCCGTGAATATTAGCGCAAAACAATTTAAGCAACTGAACTTCATTGCACAAGTTCAAGAATTAATTACATCCTTCAGCATCGATCCGAGTTTACTTAAGTTTGAGCTAACCGAAAGTATGCTGCTGGATAATTTTGAAGAAACCATTATCAAAATGAAGGCGTTAAAAGGAATGGGGATTGGCTTTGCACTGGATGATTTTGGTACGGGTTATTCCTCCTTGCAATATCTGAAACGTTTGCCCCTGGATCAACTTAAAATTGATCAGTCGTTTGTTCGTGACATTGCCATTGATAGCAGCGACAAAGCGATTGTAAGTACCATTTTGGCTATGGCACGAAGTCTAAACCTAGATGTTATTGCGGAAGGTGTTGAAACTGAAGAGCAGCGGCATTTTCTACAAAATTCCGGATGTGATCATTATCAGGGATATTTATTCGGAAAACCCGTATCGATTGATAAGTTTGAGGAAACATTATTGCAGAGCAAATCGCGCAACACGCTTATAATTTAATCATACCTATCAGAATCGAACAATTCTATAAAAAGCATAAGCAATAGAGAACACAGAGTTCACAGAGATAAAACAAACGGTTTATAAAGAAAGCGCAATTTACCTGTTGGGTAAAGCTTCGAAAGAGCGATATTCATTTTCTCTCTCTGTGAGCTTTGTGGCTTGAACTTTTATTTTTAGGGCTGTAGGCTCAAATTTCAAAAAACAGATGCCCGCAAAAAGGAAATCTGATTTTCAATTTTCAGAGACTCCCTTAATGCAACAAGCCCAACACATTGGCAGGTGATTGGTTCGCCTGAGCCAACATTGCCGTACCCGCTTGCTCTTGAATATGAGCACGCGTCATATTGGCGGTTTCGGCCGCGTAGTCTGTATCCATAATACGGCTACGGCTTGACGATTGGTTTTCTGACGAAATTTGCATTTGATTAATGGCAGACTCGAAACGAGATTGAATCGAACCAAACAAGGTTCTTGCAACTGAAACACTGGAGATATCCGCATCCAACTTGGCTATTTCTGCCTGTGCGGATACCGCCGAATCTCCCAGTGATACGGAAGTCGGTGCAATGGCTGCCGGTGTGCTTACCGTAATATTATCGACCCCGGCAACACTATTGGCGCCAATTTGGAATACTTGATTGATCGGCTGCGAGAGCAACTGAATATTGTTAAACGAAGTGTTCGAAATAACACGTTGATTTTCGGCATTGAGCTGAGTGAATTCGGAATTGATCGAAGCGATGTCCGCCCCCGATGTCGCGTTGGCTCCTTGTACTGCAAGTTCGCGCATACGCGCCAAATTGCCTGCAATTGAACTTAAAGCACCTTCAGCCGTTTGAGCCAGAGATACACCATCGTTAGCGTTACGCACCGCTTGATTATTACCACGGACTTGATTCTCTAAGCGGGAAGCGATCACCGTACCTGATGCATCATCTTTGGCACTATTCACGCGCAATCCGGAAGACAAACGCTGAACAGAACTCTTATAGGCTCCCTGAGAAGAATTCAGGCTTCTCTGTGTACTTAACGACGCTAGATTGGTATTGACAATTGAACTCATAATTAACATCCATATTTATTTTTGTTCTAATGAAATATCCTGCTTTATTTCCGACATTGCTATATCCATCACCCATATTTATTAAATGAATATTCGCCGCCTTTGATTTGCTTATCGGATAAAAGCAAGAAAACTTTATAGGGGAACTCAAAATTCAAATTCGTTCTGAGCAGCTATTCGCCACCGCAAGCAAATAGCCGACTCGCAAAGTCGGCTATTATCTCTGGCAATAACTATAAATAGGGTTTATTAATCAATTTACTAAGATCATCAACACAGAGTGATCTTGTTGATCCACATCTTTACTTAAAGCAGTTTTGACATCAAAACAAACATCCTGCCACAAAATTTCCGCAACAACGGCTTGCTGCTAATCCATTCAGCCATTAGCGGGCCATTACGGTAGTACCATGAAATAAAAGAGCGTCCCGCAGAGTATTTAGTTAACGTGTTATCCCTAAATTGGCGAAACAGTGTGACCGTATTATTGTCTTCCGACCCCATACAAGCAGTAACGACGAAACAACCAGCCGCACTCTCTTTATTAACTTTATAAGTGGTAGGACTGGCAGGATTATTGTTGAGCTGAAAGTACACGTTTGCTGAAAAATCACGAAAAAAACCGTCCTCGTACTTAATAACCAAATCCGCAAGAGTGATAATGTCAAATTCAGCATGATGTCTGGTAGACAATTTCAGCATTCCCTTTGCAGGTATCTTTTCATTTGCCGATGCGATGCTGAAGAGCATTTTATCTGCTTCATGAATAAATAGGTGATACTTGATATTAGCCCCCCAATTTGAGTTATTGCGAACAATAAATTTAAGCTGCATTATTTTGAGCAAATCAGCGGGAGAAGGGGCATAGGTCTGACGAAAACTACCGGCATCGATTTCAATATCGCATGCAATCAGCCCCAAACATCCGCACTCATAACCTTCATCAACAAGATTTTGGAACAAAGTCTTTGCGCCACTCTTATTACCTTTTTCAAATTCCTCAATGCCGGGGGTAAGCAAAATTGTGTTGTTTGCCAGCATTGAGACTTCATCCCCCAGAGATATACCCTGAGCAAAATATTGTTTGGCCTTCTCCACGTCTGCGTTGAAATCAATAAACTCACGCGGCACGAGTTCGCAAAACGAATTATTAAACAGGAAATCTTTATGCCAGAAAATAAATCCCAGATTTCGAAAAGCACGGGGGGCATTTTGGCTGGCGGCTTTCTCATACCATTCTATTGCTTGCTGAATATCAAAATCAGCCCCTTTTCCATGATCGTAACAATATCCAATGTTAAACTGGGCTTTGGCATTGCCAGCTTCGGCAAGAGGAAGCCACTTATAAAATGCATCGTCCCAATCATTTGGTAATAGCTCGGCAGACGAATAGATTAACTTTTGCTGTATCGCACTCTCTATACCCGGACTAACAATCATTTGTTTAATTATTTCCATTTTCGTCCTTCCAGTGAAGTCGGCAAGCTTATAAGTGAAGATAGTTTAAGTATAGCGGTGCCGCAGTTCGTAGCCAAATTAAGTTTTGATGACTCCTTTATCCTGCCTTGCTCCCCACTATCCGACTTCATTCGCAAACTGTCATTGAAATTCTTCGGCGGGGACAGGAACAAACTTTCGTTCTTTATTTGCTTTACTCTGGAGCTGTTTAGTGACTCCGTGCAACCAAAATGCATTGCCGCCCGAAGATTTTGCTTTGTACATCGAGATATCTGCAAATTTAAAAATATCTTCAACATTGGTCACGTGTTCGTTAAATACGACAACACCAATACTGGATGTACAGCGATGTTCAATAGTTGATTCTGTCCCGTTAGCTTGCTTCATTTTCATCAAATATGGCTCTGCTAATGAAGCTCTAATTTTTTCTGCTACTGCACTTGCCTGGTTTATTGCGCTGCTGGCTTCGTGCTCCAACTCATTTAGTGCCACGATAAACTCATCCCCCCCCAAACGAGCTACTGTATCAACCTCACGTACACTCTTTCTAAGTCTATTGGCAACTTCCACCAGTAGTAAATCTCCAACATGGTGTCCCTGAGTATCGTTCAATGATTTAAAATTATCCAGGTCAAGCATCAGCAATGCGGCATGGCATTCATTTCGCTTTATCGTCGCTAAAACCAAAGATAGACGGTCACTCAATAGGCGACGATTTGGGAGTTGAGTTAAGGTGTCGTAGAAAGCCAAACTGAGAATTTGTCTTTTGGCTTCGTCAAGTGCAGTGATGTGAGTTGTAATAGATATCCCAACAAGGGATAAGATAAACATAGATGCCCAGTAGTTACCAAGACCAGCCCTGGCTATGTCATGCGCAAAAAAGCCCACTTCATTATAAGCGCCAAACAGTGCTTGAAATGCAAACAGGGTCACTATAAAAGTCGTGCCGCGTATTCCTGTCCTCAATGCAACAACTGTAATAACCAGGAACACCCAATACCCCTTTGGGGTGTCTGAAAGATATTCATTGAATAAATTAAGAAAAATAATTTGTCCAATTGCAATCGAGGCAATCAGCAACAAAATAGGTTCCAGTAATTTTTTTTCAAAAAAATGGCTCGAACGGGTTTGCCACCACGCCAAGATCAAAGGTGTAAAAATTGCGACACCAAAGGTATCCCCCATCCACCAGTGTATGGCGTTATCAAAAAAATTAGTTTGCGGAGAAAAGTCCGCAAACAAGAGGATAACCATGGCAACAAATGCACCGAAAATTGCGGGAGCTGCGCCGCCAAATAAAATTAGCCGTAAATACGCCGGCAACGAACTAAGGTTGGTGAATGACTTTGAATAATGTGTAACCAGAAAAAAAGCAACCCACGCTTCCAGAACGTTAACTACTGAAATACCGAGAACCATGTATGGTGATGTGTACAGTACAAAGTTCAGGGAAAGTGAACAAATTATTATCATCCACAAGTATCGTTTGCCTCCGATAAGCAACGCGGCAAGTGCCAAGCCACTACCGGCACCAATAACACTTACAGCGCCGTTAATCGTAAGGTAGTTGTGGATGAGAAAACCCAAAGCAAAATATAAAAAAACTATCAGGCTCTGAACTCGAAAAAGGTCTTGCTTGTCCTGTTTGGATATTTTGTCTGTAGCCGACATAAATGAGGGGTGAAGTTGTCCTTGGTAGGAAGAATAATGGTCACGATGCACTACTTTCTGCGAATCGTCATCATGGCAAATTGTACGCTTCAAACTTACCATTCGTCACAGTCGTTAATTGAGCGAATTCTGCCCTTAATCTTATTGGCTGTCCACAGTCCGAACGCTTCTATAAGCGGATATTTTAGTACGTTCAAATTACAGCAAACTCAGAGGACTCAAAAAAAACGCCCCCACCAAGGGAGCGTTTCAGTTTATTCAATAAGATTTCAATTTAACACTTTATTATCACGTAGCTTTAAACCCCTGTTACCAGCCCGACTCACGTTCTGCTGTCGCGCTAATCTTATGGATGCTCAAGTCAGCGCCGTTAAACTCTTCTTCGGCACTAAGTCGAAGACCCACGGTTTTCTTGAGTAATCCATAAACGATATACGCCCCGATAACAGCAATGCCGATCCCCAGCAAGGTGCCTATAAGTTGCGACATAAAGCTGACACCGCCGACGCCACCCAGTGCTTTTGCGCCGAAAATACCGGCAGCTATACCGCCCCATGCTCCGCATAAGCCATGCAACGGCCATACACCGAGCACATCGTCAATTTTGAAGCGATTTTGCGTAAGTGTGAACATCCAGACAAATAGACCACCCGCGACACAGCCAACAATGAGCGCACCAACCGGGTGCATCAGGTCTGAGCCTGCGCATACGGCTACCAGTCCAGCCAACGGGCCGTTATGCACGAAGCCGGGATCGTTCTTGCCAAACCATAACGCGACCAGTGTGCCACCTACCATCGCCATCAAAGAATTGACCGCGACCAATCCGCTGATTTTGCCAATTTCTTGCGCCGACATCACGTTAAATCCAAACCAGCCAACAGTCAGTATCCATGCGCCCAAAGCAAGAAATGGAATGCTGGAAGGCGGATGCGCTGACACGCGCCCGTCTTTATAGCGTCCATTTCGGGCACCCAGTAAAAGTACCGCCACCAAGCCGATCCAGCCACCCACTGCATGCACCACTACCGAACCCGCAAAATCATGAAACTCCGCGCCGAACGTTGCATTCAGCCAATCTTGTACGCCAAAGCGATGGTTCCATGCAATACCTTCAAAGAACGGGTAGACAAAACCGACCAACATAAAAGATGCCGCTTGTTGCGGGTTGAACTTTGCCCTCTCCGCAATACCACCCGAAACAATGGCAGGAACCGCTGCCGCAAAAGTAAGCAGGAAAAAAAACTTCACCAACTCATAACCATTCTTCTGCGCCAAATCCTCCGCACCGGTGAAGAAATTTACGCCGTAAGCGATGCTGTAACCGATGAAAAAATAAGCGAGCGTTGAAATTGCGAAATCAGTGAGAATCTTTACCAGCGCGTTGACTTGATTCTTTTTACGCACGGTGCCCAACTCCAGAAATGCAAAGCCCGCATGCATAGCCAGCACCATAATGGCGCCCAGCAGAATAAATAATGCATCACTTCCGACCTTCAGACTTTCCATATTCTCTCCAATAAAGTGCAATTTTGAAGAACGCATGCAAGCCTTGTGCCAAAAAATATATATAATTTACATATTGATTAATATGCTTATTTTAATTTTAGCAATTTTTGTGCATGCAAATAATCACCAATATGGTGCCGGTTATTTTTCATGCACCGCGTTAATGCTCTATTGTGGTGCGTGCATGCCTGAATAGTTCACACCCATCCATTGAGATATTTCTCTAGCCAGAACAAACCAACTATAGTTTTGCTATCTGTAATTTGACCGCGCCGAATCCAGTCAATAGCCTCGGCAGGCGATAATTCAAACACCTCCAAAAATTCGCCTTCGTCAAGCTGGCTAGCTTGATGCGTAAGACCGCGAGCCAGAAAATATTCTATCTTTTCATCGGAAAAACCGATGCACGGCCAAGCCGTTGTCAGGTGCGTCCATTCGCTCGCCACATGCCCTGTTTCTTCCAACAGCTCCCGTTGGGCGGTTAGTAATATATCTTCTCCATGATCTATTTTCCCGGCTGGTATTTCAATAAACTCTTTCCGGGGTGAATAACGAAATTGACGCTCCATCACCAGATTGCCGTTATCCAGCAAAGCCAGGATGGCAACGGCTCCCGGATGCTTAATGTATTCGCGCATACCAATACTGCCGTCGGGTAAACGCGCGTGGTCTTTGTGAACTTGTATGAAGCTGCCTTCATAAACCAGCGTGGTATCGATTTGTGTTTCTGTTAAATCCATAATTAATCTCCTAATCCGACAGGTAAAATCAAAAACTTAAATCTAGTCTCATAACCAGCGACTTGGCTGATGTTTTTCAGCCTTAGTCGAATGGCTAGTTGTTTCATCAGAGATCACAGAGCACACAGAGAGTGACAGGCTCATTTCTTCTTTCATGGCAAATCCAAAAGTTAAATCGACACATTGTTACACCTGTTTGTTTTTCCCGGTGATCTCTGTGTTCTCTGTGGCAAATTATTTTTTTCGAGGTTAAATAAAAACTCCCGCCGCAGCGGGAGCATCATTCACCGATCTTACGACTGTTAATGCAACAGCAATGATTGCTGAACCGACACTGCGCATACCGACATCAATGTCCCCGGTAGTATGCCCAAGGCCAGCACCCCAAGTCCGTTGATAGAGATCAATAAGCTGCTATCCGGCTGCATGTAAATACGTTCATGGCTTTCCGGTGCGTCGAAGTACATCAGCTTCACTATACGCAGGTAATAGAACGCGCCAATCAGCGAGAACAACACTGCGATAATCACCAACGGGAGATGACCCGCTTGAACTGCTGCATTCAACACCGAGAACTTGGCGTAGAAACCTACGGTAGGAGGCACCCCCGCCATTGAGAACATCAATAGCAACATCATGAATGCGAGCCACGGACTGCGCTGATTAAGCCCTTTAAAATCATTCAAGCTGTCGGCTTCAAAACCTTCACGGGACAGCAACATGATCATGCCAAAACCGCCCAAACTCATCATCACATAGATGACGGCATAAAACATCGCGGAGCCATACCCCTCCAATGTGCCGCTCAACACTCCGACCAGCAGAAAGCCCATATGCGCGATGGTCGAATAAGCCAGCATGCGTTTTAAATTGGTTTGCGCAATGGCACTGATATTACCGACTGCCATTGATAACACCGCCATTATCGCCAACATACCGGACCAATCGACCATCAAAGGCTGTAGTGCTTCAACCAGAATACGCATTAGGAAAGCAAATGCGGCCAACTTGGGAGCGGTACCGATAAGCATGGTCATCGCGGTGGGAGCACCGTGGTAAACATCCGGCACCCACATGTGGAAGGGCACAGCACCCAGTTTAAAGGCCAAGCCGGAAACGATAAACACCAAGCCGAATACCAACAGTGCTTTATTCGGCACGCCGTGATGAATCGCAGCGGATATATCGTTCACATTCAGCGAACCCGTTGCTCCGTACAGCATTGACATGCCATACAACAATAGCCCGGATGCCAATGCACCCAGAATAAAGTATTTCATTGCCGCTTCCGTAGCGGTGGCGGAATCGCGTTGTAATGCCACCATTGCATACAGGCTGAGCGACAATAATTCCAAACCCAAATAAAGTGTGAGGAAGTGGCTGGCGGAGATCATCACCATCATGCCCAGCAAGGCGAACAATACCAAGGCAAGAAATTCACCGGAGAACAGACCGCGTACCAACAAATAACTGCGCGAATAAACCAGCATCATGGAAACAGCCATATAACTCAGCAGTTTCAACACATCAGACATCAGATCATCCACGAACATATTGTGGAACAGAAATACCACTCCGTACTCGTGGGTCGCCACAGTAATCAGTGAACAGCCGAGCAAAGTAATTTGCACCAGCAGGTAGGTCACAGTTTTGGTGTGGCCTATCGTAAACAGATCCGCAATCAGGATCACGCTTACCATCACCAACAGAAAAATTTCTGCGTAGGCAGGATACAGTGTGGACAAAAAGCTCATATTTTCCTCAATTGCTAATGGTTCGACTTAGCGATAACTTATAACTTGGAACGGGCAAGGTGAACCAATAAATCACTCACCGACGTATGCAATATTTCACTGAATGGCAATGGGTACAGTCCCACACCCAAAACGGTTACCGCCAGAATAATGAAGATCAGTTTTTCACGCGTACCAATGTCGTTCAAGTGTGCCACATGGTCATTGACAACCGAGCCGAAAATCACCCGCTTGTACATCCACAACGTATATGCAGCACCGAAAATCAACGTACTCGCCGCGAGGAAGGCATACCAGAAATTGGCTTTGACCGCGCCCATAATCACGATGAATTCTCCGACAAAACCGCTGGTGCCGGGCAGTCCGCTATTCGCCATGGCAAATAGCATAAAGAATGCTGCAAACACCGGCATCTTGTTGGCCACGCCACCGTAGTCGGCAATCTGCCGAGAATGTACACGGTCATATAGCACACCGATACATAGGAACAGAGCCCCGGCCACAAAACCGTGCGAGATCATTTGTAATAATGCACCTTCCATGCCATAGGCATTGAAGATGAAAAATCCGAGCGTGACAAAACCCATGTGCGAAATGGACGAATAAGCCACCAGCTTTTTCATGTCAGCTTGGGTCAATGCCACCAGACCGATATACACCACCGCGATCAGCGACAGGGCAATCATCACGCCTGCCAGACTATGGCTTGCATCCGGTGCAATTGGCATGGAGAAACGCACGAAGCCATAAGCGCCCACTTTCAGCATGATCGCAGCCAGTATCACCGAGCCGCCGGTAGGCGCTTCCACGTGAGCATCAGGCAACCAGGTATGTACCGGGAACATTGGTACCTTCACCGAGAACGCCATGAAGAAGGCGATGAACACCAGTATCTGTGCCGACATCGGAATCGACATCAGGTGATAGTCAAGAATCTCGAAGCTGCCACCCGAATGCTGGTACAAATACAACAACGCAACCAGCATCAGCAACGAACCCAGTAAGGTATACAGGAAAAATTTGACTGCTGCATACACACGGTTAGGCCCGCCCCAGACGCCGATGATAATGAACATCGGGATTAGCATCGCCTCCCAGAACACATAAAACAGCATGGCATCCAGTGAGGCGAATACACCGTTGATAATGCCAGACATGATGAGGAAAGCGGCCATATATTGAGCCACACGCTTTTCGATCACTTGCCATCCGGCCAGTACCACCAGCGGTGTAAAGAAACTATTCAGCAAAATAAACAGTACCGAGATTCCGTCCACACCCAAGTGGTAATGAATATTGAAGCGTGGAATCCAGTTTCTCATTTCGACGAACTGCATGGCGCTGGTCATTTTGTCGAAACCGGTATACAGCGGAATCGTCACCAGAAAACCCAGCACGGCTCCCAGCAATGCAATGTAGCGCGCAGCGGGAGCATTGCGATCATTTCCTGTCGCCAATACCAGCACACCAAACAGTATGGGAAGCCAGATTGCAACGGTTAACAAAGGTAATCCTAAAATCATGCTGTATTTCCTTCAGTATTCTGCAGCGCTACTCAAACCAAGTCCGAACGGTCAACAATACGAACACACCGGTGATCATCGCAAACGCATAGTGATAAACATAACCGGTTTGCATATTGCGCAATACACCGGAGAAACGTCCCACCAGTCTTGCCGTACCATTCACCAACACGCCATCAATCAAATTCACATCGCCGAATTTCCACAGGAAGCGGCTCGCACCGCGTGCGCCACCGGCAAAAAACCAATCATTGAAACGATCAAAGTAATATTTGTTATCGAGCAGCGTATAGATACCCTCGAAGCGATGCTTAATCACAGCGGGGATATCCGGACGTTTCATATATAAATACCAGGAACTGGCCACCCCGAAAACTGCCAGCCAGAAAGGCAGTGCAAGCATTTCTGAGAAGCCCATGGCAAATGCACCGTGGAATTCAGAGGCCATTTCTCTTAAAGCTTCGTGGTGCTCTGCTATATAAATTGCATCGAGGAAATAGCCGCCATACAACATAGGCTCAATCGCGATGTAGCCAATGAACACAGAAGGAATAGCCAGCAGTATCAAGGGCAGCGTAACAACCCAGGATGATTCGTGCGGCTTTTGTCCCGGCGCCAAACCGTGATGTTCTTCATGCACCTGAGCTGCGGCAGCTGAGTGGTCATGATCGTCATGGTGTGCATCAACATGCACCACATCTGCATGCACATCGTGATGCGTTTCTTTACCGAACCGCTCTTCGCCGTGGAAAACGAGGAAATACATACGAAAAGAATAGAACGCGGTGACGAACACACCAGCCACCACGGCAACATAGGCGATGCCGGATCCGGGCAGATGAGACAAAGACACCGCTTCAATGATATTTTCCTTGGAATAGAAACCGGAGAAGAACGGTGTGCCGATCAATGCCAGTGATCCGATCAAGGAAGTGATCCAAGTGATCGGCATGTACTTGCGCAGCCCGCCCATGTTGCGAATATCCTGATCGTGATGCATGGCGATGATGACCGAACCGGCAGCCAGAAATAATAGCGCTTTAAAGAACGCGTGCGTCATCAGATGGAAAATAGCTACCGAATAAGCCGATGCACCCAATGCCACCGTCATATAACCGAGTTGCGACAATGTGGAATAGGCCACCACCCGCTTGATGTCGTTTTGAATGATGCCCAGAAAGCCCATGAACAATGCGGTGATCGCACCGATAATCATCACGAATGATAAAGCGGTTTCCGACAATTCAAACAGCGGCGACATACGCGCCACCATAAATATACCGGCAGTCACCATCGTCGCCGCGTGAATCAATGCGGAAATTGGTGTGGGGCCTTCCATCGAATCAGGCAACCACACATGCAGCGGAAACTGTGCGCTTTTTCCCATCGCGCCGATGAACAGCAAAATGCAAATCGCTGTAATCAGGTTCCACGACACGCCGGGAATGGGTGCCATGTCATTCACATAACGATGCGCATTGGCAAACACGGCAGCATAATCCAGTGTGCCGAACACCATCAACACTAATCCGATACCCAGCAGGAAACCAAAGTCGCCGACACGGTTAACAAGGAACGCTTTCAGATTGGCGTAGATCGCTGTGGGTCGCGTATACCAGAAGCCAATCAGCAAGTAGGACACCAAGCCCACTGCTTCCCAACCGAAAAACAGTTGCATAAAGTTGTTTGCCATCACCAGCATCAGCATGGAGAAAGTGAACAGCGAGATGTAGCTGAAGAAACGCTGGTAGCCAGCGTCTTCTTCCATGTAACCGATGGTATAAATGTGCACCATCAGCGAGACGAATGTCACCACCAGCATCATCAGCACCGTTAAACGGTCGATCAGAAAACCAACTTCGAAACTGGTGTCGCCTGAAGTCATCCACTTGTACACGGTGCCGTTGAATTGGTGTCCGTCCAGCACATCCCTGAAGATCGCCACCGATGCGGCAAATGAAACTGCGACCAACGCGATAGTGATCCGGTGCGACCAGCTACGCCCCAATACCTTACCGAACAGGCCCGCCGCAATTGCGCCGACTAACGGAGCCAGGGGAACCAGCAAATAGAGATTTTGCATATTACTCATTTGTACGCTTAACCTTTCAGGCTACCGATATCGTCAACGTTAATAGTGCGCAAATTGCGGAACAACACTACCAGAATAGCCAAACCGATTGCAGCCTCCGCCGCCGCAACGGTAAGAATAAAGAATACAAAAACCTGTCCGGAAACATCGTTCAAGTAGTGCGAGAAAGCAATGAAATTGGTATTCACTGCCAGCAACATCAACTCAATCGCCATCAACAACACGATAATGTTTTTACGGTTCAGGAAGATGCCCAGCACGCTGATTGCAAACAGCACTGCACTTAACACCAAGTAATGAGACAGCCCCAAGCTCAACATACTTCCCCCTGACAATTAACTTTTCACATGCTCGGCTGTTGCATCATCCGTCACGGAAACCTTTTTGGATGACGGAACAGAAACAACGCGTAACCGGTCTTTGCTCTTTACCGCAATCTGCTTGCTAGGATCCTGCTTTTTGGCGGACCGGCGATGGCGCAAAGTCAGTGCAATAGCCGCAACAATTGCCACCAGCAGCATCACCGCCGCCAGTTCAAACGGATAAGCATAATCGGTATAAATCAAACGCCCGAGCTCTTTGGTATTGCTGTAATCAGCGGCATGCTTGACAATGTTCGAACCCGTCTCGGCTGTTTGACGACCGCCCAACACCCAAACCATTTCACCAACAATCGTCGCGGCCAGCGCTATGCCAAACGGAAACCAGCGCCAAAACCCTTCACGCAATTGCACCAGATCGACATCCAGCATCATCACCACAAACAAGAACAGCACCATCACCGCGCCGACATAGACCAGCACCAGCGTAATCGCAAGGAACTCCGCTTCCAGCAGCAGCCATATCCCCGCCATGCTGAAAAAGGCGAGCACCAAAAACAACGCTGCATGCACCGGGTGGCGCGCCGTAATCACACTCACGGCAGCGAACACGGACAGTGCCGCGAACAGATAAAAAACGATTGTCTCGATATTCATAACTTCATCCTCTTTAGAAAGTTGTAAGTCGGAAGTGGTAAGCGAAAAACCCCGCTGCTCACGCTCCCTACTCACCACTATCTATACTTAGCATCCGCCGCGCGATCCTTGGCAATCTGCGCTTCATGCTTGTCACCCACGGCCAGCAACATCGGCTTGGTGTAATACAAATCCTTGCGGCTTTCACCGTGATACTCAAGAATCCGTGTTTCCACGATGGCATCCACCGGACAAGATTCTTCGCAAAAACCGCAAAAAATACATTTGGTCAAATCAATATCATATTGGGTGGTACGACGCGAACCGTCGCCGCGCTCTGCAACTTCTATCTTGATTGCCAGTGCCGGACAGACCGCTTCGCACAGCTTGCAACCGATACAACGTTCTTCGCCATTGGCATAGCGGCGTTGCGCATGCAAACCGCGAAAACGAAAACTTTGCGGCGTCTTTTCTTCCGGATATTGCACTGTAATCTTATGCGAAAACAAATGCTTGCCTGTCACTGCCAAGCCTTTAAGCAGTTCAATCAGCAGAAAGCTTTTAAAGAAATTTGAGATATTTATCATTTTCTCTCTCACCACAACCAAAGGGGTGTCTGCATCCAGGCGGCAACCACCACAACCCAAACCAGCGTTAGCGGAATAAATACTTTCCAACCCAAACGCATCAGTTGGTCATAACGATAACGCGGGAACGTTGCGCGCAGCCACAAAAACAGGAACAGGATGAATGACATTTTTGCCAGCATCCAATGAATGCCGTCGCCCAGCAATTGCCCGATTACCGGAGCAGACGGCACCAACGATTGGGGTATCGGTGAAAGCCATCCCCCCAGGAAAAAGATCGAGGTCAATGCCGCGATCAAAATCATGTTGGCATATTCACCCAGGAAAAATAGCGCGAAGCCCATACCGGAATATTCCGTGTGGAAACCAGCCACAATCACAGACTCATCTTCCGCCAAGTCAAACGGTGCACGGTTAGTTTCGGCTACACCGGCAATGAAATACACCACAAACATCGGAAACAACGGAATGAAATACCAGCCGAACAGACCATAACTATTGTGCTGACCGTGCACGATGTCAACCAGACTCATGCTCTGTGCCGCCAGCAACACAGTCACCAAAGCAAAGCCCATGGCAAGCTCATACGAAACGATCTGTGCAGCGGAACGAATCGCACCGAGGAACGCATATTTCGAATTGGACGCCCAGCCGGCAATAATAATGCCGTACACGCCAAGCGAAGTCATAGTAAGAATGTAGAGCAAACCGGCATTCACATTGGCCAGAATCAAACCATCCGCAAACGGTACCACCGCCCAAGCTGCCAGTGCGGGAGCAATACACAACACCGGAGCCAACATAAACAGAAATTTATTGGAGCCGCTCGGAATAATAATTTCTTTCATCAACAACTTGAGGCCGTCAGCGATAGGTTGCAGCATCCCCCAATAGCCCACGCGATTCGGCCCGAGCCGATCTTGCATATAACCCAACACTTTTCGCTCTGCCAAGGTGAGGTATGCCACGGTCAGCAGAATCGGCGCTACGATGACGACGATCTTCACAATTATCCATACCAACGGCCAGATAAAACCGAACGTTCCCCATACCCAATCCCAGAGTCCGAATAGATTCCAGAACCATTGAAATAAATGCAGTATCTGAGCTTCTATCATGCGCGCTCCACCGAGATCGTTCCGAACATCGTACCCAAAGCCGCAGTTGCGCTATGCCCCGCTGCCACGCGCACCACTCCTTTGGGTAATTTATCGTCCGCCGCCGCAGTCAGCTTCACACTGCCCTGCCCTTGGCTCACCTTGACAACAGAGCCCGCCTCTAACCCAAGCTTGTGCAATTCTTCACTATGCAGCCACGCTTTCGGCATAGCCGCATCAGCAGTAGCTTGCAGCGGTACTGATCGACGCACTACCGCGTCTGTCGCATAGATCGGCACATCGCTCACACGTTGCAGACCATTCGTAGCCGATGCTGCTCTCGCCTCAACTTCGCCGATGGCATTGTTCAACTTGGCTGCGACATCCACACCTTTCAATACTTCGTCTCGCACCGCTTCCGGGGTGTCGAAATCAAAACCTTGCAGCTTCAGCAAGTTGCCGAACACGCGCAATACTTTCCATGCCGGACGCGCTTCGCCTAGCGGCTTGACTGCGCCTTTGAAACTTTGCACGCGACCTTCGGCGCTCACGAAGGTGCCGGAGGTTTCGGTAAACGGCGCGATGGGTAACAGCACATCGGCGTATTCGGTTGCGTGATGTTTATAGGCTGACAGTGCAATCACCAAATCAGCTGCCTGCATTGCGGCAATCGCCTGTTGCGGATTTGCACAGTCCAATTCAGCTTCAACGTTCAGTAACACATAAGCTTTGCGCGGTGTCGCCAACATAGATGCTGCATTCAATCCCTTCGCGCCCGGTATCGCTTGCGCCAGATAACCGCCAACGCTGTTGGCCGCCTCGCCCAGGAAACCAAATTTGCCCCCGCTTAGCGCGGCGATCTTTTGCGCCAGAGATTGCAATTGTGCCGCTTGCGGATGTTGTTGCGCGAGATTCCCCAGCAACACGGCAACATTTTTGCCGCCAGCCAGACTCTTGGCAATCGCTGCGGCAGCACCACTTGCATTCTGCGCGCCTTGTTTTTCCACTGTCAGCGCCTGCAACACTTGCGTCAATACTTCGAGCAATGCATCAGGAGTAACAATAGACTTATTTTCGATATTCATCAGCAAATCGTCATCTGCGCAATGAATGATATTGGCTTGCGCACCCTTCTTCACCGCTTGGCGAATACGTGCTGCCAATAGCGGATGATCCTTACGCAGAAAGCTGCCCACGATCAGAAAGCGATCAGCATGACTGATGTCGGCAATCGACATGCCCAGCCAAGGTGCGCCCTGTAGTTTGCCGTCGCCGCTAAAATCGGACTGGCGCAAACGGAAATCCACATTCTGACTACCGATGCCGCGCATTAATTTTTGCAGCAGATAGAGTTCTTCCAGAGTGGAGTTAGCTGTCGCCAGCGCACCGATCTGCTCGGCACCGGCGCCGTTGGAGATGTGACGCAGCCCGTTCGCCGCATATTCCAACGCGACTTGCCATTCCACTTCCTGCCACTTACCGTCTTGCTTAATCATCGGCTTGGTCAGACGCTCGGGAGAGTTCAATCCCTCATAAGCAAAGCGATCTTTATCCGATAACCAGCATTCATTGATATCTTCGTTTTCGATGGGTAATACGCGCAACACGTGATTACCTTTTGTATGAACCGCAAGACTTGACCCCAAACTATCGTGCGCACTCACCGAGCGACGACGCGATAATTCCCAACTCCGTGCTTTATAGCGGAACGGCTTGCTGGTGAGCGCACCCACCGGGCAGAGATCGATCATATTGCCGGACAACTCGGAATTCACCGTACCGGAAACGAAAGACATTATCTCGGCGTGCTCGCTACGAAATGCCTGCCCGAGCTCCATCTGCCCCGCGATCTCCTGACCGAAACGCACGCAACGAGTACAGTTTATACAGCGACTCATTTCTTCCGCAGAAACCAAAGGCCCGATATCTTTACTCAATACCGTACGTTTTTCTTCGTGGTAGCGTGATTGCCCGCCGCCGTAACCGACCGACATATCTTGCAGCATGCATTCACCACCCTGATCGCAAATCGGGCAATCCAGGGGATGGTTGATCAACAAAAATTCCATCACGCCAATTTGTGCTTTCACCGCCAAATCGGAAGCCGTGAATATCTTCATTCCTTCTGTCACTGGCGTTGCACAGGCAGGCAAGGGCTTGGGCGCTTTTTCTACCTGCACCAGACACATGCGGCAATTCGCCGCAAGAGACAATTTTTTGTGGTAGCAAAAGTGCGGAATCGTAATGCCCGCAGAATGCGCGGCCTCAATCACAGTCGAGCCGTTCGCTGTTTCGATGTGTTTGCCGTCAATTTCGATGTTGATCATTGCTCACCTATCCGTATGCCTTACACCAAGCAACGCTTGTGCTCGATGTGGTATTCAAATTCCTTGCGGTAATGCTTGAGGAAACCCTGCACCGGCCAAGCCGCCGCATCGCCCAATGCACAGATGGTACGCCCCGCGATGTTGTTGCACAGATCAAGCAGCAGATCCAAATCTTCCGGACGACCTTCGCCATGCTCAATTCGATGCACAATGCGATACAACCAGCCCGTGCCTTCGCGGCAAGGCGTACATTGACCGCATGACTCTTCATGATAAAAATAGGACAAGCGTTCCAGTGCCTTGACCATGCAAGTTGTTTCATCCATCACGATGATAGCGCCGGTTCCCAGATAAGAACCTGCCTTCTGGATGGAATCAAAGTCCATGTTCAAATCCATCATGATTTCGCCCGGCAATACCGGCATCGACGAACCGCCCGGAATCACTGCCTTCAGTTTATTTCCACCGCGCACACCACCCGCCATTTCCAGCAGCGTTTTAAACGGCGTACCCATCGGCATCTCGAAGTTTCCCGGTTTATTCACATGCCCCGATACGGAAAATAATTTGATGCCACCGCTGTTCGGTACACCCAAATCGGCAAATTGCTGACCGCCGTTTTTGATAATGTAAGGGATGCTGGCAAAAGTTTCCGTGTTGTTAATTGTGGTCGGTTTGCCGTACAAACCAAAGCTGGCCGGAAATGGCGGCTTATAGCGCGGCTGCCCTTTCTTACCTTCGATGGACTCCAGCAAGGCAGTTTCTTCGCCGCACACGTAAGCGCCATACCCCAAGTGATTGTGCAAATCAAATTCGAAATCGGAACCGAGTATATTCTTGCCGAGGTAACCCGCTTTGCGTGCCTCTTCACAAGCCGCTTCCATGCGCTCGTACGCTTCAAAAATCTCGCCGTGAACGTAGTTGTAGCCTGTTTTCACATTCATAGTGTAAGCCGCGATAGCCATACCTTCGATCAACTGGTGCGGATTGAAACGTAATATGTCTCTATCCTTGCACGTTCCCGGCTCGCCCTCATCCGAATTGCAAACCAGATATTTGTCGCCCTGATATTGGCGCGGCATAAAGCTCCACTTTAATCCCGTCGGGAAACCCGCCCCGCCCCGACCACGCAGACCCGATGCCTTCACTTCAGCAATGATCGCATCCGCTGTCCACTTTTCATCGAGGATCATGCGCAGTGCCTGATAGCCGCCCACTTTGAGATAGTTTTCCAGCGTCCACGGCTGGTCAAAATGCAAGGTACTGAAAATGACAGGTGAACTCATTGCTTGCCCCCCCTGCTGCTTGCCACAAGTTCGTCCAAAATTTGATCAATTTTTTCGCTGTTCAAGTGTCCGCACAATTTTCTATTATTGATATTAAACAGTGGCCCTTCAACACAGGCTCCCATGCACTCACCTTCGCGCAATCCAAATAATCCATCAGCGCTAACTTCACCGAGACTGATACCCAATCTGTTCTTGAGATGAAGCAATGTCTCGCTCACCCCGCTGAGTTGACAGGAAAGATTGGTACAAACTGTCAGGGTGTATTTCCCCATCGGCTTCAGATTGTACATATGGTAGAACGTCGCCACCTCGTACACAGCCATCTGCGGCATGCCGATGTAAACCGCAATATCAGCCATATCCTCCGGCGCAATCCAGCCCTTCTCATCTTGAACAAAGCGTAGCGCCGCCATCACTGCCGATTGCCGCTGGTCGGCCGGATACTTATTAAGCTCGCGGTCTATTTGTGTTTGAATTTGATTGGATAACATCAGCGGTCTATTTCTCCAAAAACGATGTCCTGTGTGCCGATAATCGCCACCACGTCAGCCAGCATGTGACCATGTGTCATCTCGTTCAACGACGCAAGATGCGGATACCCCGGCGCCCGAATCTTCATACGATAGGGTTTATTCGCCCCATCCGAAACCAGATAGATGCCGAACTCACCTTTGGGATGCTCTATGGCAGAATAGACCTCGCCCGCCGGAACATGCATACCCTCGGTAAAGAGTTTGAAGTGATGAATCAACTCTTCCATATTCTGCTTCATCGCTTCACGTTTGGGTGGCGCGAATTTGTGATTTTCTGTAATGACCGGGCCCGGATTTTTTCTCAACCAGTCGATACATTGCTTGATGATGCGATTGGACTGGCGCATCTCTTCGACACGAACCAGATAACGATCATAACAATCACCTTCAGTGCCGACCGGAATATCAAAATCCAGACGGTCATACACTTCATACGGCTGCTTTTTACGCAAATCCCAAACCACCCCGGAGCCGCGCAACATCGGGCCGGTGAAGCCCATCGCCAAAGCACGCTCCGGCGTCACCACACCAATACCGACGGTACGCTGTTTCCAGATACGGTTGTCAGTTAGCAGGGTTTCGTACTCATCCACGTTGGCCGGGAAACGATTGCAAAAGTCTTCCAGAAAATCGAGCAACGATCCTTGCCGGTTTTCGTTCATGCGTTTTATGGCAGAGGCATTGTGAATTTTTGATGCCTCATATTGCGGCATAGTATCCGGCAGATCACGGTACACCCCGCCCGGACGGTAGTAGGCCGCATGCATACGCGCACCGGAAACGGCCTCGTACACGTCGAACAAATCTTCGCGTTCACGGAAAGTGTAGAAGAACATCGTCATCGCGCCGAGGTCGATGCCGGAAGCGCCCAGCCACAGCAGATGATTCTCGATACGTGTAATTTCGTCAAACATCACACGGATATACTGGGCACGAATCGGCACTTCGATTCCGGCCAGCTTTTCAATCGCCATCACATAGGCATGTTCGTTGCACATCATGGAAACATAATCCAAACGATCCATATACGGCACGGATTGCAGATAAGTTTTGTGTTCTGCCAGCTTCTCGGTGGCGCGGTGCAACAGACCGATGTGCGGGTCGGCACGCTCGACCACTTCACCGTCCAACTCCAACACCAAGCGCAATACGCCGTGCGCAGCGGGATGCTGAGGACCGAAGTTCATCGTGTAGTTTTTAATTTCAGGCATTACGCTTCCTTACTCATATCTCAGTGACGACTGTAATTCGCTTCGCGAATATTTCGCGGAGTCACTTCGCGCGGCTCCACGGTAACCGGTTGGTAAACGACGCGACGCTGTTCGGCGTCATAACGCATCTCGACATGTCCTGACAACGGGAAATCTTTACGGAATGGATTGCCGACAAAACCATAGTCGGTAAGGATACGGCGCAGATCGGGATGCCCCAGAAAAATAATGCCATACAGATCGAACGCTTCCCGCTCAAACCAATTGGCGGAAGGCCATACTTCAAGCACGGAATTCAACGTGGGCATCTTTTCATCCTCGGCAAACACCCTGACACGTAAACGGATGTTGCGCTCTACCGAAAGCAAATGATAGACCACCGCAAAACGTTGTTTGAACGGATTGATATTTTCATCATCGCTCAAATAAATGCCGCCTTCGGAAACCGTGCTGCCATAAGTCAAATAATCGATACCACACAGATCGATCAATTGTTCGAAAAGAAAATCGTCGCGTAAGCGTGCCAATACGGCTTGCATATCGCCCGCCGCAACCACCAAAGTCAGTTCGCCCAGTTTGTTTTCGAGACTAAGCACTTTGTCCGCAAACACTTCCTGCAAACTCTCAGCCAGCATATTCAAATCGTCAGCCATGTTTATCCTATCGTGCGATGGTACTGGTGCGGTTGATCTTTTTTTGCAGCTGAATCACGCTGAAAAGCAAAGCTTCAGCGGTTGGCGGACAACCCGGAACATAAACATCGACAGGAACGATGCGGTCACAGCCGCGCACGACCGAGTAGGAATAGTGATAGTAACCGCCACCGTTGGCGCACGATCCCATGGAAATTACATAGCGCGGCTCAGCCATTTGGTCATAAACCTTGCGCAAGGCGGGAGCCATTTTGTTGCACAGCGTGCCTGCCACAATCATCAAGTCGGACTGCCTCGGACTCGGGCGGAATGCGCCCGCGCCAAAACGATCCAAGTCGTAACGTGACAAGGCCACATGCATCATTTCTACCGCACAGCAAGCCAAGCCAAAAGTCATCGGCCAAAGCGATCCGGTGCGGGTGTAATTAATTACTGTATCCAGCGAGGTAGTAACAAACCCCTTTTCGAGAACGCCTTCTATTCCCATTCCAACGCCCCTTTCATCCACTCGTAAATAAAGCCAACCACAAGAATAGCCAGGAAAACCATCATGGATAAAAAGCCAAACAGGCCAATTTCCTTAAGCACCACTGCCCAGGGAAAAAGGAAAGCAATTTCGAGATCGAACAGAATGAACAGGATGGCGACCAGATAATAGCGCACGTCAAACTTCATGCGCGC
>Ga0364881_10427_pt1 | contig 23771 bp, 31 predicted proteins | sample ExccelJu500001D4_5_FD_206923 | JGI IMG/M metagenome (GOLD analysis project Ga0364881, IMG submission 206923) | Enriched cells from Trout Bog Lake Hypolimnion, Wisconsin, USA - BchlTB.July30.5000.01.D4 | ecosystem: Environmental > Aquatic > Freshwater > Lake > Hypolimnion/Profundal zone | place...
ACCGCCTCTTGCCCAAGTCCTCCCATGACTTTCCAGAAACCCTGGTCACCAAATGTCATGGTTCCAAGACAGAGTTCGGAAACGTACAGGCCGGTGCGGCCCAGAAGGCGGTATTTCATGGGGAATCCTTAAAATTCAAACGAATTGAGCAAGGCTAGCAGCTTCCAGATTTCCCATGAAAACAGGGGGCTGCAGTACGTGACTATCAAATAGTCGCCTATGCCATAGTCGCTGTGCCCTGCCCTCGTCGACGGCGCAGCCGCACAGCCATGTAAGCAACGACTGCAATGTTTCCGGCCAGCACCATTCCATTGATGACAGTTGTGTGCGCCATCAGGTGGCTCAGCTCCAGTGGCAAGTACACCGCACCAGAAACTGCTGCTAACCACTCTGCCCAGGCTCGGTCCTTCCAAAGCCCGTACCCCTCGATTAGTCGAATGGCCGCGTAGGCCCATGCCAGAAGCACCGCCTGCCGCAAGTTCGCATTTGCAAGCAGCGTGGCGTCATTTAGCAGGATGCGGGGGTAATGGGCATCTGGGTCAAGGTGAAAATGACCGATGAGGGCATAGGCCATGGCCCGTACATCGTGGTGTGCCAGGCTCAACAGCCCAAAACTGGCGGTGATGGCGGCAATGCCCTTCACGCCTTCGAAAAGGGCGATAGCATGAAGTGCCTTGCTTTGATTGGGGGGCTGCCGTGGTTCGGTCATCGATTGCAGGTTTCACGCCATAGTACAGGGAGAGCCCTCAACTGCTGCCCGTTTATAGTCGAGGTCCAATCCGGCTGATGCGGCAGTGAGAGTCCCCCCAAGGCCCAGCAAACTAGCCTGATTTCTTCTCGTACGAGGTACACCATCCAGTTGCGGCCACCAGTTTGCCGAAGACGATGCCACAGGCGCCAGTCGGAGCACCAGTGTCCGCATAGAAGATGTTGCAGTTGCTGCAATTTTGTCCCGCCCCTCGGCGCTCATATTTTCTGACCCACTCGTGCTCACACAAACCTGACCCAGAGAGTGCGCAGTTGTTTGCGGATTTGATGTGTTGTGGTGTCGGATTTCTTGATGTTTTGAACGCGCAGGCGTATGCCGCCATCTGACTGCGGCGTGATGTTTACTGGGGGATCCCCCTACGGGCTTACTTGGCCTTGCCTGATGCTTTGGGCGTCGCTGCCTTTGCAGTTGCTGTAGGGGCTTTTGGGGGCGCTTCGCTGCGCAAGGATGGCCCATCTATGCGGATCGTTATGCAGTGGTGCTGCAGGCGGTCCAGCAGAGCGTCAACCAGTGGCTTGTTGTTGAACAGCTCGTACCACTTAGGGTAATCAAGATTCGTTGTGATGATGGTACTCACGCGCCCATAGCGCTGGTCCATCAAGCGGAAGAAGGCATTGGCCTGTTCGGTCTTCAGGTTCAGGTACCCCAATTCATCCACCAGGAGTGGCTGCATTCGACTCAATGACGCGAGCAACTTTGTTGTGGTGCGGTCGGCCAGTGAAGAATACAACTCGTCGAAGAGCGTCTGCGCATTGTAAAAACGCCCCCGCCAACCATTCATGCAGGCCTGACGCAGCAAGCCCAGCGCAATTCCGGTTTTGCCGGTGCCGGGCCCGCCAATGAGCACCAAGTTGTCGGCCCGGCGCACGAAGTCCAGGTCAGCCAGCCCCATCACCTGTGCCTTGTTGACGCCGCTCTGGCGCTCGAAGGGGAAGGTGTCAATCGTCCACTGCCAGGGCATTTTGGCCTGCGCCACGCGGTTGTCCAACGAACGTTCACGTACATAGGACGCCTGTTCGCCCAGCAGTCGCTGTACCAACTCCGCCCCGGGCACGCCATCGCGCTCGGCACGGTCGAGCTCGCTGTCAAGCACGCGCTCCATGCCCTTGAAGTTCAGTTCGTGCAGCAATGCACGAAGCGATTCCCGCGTTGCTGAGGCAGGCTTATTGGTCTTGCCCATCGTATTCATTCTCTGGCCCCCTGATCGCAAAGAAGTCCCCCGCCACGTGACGCAGAACCAACGTCTGCACCCGTGTCAGATCGAACAGGCCGTACTTGAGCGCCTGTTCCAGAGCGGCAAGAAAGGGCTGTGCCGGGTAGGTGCGCTGCATCTCCAACAACCGGTTGATCGCACGCGTGCCTCGTCCGTTGAGGTGTCTTACCAGCGCCTTCACATAAGTCTGGAGCACCCCGCCCTGGTCACTGAGTAACTGCGCCTGCAGCGAGGGCTCACGTGCTTTGCGCTTGGGGATGGTGTGGTGGCCAGGCAAGGTACTTCTTGCATCGCGCACCCCCACCAAACGGGGGTGACTGGCCACCAGGCTGTGTTTGTAATGAATCTCGATACTGGCGTAATACTTATAGACCGTCACCTGCTTGCCCACCAGACGCTCTGGGCACGAATACCGGTTGGTGTCCACGCTGACATAGCCGTACAGGTCAACTCCCCGATCCAGCACCTCGTAGACTCCAGGCAATACGCAGGGCAGCGCCCTGAGGTGAGGCTTCTCCATCACATAGGCTACCTCCGGTGCCATGCCCAGGCTGCGTTTGGGTTTGACGTTGGCCACCTCCTGGCACCACCTCAGAGCTTGCGCATTCAAGTCATCGAAGGAGGTAAAGGTTCGCCCGGGCAAAAAATTGGTTTCTATCCATGCAAATGGTCTCTCAATCCGGGCCTTTCGATCTGGATCATTTACGCGGTGGGCCATAAAGTGGAAGCCCAGTGCACGCGCAAAGGCCGCCATCTCCGGGGCAAACACTGCATCGGGCCCCGCACCACCGGCCAACATCACGCTGGTGTTGTCGATAACGCAGCGCGGGCACACGCCATCCATGAACTGCGCTGCGCGGGCCAGGAAATCCTTTGCTTCAAATCGTGTGAAGCGGGGGTAGTACCAAATAAACAGGCGCCTGGAGTAAGCCAGCGTCAGGCCCGCACACTGCGCCACCATTCGTTTACCTGCCACCTCCACTTTATGCGGCGATGTATCGTGCTGCATCTCCTGGCCTGGCTCAAAGTGGTATTCGCCTGAACGTTTTACAACCGTTCGCAAATCGGCATCGCGCACCCAGCGCGTGAGCGTGCTGTAGGCCACCTGTTTGTCATCTTCTTCCTGCAGAATCTGGTTCATGCGCACCGCGTTTCCCTGGGCCCTGGCATACACCTCTGCCAAGCGCTTGCGCTCCCCCTCATCAGGCGCTGCAGTGCCCGCCACCGGGCTTTGGGGCTCGCGCAGAATTGCCCGAACCGTGTTGCGCGAGATCTTCAACACCCGGGCTATCTCGCGCAGGCTGACGTTTTGCTGCTGCAATGTCTGCACCGATTGGCGAATGTCCGGCGGGGTCATGACGACACCAACCTGCTGAGCTCTTGGGCCACCGTGGGCAGGGCCACATGCACCCGTCGGCATGCCACCAATAGCGTGGGCTCCAAGGGCGCTTTGAGCTCGCCCAATCGAGCGCTTAGGCGGCGCACCAGTGCGTGCAGATACCCCAAATCTCCAGCCACCTCCCCTTCGGGCCCACGCTTGAGTTTGTGTGCAGCATGCTCCTGGGCAACAGCCCGCGCGCCCTCAATGAACAGGCCCGGCTGCTCCACCATGCGTTCGCGCTCCTTGTGCTGGGACGTTTGGTAGTGCGCAAACCAGGTCTGCAGTTCCCGCGTGGACATCCGGTCCTGTTCCAGTTTGCGCAGCAACCGGCTGGCATGTTCGTTGTTGGCGCGCGCCAACGGCGCCAGAATGCGCGCCGCTGCCCAGCTCGACACTCTGCCACTGCGCACCGCCTGTACCAGTTCCTGTGGCAATGCGCCCAGCAACACCAGGCGGCGTTGCACCCAGCTCACATCGCGCGCGCACTGCAGGGCCGCCTCCCGCTGGTTGAGTCCATGGCGATCAATGAGCTCGCGCAACATCAGCGCCTCCTCTATGGGATCAAATACACGCGACAGCGAATACGCCAACATCTGAGCCAGCGCAGCCCCCACCGGGCAGTGCCAGCATTGCACCAGTGCAGTGTCCATCCCTAAACGCTTGAGCGCCGCCACACGCCGGTACCCGTCTATCAGCACCATCGAGCCTTCTGGCTCTTCAGCCGCAGCAATGCACGCCACCATCTGGCCGCGCTCCTCTATCGAGTTGACTAACCGCTGTACGGCCGGCACATCCATGATGCGGGTGCCCTCAAATCGCAACTCCAGGCGGTGCAGGTCCACCTGCTTGGCACCCGGTGTTGGGCTTTTGTGTTCACGGTGACTGTCCACAGGGCTCTCCATTTAAACGGTGGTCGGGTTCGTCTTGCACTGCGTAGCGCAACCAGCCCAGGCGCCTCACACCCGATATCGCTCGCCCGCACCAGTGGCAATGCAGCTGCGACGCCGGCGCATCGGCCTGGCTCTTGATCTCGTCTAGCTCAATCTCGCACGCCAGTAAATCACCTGCGCTGGTGTCTTGAGAACCCTGTTGAGTCACTATTTGCTCTGCGCCTGGCCCCCGTTCTTGTCGCTGCGTCTCTTGCCGCTTGCGCTCTCGGTACTGCTGTTGACGACGGGCATGGTTAATGCACCCAACACGGCTGCTCTGGTAGCACGCTGACGCCCGGCGCTGGCAGGCCCGGCGGGACTGTTGCCGACAATTTGCACTGCAGTAGCGCTGACCACGGTCGCATTGCGTACACACTCGTACCTCGCTCTGGCACCAAGCGCAGATGTACGTGCGGGCACTGAACAGGCGAACGGATGAAACAGGCATCGGGTTCTTCCACTTGAACCCCACTGCACGCCTGCCAAATTGCCGCCGCTGGACTTGGCCTTGTGCAGCCTGCCCAAACGCGCAATAATTTGCTTGCACTCGTGGGTGACACGTGTGGGGCGCGCTAGTTGGAACTACTTCTCACTGTCGATCAAGCTAGTGCGCCCGTTCTTAAAACCCCAGTGTTCTACCGCTGGTTTGCCTTTATGCCAAGTCCTGCTGGACTTCCAAGGCATTCTTCCCCCCCCGGCGTCGCCACCCAACTACCAACCACGGTTTGGCTGTTCGGGCCGTTCTGAATATTTTTTAAATGGCTGTTTGGCAAGCGTCAGCGCGTCAGGCCGCAGGCTGCCCTCGGGGAATGGTGGGCAAGCCACGCACCGCTTCAGCGGCTGTCCACAGGCTTGCCCTGTGGGCAGGTGACTTGTCCACGGCGGGCGCTACAGAACACCCGTCGAAAACTCAGTGGGTCAATTCCGGTGAGCAGGGGTGGGTCAATTCCCGTGAGCGCCAAAGTCCCGCCACGTACTTCGGATACTTGGACGGGTCAACCTGGGCTGCTTCAGAGCGGTATTCAATCGCTGCAGCTTCCGCGTCGGAGTCCTTGAGAATTGCATCTTGGGCCACCGCAACTTCCAGCCAACCCAACGCCCCCACCCCTAAAACCGGGGCGACTTGGAGAAATTGGCGTCGCGATTTAACCTTTGGATTGATGTCGTTCATTGGGGCACTTTCCTGAGGAAGATTCACGCGTTCAACATAGTCTTGGACGGCGCCAGTCTGATTGCGAAACTGTAACCCAGACGCATGCTTGGTGCCCTGCGCCGCTGGATACCATTGGTCCCGGTCAGCCCAACTTGGAGCACCCATGCGGTTAGCGGCAATGGCACTCACCCTCACAGCAGCGTCTGGACTTTCCCATCCGGCGAATGCCCAAGAAATCTTGCGGGATGACCCGAAGCGTCCGGTCGTGCAGGTCAGCCACGATTTGGGTATTCAACCGGAACAGTTTCGGTCTTGTTTTGCAGGTGTATCGCCAAGCCCAGCAGGGCGGACTCCAACGTCAGAAAGAGTTCACGCCAACAAGTCAGTTCTTCTGTCGTGCCTGCAAAAGACCAATCCGGCAATTACCAACGATGCTTTGGACAAGGTAATGGACAGATACAGGTCTGGAGGACACGAAGCCCAAACTCCTTTGCCAGACCAAGCACCCGCTCATAACTAATGGCTTAAGTCCGCGCCTGTGGATGGTTTGCAGCCTCAGCTACCTCCGGTGGTGCCGTCGCCGCAACCAAAAGGGATAAAGCACAAAGCAGCCTGACGCAATTGTTAATAAGGCAGCAATTCATCCTCTTACTCTGGCTTTAGATTTCCAAATCTGGATGAAGATTGTCGAATCATTTCGCCAAGGACACATCATGAGCATGAGCATCGGAGGAACCTCCAGCTACGTCAGCCCCCTCTACCAGACTCAAGGCGCGCAGGCTTCGCAAGTCAGCAATAGCTCGGACTCCGACGGCGACGGTGACGGAAGTGGAAGTCGTGTTCATCGCGGTCATGGCGGCGGACAGATGCAGCAGGCACTCATGCAGGCGCTGCAAAGTCTTGGATTGTCCGTTCCAGCGCAGACTTCTGGCACTAGCGCCACAACGCAGCAAGCGTCGACTGGCACGGACAGCGACGGCGACTCTGATGGCTCTACGTCCGCTAGCAGTGGAATCAAAGGCGACATGCAGAAGTTCATGCAGGCGCTGTTTCAAGCCATCAAGAGCGATTCACCCTCGGCAGCAGGCACAGCGGCTGCAACTGGCTCAACGACCAACCCGCAGTCCAATTTCGCCAGTGGCCTAAGTGCCTTGATTTCCCAGGTAGGCAACGGAAGCGCGCCGACAGATTTGCAGAATGCCTTTACGCAATTGAGTTCTGACCTACAGAGTGCTAACGCGAGCAGCACCGCAAGTTCAGCCAGCACCCCCGCCACGGGAAGCAGCAGTGCAGCAAACGTCAACCTTCAAGCACTACTCACCCAGTTGCAGCAAAACATCGGTTACGGCTCATCCAACCTTTCAAACACCGGCAACTTTCTGAATCTGGTCGCCTAACTTGGCGAAGACGGCATTTCCATCAGGCGTGTACCAATAGCCATGACACGTGTCCAGCATAGGATTTGCAAGTAACTCGGCTTGGGATAGGATGCGGCACCGTTGGATTCATGGTGACAAAAATTGAAATTTACCCGCCGCATTATTGAGACCATTTTCCTGCTCTCGGCGATGGCCCTTGGGCTTGGGGTCTACTTGCAGCCCCCCGCACCAACGACCAATGCATCCCAGATGAAGCACCCTGGATGTTCGTCCACTGGCGCAGCGGTCGCCTCAAACCCGCGTCAGACTCCTGACTGCATTCAGAAGCAAGCCCACTCGTAAGCTGGCCGCCATACGGCTCTTTACCCATGGGCTTAGCGTTTGGCCAAGCCTGACGAGGAACGATTGACGAGTTAATTTCGATGGAATTTGTCGTGGCACGCGCGGCAACTCTTGACCACCCGGTCGTGGGCCTCTCGGATAGCCACCATGTCATGTGACTGCGCTGCAATCAGCAACCGGGCGGTGGAATTCTCAAACGTCTGCTGCATTTCTTTGAAGGCATCGGGCTCGCTCCATATGACCGATTTGGCATGGCTAGGAGAGTAGTCGCTGCCCGGTGGAAAATGCGCCCACGGCAGGGATGCCAGTCGATTGAGCTCCACCGCATTGGCCGAAAACTCCTGCGGGTCGTAGTCTTTTCGGTCGCGCAGCACCAAACCCATCTGCTCCAGTGTGTGTGCAATTTTTCGGAAAAGCGCCCGCCTCTGCGTTACCGGCTGCCCAGGATGGTCGTCCGTCGACTCATGGTTGCAGGCCGTTAAACCCAGCAAGGTGACCACGAGGATGAATACCGCTTTTCGCATGTTGACGGACATCCTGACCACCCTTTGTAAAGCTCTCGTGAAGCCAATTGCTGCCTCAGGGCCTACACAAATTGAAAGTACCATTCGGCACCACAAAAAAGGAAGAAACCGTGACCGTCGCTTGCACCAATGGAATTGACATCGGTTTTGCCTCGTTGGACTACGCACAGATTGGATTTCTGGGCGTAGTGCAAGGCATTACGGAATTGCTGCCAATTTCGTCCACTGCACATATGCGTATCGTGCCGGCGCTCCTGGGATGGACTGACCCAGGTTCCGCGTTCTCCGCCATCATGCAGCTCGCCGCCCTGGCAGCGGTTCTGTCCTACTTCGCCAAGGACGTACGTGCACTGTTGACCGGCTCGGTGCTGGCCATTCAGAAACGGGACTTCCAGTCGCCACCGTTTCGCATGTCCGTGGCCATTCTTCTGGCCACCATCCCTATTGGAGTGGCGGGCCTGTTGTTGTCGTCCATGTTGAACGCCTGCAATACGCAGTTCAGGTCGCTGCAAGTGATTGCCGTTGCGTCTATCGTGATGGCGGTGCTGCTGGCGATATCCGAGCTGACATGCAAACACGTTCGACGCGTGGAACAAATGCGCCTAAGGGATGCACTTTGGGTAGGTTTGGCTCAGGTCGGCGCCCTGATTCCTGGTGTTTCACGCTCAGGCTCGACACTAACCGGGGCCATGTTTCTGAACTTCCGTCGTGAAGACGCCGCGCAGTTCTCTTTTTTGCTGGGGCTTCCCGCCATTGCGTTGGCCGGTCTCAAGGAACTGCTGGTCTTGTGGCACGCCCACATACCACTGGATGCTTGGCAACACCTGCTGCTGGGCCTGGTGGTGGGCAGTGCTTCTGCCTTCGCTGCCATCTGGGGCCTTATGAAGTTCCTGGAGAAGTTTTCAACCTGGATTTTTGTGGCCTACCGGGGACTGCTGGGCATCTTCTTGTTGGTTGCACTGGGTGCTGGATGGTTGGTCTGAAGTTGCAGTCGACGCCGACAACTTAACCCTCCCAGACGCGTTCTCAGCGCCTAGCCGCCTACTGCGTTAAAACAATCCGGAGGCAATGTTGATGGTCAGTGCAACCAGGGTGGTGTTGAAGAAGAACGCGAGCACGCAATGCACGGTGCCGGTTCGACGCATTTTTCGACTTGAGAAGCTGACGTCAGCGGTCTGCCCAGAAGTGCCGATGACGCTTGCGAAATAGAGGAAGTCCCCATAGTCAGGTGGGTGGCCACCGGGAAAGTCCAGACCGCCATGTTCCCCGTGAAGGGCTGTCACGTAGTAATCATGGGCATAGTGCAAGGCAAACATGGTCTGTGTGAAGGCCCAGGAAGTAGCAATGGTCAGTCCGGCCAGAGCGATGTGGGCATAACGCAGCTCTCCCTTGAGGTCTTTGACCACGGCCAACTCGGCCACGATGGCACCGATGCACATCAGCGCCGCCGTAATCACAAGAATCAGCACAACGGTATTGCCTTCGTCATGTTGCAGCGCTCTCGCCCGCATACGCTCATGGGTAGACCAGAACATCATCTTCATCGCCAGTATCAGGTACAGAATCGCCCCAACATTCCAACCGATGATGGCTCGGGTCACCGTGTGTTGTGCAACTGATTCAGGGAGAAGCAATGCAGTCGCAAGGCCTATGGCGACACTGGAAATCAGCCGGGGGCGTGCGAGCAACAACCTGAGCGGCAATGGCTTGGAGAAATGCGAATCGGAAGTGGTGTCTGTCATGGCCGCAGCTCTGATGGAGGGACTCCATTATTGCGAAAGCAAACCCAAGGCCAAAAAAACTTAGCGCTCAAAACCCAGTCATATTGGACTGGTAGGCAGCAAGACCAGAGCCAAAAAGGCTTGATGATGTGCTGGATTGTGCAGATGTATCGGTCGCGGTGAATGGGTCGGTAGCGCTTACTGCGGCCATGGCCTGGTCCAAGGCCTTCAACGCGCTTTGCTCCGCCGTCAAGCTGGTGCTTTGTGCATTGAGCGCTGCCAATGCGGAACCAACGGTCCCACTGGAGCTGAGTTCTTTGCTGCTCACAGAGTCGACCTTGCTTCCAACCTTGGCCATTGCGGCCAGGGTCCCGCTGGGGTCCGCAGCCAAGGAAGCCGCAAATTTCTTGGGGTCCTGCACCAGACTTCCGTCAGGCTGAACGGTTAGACCCAGTTTCTTCATGTCGTCTGCTATCGCCGGGTCCGAGCTCAAGGCCGACTTGAGGTCCAGCACCAGGCGCTTGGCGCGCTCTGACTCTGAACCTGTGCCGGTAGCAGTCGATGCTGCGTTGGCAGCACTGACCGACGCGTTAAAGGTGTTGAAGAAGTTCCCCAGTGCAGAGGTGGCGTCAGCTGCCGTGCTTGTGCTCGACAGGGTGCTCATGGCTTTTGCGGCGGCCTGTCCGTCTGACAAAGCCGACTTAACCAAGCCGAATTTTGAAATCTGTGCCGTGGTGACGTCTGCATCGGCCTGGATGCGCTTTTCTGCCTGAGCCAAGAAGGGGGAAACACTGCTGGTCGCAGCAGTCGCTTGGGATGCAGTTGTGCCACTGCCCAAAAGACTGGAGGTTGTCCCACTCAAAAGTGAGCTGATGTTCATGGAAGCGTATCCCCTATTTTCAAGACCTGATGTCAGTCAGTTACTCGCGGACAAGGGTAGCGGTCATGAAGGCTCTCGAAACGCCGGAAATGCTGCTAATACGCATCGCTTTTATTAAAAGCAAAAGCCCGCGTAAAGCGGGCCCATTCGGTTGTACGGCGGGTAGCCGACGCTGAAACTATGCGAACGTATTGACGTTGTTGCCCATCGTTTCGGTGGGCTTAGAAACCACCGGTGTGGGCACGGTGGCACCTGTGGCCTTGCTGGCGTCATTGTCGCCGTCCGAATCGGTTCCTGCGACGCGAGGCTGGGTCTGTGGAAGGCTTACTTGAGATGCGCCGGAAATTGTTGCCATTGGGTATCCTTGTTGAAGATACAAGGTTATCGACATACATGGCAGCAACTTCACTGCAGATTCGGCGGCTTAAGAAATGCGTCAGAATCCATCTAGTGTCGCCATTGAACACTGGACCGCACTTTCGGGATGCAATCAGACCGCAGTACCGGTGGCTTCACTTATTGCACAACCCGTGATTTTCCAAATCTTGTTCTTCTGCCTCTGCAGCGTGTATGTGGCTATCCAAGCGTCCCCATCCTCATCGGTCATCCGAACTTTCAGCACAGCCTCCCCCGCTTCACCATTTGGCTGCATAAAGGTTGTAGAGGAAGGCCTGTACACAATCTCGTACTGAGTACGGACCATTTCCAGGAAATTCTCCGCACTGCCAACGATGTGCCTGATGTTTGGTGCTGCAAAGGAAAACGCCTTGGCCGCATCGTCCTGAGCAAAGGCATCCAACTGCGCCTGAACGACTTCGATGATTTGCTTCTGGTCCTTGGCGCTCAGACCACCAGCACTTGCAGGCAATGCCCATAAACCCAAGAAGGCAATCATGAACAATTGCACCGTTCGTCTTGAAATCCCAGTGATTAACCTGCTCATGTCACCTCCTCTGATATCTCGGACATTTCAGAAACTAGTCGCAAAAATCTCCAAAACGGCGACCTCCATCACCAAGGTCGCGCCCCAACCAAAAAGCTGGTGACGCGCACTTATTGTGTATTGGCCCATGTGCTTTTCTGACTGGCCTACCAACATCATTACTGCCATGATGGGTACTGAAAACAGGCCACTTACGAAGGCGCTCCATACAAGCGCCTTGTTGGGGTCGCCTTAAAAAAGTGGCCTATCACCGCCTCGGCAGGGGAACCGACCAGCAGCGGAACAGCCAACGAGTCTGCGTGAACAAGGAGTAAAGCCAGGTAAACGACTGTTGCCGCAGCCCATATGGGTAAACCCCCTCCGGGCTGGTGCGTTGAATGTTTAGTGTCAATAGCCATCCACGACCTTTGGGTAGCTTTGAACCTCGAACCTCATCGGTTCAACAATAGAAAGACTTTGATGACATCCCCAAAACGCATGCTGATTTTGACCCTTGCAATGGCAGCCACTGGCGCTGCTTTTGCAGAGGACGTGGGCCGAGTGCTGTCAGCACAGCCCATCATCCAGCAAGTGGCCGTGCCTCGCAAAGTCTGCTCGAACCAACAGGTTGAAGTGCAGCAACAGAAATCAGGTGCCGGTGCCGCAATGGGTGCTATCGCCGGCGGTGCGATTGGCAACTCCGTAGGCCGTGGTTCCGGAAATGCTGCCGCCACCGTACTGGGCATATTTGGCGGTGCCATCCTAGGGGACCGTATCGAGGGTGCTCCGTCCAGCCGCGTGGAAAACGTTCAATCCTGCGCGACCCAGAACTTCTATGAAAACCGGACTGTTGGATACAACGTGACCTATGAATTCGGTGGACGCCATTACTCTGTGCAGATGCCCAACGACCCGGGTCCCACCATCCAATTGCAGGTATCGCCCGTTGGCGTTCAATCGCAGCCTTCCTACCAGGGCAATGTTGCTGTTGCTCAACCTGAGTACCAGCAACAACCCACGGTCATTGAGTCCCGGACAATTTACCAGCCTTACTACGAATACCCGTACTACCCCCAAGAACGATTTCATCATCGGCACGAATGGCATGGTGATGAACATCGTGACGAACACCGGGATTAGGCTATCTTTGGCCAATCGCGCCGCAGCGGTTTAGCAGAATGGTGTTCAAGAGAGTGCCCTCCAGCGTGTCCGACGAAAAGGACTGAGCCCCCCCAGGCTAGCCTGAGTCCGAGTGGTCGTATCGCACGAGCTTTGGCTCCCAATGCCACTATCATTCGAAACCATGAAACGTGGAACGCGTATGGGAACACGGCCAAAAATTGGAGTGGCACTTTGTTGGCATCGATAACGGCCGGTGGCCTATGGCTACTGGCCACTATTCGGGGATGGTTCCAGGTGGAAGCACTGCCGTGGGTGGGCGGCATGCTTTTGCTCGCCGTTTTGGTGTTTGGGGCAATGCGTCGCCATCGCAAGCGCAGGCGTACACTGAGCATGCGTGACTCGGCGCTTTGGTGATACAGGCTCGCGCCTAGGCGAATGGCCCGACACGGCTCCCCGTCAAGTCTGCAATCTCAGCGCCGTTTCAGCGGGAACGCCAGCTCATGCCCGCCATTCGGATGCGGCACCTTTGCAAAAGGAGGCTTTGGCCAGGCCCAATTGCTTTCAGTGAATAGCGCGCGCATGGCGTTGATGTCGCAGTGGTACGGTGGCCCAACAATGAGCCCCTGCTCTACCGCCGGCCCACGGACCATCTGCATGAAAGCAGCGAATAGCATTCCCTCAGGCTTGAGCCATCTGCGTAACTGACCGGCGTACTCTGCCCAATGGTCTGGGTGAATGGCGCAGAGGCAGGTCTGCTCATAAATGGCATCAAAGGGCTCCGCCGGCTGAAAGTTCAGCACGTTGGCTTGAATCACTTCCGCCGTGAGCCCCTTTGACAGCAAATGGGCATGCGTCCGCTCAATAGCAGCCGCCGTGTAGTCGATTGCAACCACATCAAAGCCTCGTTTCACCAGCTCGGCCACTTCCCACCCGGAGCCACATCCAGGTACAGCGATGCGACAAGGCGCCAATTCATTGGCATCAAGCCAGGCGATGAGTTGAGGGCTTACAGCTCCCCGGTCCCAGCCAGTTTCCTTCTTTTCAAACCGCTCTTGCCAAAACTCGGTTGTTGGTCCAGCCATTGGTATGCATCCCCTGTATCTATTGGAATTCTATGCGCCGCCCAGGCACGGGATAGCAGATAGCCTTATCAATTTCCAAATCGAAAAACCCAGCACAAAGGCTGGGTATTTCAAAACAACAGGTGCCCGAAAGGCAACCTGGCCCCCCTTTTGGGGCGACTCAATTAGCTCTTTTTCTTGGCCTTGGATGTTGGAGCGACCGATGCTCCAAATGCGCTACCTTTTTCCAGTGCAGACGCCAGATTGCTCTCAGCGGTAGATGCCGCTGCTTTCAAATTTTGGGCTACCGCCGCAAATGCCTCGGGCGCAGGGTGACTTTTCTCAACAGCATCAACTGCCGCGTGGAACTGGTCAACGCTCAACGAAGTTGCTTCCTGCAAATTCTTTGCAATCAATGCCATGCCGGCTTCCGAAGAAGCTTTGAATGCTTCAAGCGCAGCTTGTGGGTCCTTGATGCCCTTCATGGACTCAACAGCTTCTGCAAAGACTGCCTGCGCCTCCTTTGCCTGTCGCTGAGCCAAATCAGCCCAAGCCTTAAGGTTGTCTTGAGCTGGCTTGATTGCATCTTGCAGGGCTGCAGGATTGAACTGAGGAGCTGACTCAGAAATGCTCTTTGCGATTGCTTCGAAGGAAGTATTTGTAAACATTTTGGCACCTTTTGAAAAATTGTTGCAGTGCACAAATTGTGGCACGACTGGCCTGCCTATTACTTACAAGGCCAACAATAATTGCACCGCTCATTGCTCACTACTCCAGGTGGCACAAGACAGGTCAGTGTTTGCCCCCCACATGGTCACCAGCAAAGCAGTCCCCCTGCATTAAGGTCAGTTGTCCCAGTCGCTGCTGCCACCCGCATCGACGCCACCTCCGTCATCCCAGGAAGTGTCGTTGATGCCAAAGTTGCTGCCGCCCATGTCCACATTGGTTTCCGCCGCAATAGGCTCATAGCTGTTGTTGCTGCCGAACATGTCGCCCTGTGGCGTTGAACTGTTGTGGCCGCCCATGAGGTTGCGACCAATAGCTTCGGCCGCCATGACGCCGGCACCCACCGCAAGTCCGGTGGCCACACCGCCCATGATGCGTCCGCCAATTCCCGTTCCTGCTTGCTGTGGGTAGCCACCCTGGGGATAACCACCTTGGGGGTAGCCTGGCTGCGGATAGGCAGGTTGCAGCGCGCCACCGGCCATGCCGAACGTTTGCGGCCCACTCAAGCCGTTTTGCGATGCATAGACGGGCTGTTGCACAAAAGGTTCTGGTGGCCGGCGGCGGAAAAAGAAGAATGCAGCGGTGATGAAACCGCCTGCGAGCACAAGTGGCAGCAACCATGAACTGGACGACTGTGCTGGACCCTGCGGTGCTGCATATGAGACCGGAGCTGGCTTGGCCGAGACAGCTAACGGCTTTGCTGCCAACTGGGCACGCAGTGCGTTTACTGCCTCAGGCTTTGCAAACGGCAATCCGGGTGCATTCTGCTCAGCAGATGCCAAAGCCTGGCGCGCCAGGTCCAATTTGCCTTGGCGCGAATAGAGCTCAGCCTGAACAAAGTGGGCCTTGGCGCTCTTGGGGTGCGCCACTAACACTTGCTGCACCATGACTTGGGCGTCATCGAGCCGACCGGCTTGGGCGGCCGAGTAAATCTGCGACATGGTTGGCTCAGATTGAGCCATTGCAAGCCCTCCAGCCAACAGGCTCACGGCAAGCATGAGCTTTGCGAGCAATTTGAAAATCGAGTTCATATCGTTCCCTTTCAAGAAGCGTTAATGCAAGCAATTTGGTGTGCCCTGCCCCGAAAATCAAGAGCTTGGCAACCACGTGGAAACGGCAGGTATTCCGCAATGAAAACAGCCACCGGGTCACGATGGCTGCATATCATGTCGGGCCTGTGAAAGCCCCAGAAAAATTACTGCTTTGCAGGTACTTCTGGCACAAGTTTCTTGGCGGCCTTCTCGGCCTTTTCCTTTGCATGGGCAGCCTTGGCTTCACCACGCTTGGCCTTTTCAGCCTCGTGCTTCGCCTTCATTTCTTCGTGCTTAGCTTTGGCGGCTTCGTGTTTGGCCTTCTCAGCTTCGTGTTTCGCCTTGCGCTCCTCCATGACCCTCTTGCGAAGCTCCTCGCGCTTTGCCTTGGCACCATCAGTCGGAGCGGCCGTAGTCGTGACGGCAGCGGGAGCTGCAGGGGAAGCCGTGGTCGCAGGTGCCTGAGCGAAAGCACCAAACGTGGCGATTGCGAGGACAGAAGCGATGAGCGTTTTCTTGAACATTTCGGATTTCTCCAAGCATGGCGATGTTGCCATGTACCCATAACTGGTACCAACCGATTGGCGTTTACGGGTTGGGTGTAAACGTCTGTAAAGGCCAGACTTGATACCAATTAAGGCCGCCCCAACCTTTACGTCTCAGCAACAACTTGACACACGGGTGTAGTGCTACGCCGTTACTCTACAGACTGAAATCAAACAACAACAGGGACAAGAACATGACAACAATGAGTTACCGCATCGAAAGTACCCACCCAATAGTGGGACCATTTATCACAGGCATCAACGAAACAGCCCTGTACATCGCAGACCGGGCCATGGCGGTGGTACTGGCAGCAAAGAGCTACACCCTGCCCTTTGGCAAGGAAATCCGTGTAGTACACGTACCCAGCGGAGAGGTTGTATTTCGCAAGACCGCTGCTTGCGCGGACACCACTCTGTAGGGCTCAGACCCGAGCTTGGCGGAAGGTGCCGGCAGGTTAACCACTCGCAATAAGTTGATACCTGTCGCCAATCAGTCAATGCTCAGCAGCGTTCGCTGCACGACACCGCTGAATATCACAGGCAGTTGGCAGAACTGACCGGTACTCAACGCCAGGTGGAAGACTCGCCCCGCCTCGGATTGAGCAATGCCCACCTTTGCTGTCATCGTAATACGACGTCACATCGACGCAGCGCTTGGAGTGCGCCATTACGCCAAAGAGGTGCCCCATCTCGTGGGAAATGACCATCTGCAAGGTCTGCCGCGAGTCATAAGAAGGGTTCCTTGTCTGCAGCAGTTGAAACGCTGATGGGCCCAGTGAAATCGTCCGGTCACCCATGTTGGCCAAGCCGAAGTTGTGGCGACTGCCCAGCTCACTCCACACCACCGAAATCGACCCCGGAGGCACAGTGCCACCACCTTGGATTGCTACCACTGACACCGGTATGCCGCATGTAGACCACCCTTTGGCAGCTTGCTGCACGGCGGCCAGCACCGTGGCCTCATCAAACCAAGATGGCGCCAAGGTATGGCTGTAGGCGAATTTCATTGGACTTGCGACGGCTGGCCGGTCAACGCTGTCATGCCAGGTCTCCATTTCTCCTTGCTGGCATTGGGCAATCTCCTGAGCACGGATGTCCTCCCAAGTGGCACTGAAACAGACGCTTGCGGCACCCGCAGCTAGGACTGCCAGGAAGATAGTTGCGGCGTACTTACTTAAGTGGGCCACGCCAGAAGCTCTGATTTCATGCCCACACGATACGCCAAATGCCTGTTGGAATACCGCATTAATTGACATTCGCCGGGCATCGTAACGAACCCCACTAGGGGCTTTTGGCTTGTCGATGTCAGGATTCAAGGAATTTTCAAAAAAATTTCCGAAAAGGCTAAACAACCGAGCTACACGCTTAGTCGACTGGCAATTTCGTCCATCGACTTCGATGTAGCCAGGAATGTCTGGCTCGCTAAGGAAATTTGAAAATGAACACTGAAACCAACATCGTCATCGCGGAAATCTTGGAATTGGCAGCCGCAGACAAAGAAGTTTGCGAAAAAGCGAATGACATGCTCAAAGACTACGCAACCAAGCTGTTGGCAAAAGGCAAGGATGGCATCTGCGACATTGACGAACTCGCCTCGGAATATGCGGAGCCACCGGTCTACAACTGCGACATCATTGAGCAGTGGGATGGCTCGGACCCTGATATCGGATTGGCAAATTGCAGCTCCATTTATCAAGCAATGGCCATGTGCATCTATGAACGCAACTACGAGCTCCTGACAAATGACGACGTTCAATGCTACTGGGATGAACTTTCCGAGTCCGTTTGCCCAGATATCCAAAACCAAGAAACAGTCGCATAGGGCCTCCTGTAGCCAACCAATACTTCGGTGCGGTTGGCACGAAAAAGTAACTGACTAAAAATCGTTGGAGATATCACATGACATACATAAAAATCGGACGCACCTCACGCAACCACCTCGAAGTGACTCCCGCAATTCGCGGCAACACACTTGAAGTTGTCGTTCTCAATGGCGAGGACGTACGACAAGCAAGGGCCACCGTATACGTTCAGGGGGACGGCTATCAAGTCACTGGGCTGACGCAGTACTCCATGAACGGCAGTGATAGTAACCACAAGCGTTGTCTCGAAATAATCCTGCGCGTACTTCCGTTCGAACGCGCCTCCAAACTCATCAACCTGTAATGCAACGCAACGTCAAGTTGGCAAAATCGTCAGACTAGCCCTGCGGCGATTTCCTGCGGGGGACCCTTTCTAGCAACCTGCTAGAAAGGCACGTCCCCATCCATTTCCTCTTCCATATCCGGCGGTGGCGGCGGCGGGGATTGGCGCCCAGGCCTGGCTGGCTCACGTGCCGCCGTGCCGGTATCGCTCAAGGCCTTCTCCAAGGCCTTTTCAACGGCGTCAATCCGCTCCTTGCAAACTTTGTAGGCATCCACCGACTCAGTGACAATTTTCAGGAGGTCATCGATGTTGGGCTCCTGTTGCTCGCGCAAAGTTTCCGCATGGCCCTGTAGCACGCCGTAGGCCTCTTTAAATGTCTTTGTTGCCATAATTTTCTAAAGTTGCTGTCCAGCGGTGGCAGCTACTTTGCCGTCGCCGAACTGAATTTCGATTGGTGAGCCGCTGGCAGTCTGGCCGGCTCGGGTTATCGGCTTACCTGCCTGGCCACGCACCAGCGCAAAGCCTCGGGTGAGCGTCTTCTCAGGCCCTTGACCGGCGATTTCGCGCATAAGGGCCTCACTTCCGACCGAGGCCGACCGAACCAGTTGCTTTGCGGAGGCCCCGACCGAGGCCAGCGCATCTTCAGCTCGACTCCGCGCGTTGGTGGCATCACGGCATGCCTCGTCGAGGACAGTTCCGACGAGAGCCTCAGAATCTGCCGATGCCATACCCAGGCTGCGCCTGGCATCAAGTCCAATTTGCTGCCAAAGGGATGGCACCACCTGCTTGGCCTGCTGTACCTGCACTTGCGCCTCCGTTTTGACCTGTTGAAAGGCATCAGACGCACACTCAGACGCAGAACGAACTTCCCCCAGGGCGTCTAACTTGATGTCGTTGATAAGCTCCGCAGTAGATTGCTTTCCCTGAGAGATGTGGCCCATGGCCTCCGCACGAACTGTGGCGTCCAGGGCCGTAGAGCTGGTCTTGGCCAACTGCGCAGCACGCGTTGCGCGATTGGCCACTTGCTCAAAGAACGTCTTTGCCTCCGTGGTGCGCTTGGCAATGGTCTGCTCAATGCCAGCAATGACTTTGGATGGCGTGTCGTATTTGCCGTTGGCCACCTCATCAAGAACCGTACCATCGCGCTCGTGCCCGATGCCGGTCAGCACGGGAGTGGCCAGGTCGCAGATGTATCTTGCGAGGTCATAGTCATTCAACCAGGCCAGGTCATTGACCGCGCCACCGCCACGAATGATGACCACAGCGTCGGGTAAGCCACCCGTCTGGCCAGCCCACTCAGCCATGGCGCTCTGGAGCGCATCACAAATCTCCTTTGCAGCGCCCTCCCCCTGAAACCGACTGTAGGCATAAACAAACCTGCAGATGCCAAACTGCTCCAATCTATTTGCTTCAGCTTGAAAGTCGCCAAGACCGGCACCACCGGCCGGAGCGACGACCAGAACTGCATTGAAGTCCCACGGTGCCGGCAGTCGCTTGTTGGCAGCAAATACACCTTCGGCCTGCAGGCGCTCGCGGATTTCTCGCTTGCGGGCTTCTAGGTCACCGAGCGTGTACTCCGGGTCAATGGCATCAATTTCGAGACTAAAGCCATGCAGCGGTTTGAACACTGGCCGAGCTCGGACGAGCAGCTTGATGCCAGGAGCCAGTTGAACGCCAGTGGAGCGCTCAAACTCAGGCAGGATTGTGTTGGCGGTGGACTGCCAGATAACCGCGCTGGTCTTCGCCAGCACTGAGCCGCCAGCGTCGCGCTCGGATACACCCATGAATATGTGGCCACCATTCGAGCGAAGCTCTACAACCTCCACCAGCACCCATACGCCAGCACGGTAGGCCTGAGCCACAGCTTGGGAGACTCCTGACAACAGACTTGAGAGGGAGACACCCTTCTTGCCGGGTAGCGATAGCTCCGTACCGCCGGCACTAACCGTGGCGACCTGTCTGGCTGCCGTCGACGCTGGCGCACCAATACTGGCCGGCAACCATTGCGCGAAGGGGGTCAGTTCACGGCCTTCAGGCACGTACCACTGGCGTTGGACTCCATCCCAACGCGCACCAAGCGCTTTGGCTGCTTCCTTCTCTTTGAAATCAACGGTTAAGTACGTGTTTGCCATTGGAAGGATTTTGCAGCACTGGGAGCGTGTAAACAGTCGACCCTGCTTTGAAGCAGGGCCATGCACGTCAACATTGACTTGCCGGACTACTTGTAGACACAGCAACAAGGCTTCGAAAAGTCGTGCATCAATAGTGCAGCGACCAATCGTGCAGCCAATTTTTCACCTCCCTTGGATGAAGGTTCAATTGGTGATGTTACCGAATAGTCGTCAAATTCTGTACATACCATTCTCAAATCAAGCACAGGCAAACCTCGGCAAACCGCCTCACGCTGAATGACATCATTGAACAGGCTCAATGCGGTTTGGAGCTCTGGCGGGAGCCCCGGCATCTGGTCATAAATGGTGCAGACCATTAACGGCAATTTAAAAACAAGTAGTTTGGACAAAACGGTCTTGTAATTGGTATCGAATTCCATTTTCATTTGGCTCAGCGCTATCAAACCCTGTTTGACGGTAGATGTTGCTTCTTCCAAGCGAGGTATGCAACCAAGCGCGTCGTTCCCTCCTACGCTCAGAACAAGGTGCGTTACATCCGTGGGTAACCGTGTCAATTGCTTTGCAATGTCAAGTGACGTGTCTCCATCAACTGCCAACAAAATTGCATTCCAGGTAACGGGGAGTCGACTGCTTACCTGCTGAATGACTGCAGGACCGCTCGCCACATAAGCTCCATTGTCAAAAACAGAATCACCAAGGAGAGCAAGTTTGTTCATAAATGCATTTTAAATATACGTGCAAGGCTGCCGATTCAGCAGGCGAGATTGACGCTTAGCCTTAAATCCACCGCTACCTTGTCAATACTGGTCGGGAACAGTGCGCAGTCGCCGAGAAATGACTTCGTATGCTGACTTCAAATTTCCGCGGCTAATAAACGGAGCTCGCGGATTTGAACCGCGATGAAGACGACTATAGTTTGCAAGCTCAGGAATCGCATCCATCCATAGTGAAAATGAGCGCATGACAACAATCTCTGCCCCGCGCGCCATCGCATTTCGCACCAAATGGAAGTTGTACTCTTGTGAGGGAAATCTCGGGCTGGCGGCGGCGTATTGTTCCGAGTGATATGGTGAAAACTGAATACATCCGAGACCGTGTGCTACCGCATCAAAACCGACGTCGGAGATAAGCTCACGTGTTCGCTGACGCCACCACCTTCCGCCTGGACTGAGCACCTTTGGCTGCAAGTGAAGGAATGGGTAAGGCTTAAGTTCGTGTACCAAGCTACTGCGGGACATTGCAGCGAACTCTGATTTGGCATGGACAGCAGCGTCGTCCGAGCTCAAGCCCGGATTTAAATTCAAGACGACGACAGGTGCGTCAAGTGAGCCAAAGTAGGGCTCAGGGAATAGCGATGTGTCGTAGCGGTTGGCCATACTTGCCCGAGCATTGAACGCATGGAGAAGATATGCGTCCGAGGGTAAGACGTAGGGCACTGTTGCGGGGAGAGAAGTCCATGGATTTTGCATTGTATAAATACCTCAAATTTGTATGCAATTCACTTCTGCGTACGAGTAAATTGCACTCATTACTTTCCGCATCTCTTTTGGCAAAAATGTCCACGCCTGGGCTGCAATGCATTCAGGGATGCCAAACCGAGCTTCAGCTACGGCACCAGCAATCGAGGCAATCGTGTCGCTATCCCCACCAATTGACACAGCGTTCCGAATTACATCTTCAAAGCTATCGCCTTCAAGGGCACACACCAACGCCTGCGGAACAGAGAGATGTGCAGCCTCAGAATGACGATACGTAGGTCGAATCGCATCAACTGTTGTAGCCAAGTTGTACCTGTACGCAGCGCTGACTTGCTGACGAATTTCGGCAGCAGTAGATTTGTTCCTGGCCAACCAAATGGCCATCGCTGTAGCTTGCGCACCCTTTATTCCTTCGGGGTGGTTGTGTGTGATGACGGTAACTTGATAGGCCAAGTCCAACGCTTCCACTAGGGACTTGGCAATCAGGCTGACAGGCCCCACTCGCATTGCTCCTCCGTTACCCCAAGAGCTATAGGGCTGAGGGTCGTCCTCACCCAGCCACAGTCCAAATCTTTGCCCCCATCCACCGTTATCCCAATACTCCCGGCCCCAGGCTTGGAGAGTCTGGATTGGGTGCTTGCCTGTCACCAGGGCTTCGCTGACCGCAACAATGCAAACAGTGTCGTCCGTAAACTTGGCGTCTGCATGAAACAGAGGCTCGAAGGCCTTGTTCTTGCAATTGCGTTTTTCGTAAACAGAGCCAACGATGTCACCGACAATTCCGCCTAGCATGTAACTTCCATTCGGATTGCCGGGAACTTCAGCGGAGCCTCTCCATTCACCTCGCAAGTTACAGTCCAGATGCCAACTACTGGAACAGTGTCGGCTCTCATAGAAACCATGGTGATTGAATCCGTGTCAATCTCAGAGATACGCAAACGTTTTGATTCGTTGTTCATACAGACAAATATTCTCACTACATTGGCAACTGGCACAGAAACTGTCTTAAATAGTCCATCTCGGTTCCAGACTCGATGGCAAGGTACGCTGGTTCGTTTGGCTTGATGACCTTACCAACCTTACCGCCAGGCAAATAGACAGTGGTCGCAATGTTTGCAAATCGCCTCTGCTTGCAATCAATGTACCAACGAATGTCTACTCGACTTGGCACACGACCAGACTTCACAATGAATTCGTTTCCCATCGCGACAATTGAGAGATTCTGAAGCTCCTTCGCGGGGGTCTTCTTGATGACGGCAGGGAGGCTGAAGTACTCGGGGTAATCCAAGTTGGCAACGCGCTCGGCACCGGCATCAATAATGTCTGGGTCGCTGCCATGCTTTTTCCAATATGCATTTAGGTCCTTTGCCCAGACGCTACGGACTAATGCAGACGCATCACTGGTTCCATAGCGCTCTACGCTCGCTGGTTCAAAGAAGCTCACGTAATCACGACTCTTTTGGTCTGGGTACTTTCCGAGGTAGTGCCAGTCGGTGGCAAACACGGGGACAGAAACCACCAACGAAACAGCCAAAATGGCTAGTAGTTTTTTGGTTCTCATTTGTGAGCTTCAGTTGCCAATGTTTCGTCAAGAAGCGCCGCGATTGGGAGATGCCCCTTTTCCCGCGCAAAGTCAATCACGGTCATGCCGTCTGGACAACAAACGCTCGGTGACGCGCCGGCCTTTAGCAAGGCTGCGACCGCCTTCAGGTCTCCTCTTCTCACCGCATTGAAAAGATTGCCTGTGGCCGTTTCAGCGATACGCTTTTTGTCTTCGCTTTGCCTCAATTCATCTCTGCGCATGTTTTCTTGGGTTACCTGCGCAATATGCCGCATCAAACTCTCATACCCTGCAAGGGATTTCGTGTCGTGGCTGTAATAGCGGTAGCTATCGGTGTTTTCAAGAATCCAGCCATAGGCCTCTCGCCTGCAATCTCCTTTCCGCAGTGACTTCAGAGATGCGAATCGTTCAAGTAATGTGACGCTGCCCACTCCACCAGCCGTGTTTTCGAAGATTGCGACAGCTTTAAGCAGTTCGGCTTGGTCCGTTGACTCGAGGCTTTGAAAATAATCCACAGCGAGGGACAGACCTCTATCACATAGTCGCAAAACCTCCCGGTGAACTCCAGCGCCTGGAAGCTGCTTGATAGATTCATAGTCTCCGCGCAGGGCCAGCTCCAAAAGCATTGGCAACAATGGATTCAGTTTGTCCCCACGGTCATCCATGATGCTTCTCACGATGACAGTTTGGGCAAACGGCCATTGCGTTTTCAACCGTATCCTCACCACCCAGCGCCAAGGGTAGTCTGTGGTGCACC
>Ga0364881_10425_pt1 | contig 23638 bp, 18 predicted proteins | sample ExccelJu500001D4_5_FD_206923 | JGI IMG/M metagenome (GOLD analysis project Ga0364881, IMG submission 206923) | Enriched cells from Trout Bog Lake Hypolimnion, Wisconsin, USA - BchlTB.July30.5000.01.D4 | ecosystem: Environmental > Aquatic > Freshwater > Lake > Hypolimnion/Profundal zone | place...
ACCCTCCCCTACCAGCCGCTGTTGCCCTCCCTGCTACCCAATCGGTTCCCAGAAATCAGAGTCCAGGTCATGGCGCAACAGGTAAGTATTCCCGTCGTGCGCGAGTACTTTGAAACTGGCATGGTCGGGGTCGTACCAGCGATCGACGATCTCCGTACATCACTGAGCATGCACCGACAGGCTGCCAAGGTAGGGACGATCGGTGCATTCACCAGGACGACATGGCCGTGATCCTTGATGAAATGATAGGTGCAGCTTAGCCCTGCAGAAACTAAGGACTGGCTCAGGGAAAATCGGGTAACAGTTCCAGCACGTCCTCCCCGTTCAGATATCCCCGCACCAGAAGGGCATCGGCAATGACCCGGGCCGCCTCCCATAAGCCGTTGTCGAAGTAGTGTTTGAGTGTCCCGCCGATATTGACCACGATACTGTGAATCTCGCTCTCGGGAAGGCCTTCCAAAACCAGCAACTCTTGGAACCTGTCGATGTCGTGAGCCGCCTGAGAGCGCAACTGGGGCAAAAGCGGCTCCAGGTTTACCCCGCAACGGAAGAGGTTCTCACACTCGGCAAAGAAACCGCTGTACGCGATGAGACCGTTCTCGAACAAGGTTGTCTGCATCTCATGGAATCGAACCCCTCCCGTTATACCATGAATGGTAAGGTTCAACTCGTCATACATCGATACATTCTGAACATCGACCGCCACGTCACTGATGAATACTTCCTGAACGATCCCGCGGCGGATCATGGTGGCGACCACAACATGCGCGGCCTCGTGGATGGCGGTCTGCTCGCGCTTTGAAGGGATATTTTTGTCGTTACCGACGTTCAGGGAGAGTAAATATCTTTGGGCAGGAAGGACATGCCTGTGTGGCCTGACGCCCGATCCGATGCTGGAAGAAACATGTGGGAGTTGTGAAGCTGAATCCGGTTCCATTAGATTACTCCATTGCCCGGCAACTGCACTTGGAACGGCTACCCTTCCTCCTCAGGTTTGGGGATGAAGTATTTCTTGAAGGAGTCAAACGGATCGCTTTCGAGTTCCTTCATGTTGGCGGTGCTACTTGCCAGGAAAAACAACACCGAAACCATCGTCTCCATGCCGTAGATACGAATAATGCTTTCCATGAGCGAATTTTTGGCTTCGCTGATGGCGTTGATCAGGGAGGCCATCTGTTCGGGGTTCGCATCCATGGAGGAGCCCATATAGACGCCACCACCCTTGACACTGACAAATACCGCGACGGAACCGATCTCGGAATCCTCGGGAACGGTGGACAGGAGTTTGGCCATCGCGATTGAACAGGTAAGCTCGCCTTTTTTCATGGTATCCCCTTTAGGTCCGCAACATTTATTTGCAATGTCTAATTGTAGTGCGAATTGATAAAAACTGTCAATTTCAAATCTGGCTGGCCTAACCCCCAGCGGCTCAAGCGCCGTCAACATCGATCCCAAGCTGCTGCCGGCAGAGTGCGCAGGTTTGGCGATATGTATTTTCCGTAAGGAATTCGATTGTTATGCTACGCACCCCGAGGTAGCGTTGGTCGAGCATTGGTTCGAGAAAGTCAGTCCGATTTCCAAGAGAGGGGATTAAGTTGTACTGCTCATGAAAGGGTGCAGGTGCAGATGGGGTGCGCCACAATGACTGTGCATCACCAGCGTAACAGCGGAGAGTGCCTCATGGCCAGCGACGAACATGCGCGCCTGGTCGAGGAGGAAGATGATCTCGAAGACCGGCCATAGCAGCCACCTATCAAACCGTCGGCCCAGCCGTTCCCCGATACGCTTCCCGCGGAGTTGCTGCCTAACAGGCCGAATTGGGCGCCCATCAGGCCGCCGATGCGTCCCAAGCGTCTGCTATTTACAACGATTCCCGTCCGGGGAATCCCGATACATTTTTCGCCGGCCCGGACCTTGAATAAAAAGCCTTCTCGCTTGAGATCATTGAGAATTTCCCTCACGGTCAGATAGCTATAGTAGAGTACGATTCCCAAAGCGCATACGACCATTGGTTCCATGTAAGAAGCCCCCTATCGATGGTATTTTCTATGATAGTGCTACAACTACGATCAGGTTACCAGATGACAACCACTGCACGTCAAGCACTTTTTTGATCAACCACGCATGGGAGTGTGCGACCGCTCTGCGTTGGCAATGTGCTGGGGGAACTCGGCCTGGATAAAACAGAGGCTCGCCCCTGGTTGAAGGCGAGCCTCTTTGATGTCGACGGCAAAACCTGCTCTCTAGTGGTTTTTGAAGTTCGCCGTTATCCTCCTGTCGCTCACGATGTTGGCTAATTTGAGAGCGGTCGAAGTGCCTACGACCTTGTTGCTACTATCGGTCCAGTTGACGAAGTCATAGCCGCGGTCCGGTACGGCCGATACCTGCGCCGTGCACCCGCCGTGGCTGACGGTCTGGCTCGGGTCACCTGCGATTTTGCCATGGGGACCCGCAACGAAGCTGACCTGGTACTGGTTGATGGCGAAGTTTGCGCTGATGCTCTGACTCGCCATGGCCCCTTTGACGATCAGCGGGTTTTCCGCCGTGGCCCTGAAACCTTTATCTCCGGTCCAGTTCACGAAGTGGTGACCTGTGTTGGGGACGGCGCTTGCCTCGGAACTCCACCCGCCCTGGTACAGGATCTGCGGGGTGACGCCGAGGAAGGTTCCTCCAACTCCTGCCTTGAACTTCAGCGTGTAGGTGATGTTGGAAACGAACTGCGCCGTCAGGCTCAGGTTTCCGTTGACGTTACCGTCGGTGCGGGTGGCGCTGGTCGAGCCGTCGCTCCAGCAATCGAAGTGATAGCCCGAGTTGGGGTTCGCCGTTACCGCAGTCCCGCTGCCGCCGCCGCTTACCGTCTGGGAGGTCGCACCCAGCACGGTTCCGCCGATGCCTGCCGCATACCGCAGCGTGAAGACGGCGTCGGGAGCGAATTTCGCAGTCACCGACAGGTCGGCGGTTACGTTACCCTCACTCCTCGCGGCGCTGGTTACGCCGTCGCTCCAGGAGACAAAATGGTAACCCGTAGCAGGGGCTGCCGTCACCTCCGTGCCGCTGCGGTCCCACCCCACGGCTTGCAGCGTGGTGCCACTGATGCTGCCGCCCGCGCCGGCCGCGTATTCGAGTGAAAAATGGCCGTAACCGGCATAGGCCCGAATGACGGTGGTGCTATCAATCTCGCTGCTCGCGCCGATGAATTGATATACCAGGGTGCCCGAGGGGTTGGCCGCAAGGCCACCACGTCCAAGGGGGCTCCATTGCCCTAGATAGGTCCCCGAATCGGAGAAGACTTCTATCCGATGATTCCCGTTGTCTCCTACGTAGACATTCCCCCTTCCGTCGAGCGCGATGCCCGAAGGGTAAAGGAATATTTGTCCCTCACCTCTTCCGGAGCCGCCAAACTTGGCGACCACATTAAGCGTGCTGTCATATTTCAGGACGACACCTTCCCAGCTGGTCGCGTAAAGGTATCCTGAGGGAGCCACGGCAAACGAGGCCCAGGTTGCTGAGCGGTCAGGCCCGATGCCGAGGAAGGTGCCGGTGCCGTCAAAGGTGAACCATTCGTTGAAATGATTATCAAATACGTAGATCTTCGTGCAGGTGGGATCGGCCTGCGGCACACTGGGGTCGAAATACGGCGATATCGGTATCCCGTTTGCCCCGATGGGAGCTCCCCACTGTGCTAACAACTCGCCGGAGTTGCTGTACTTCTTCAAACTGCCGCCACTGGTGTAGATGTTGCCGCAGGCGTCAACCGAGATGCCCTGGCCCGCGTCGGCAACCGGCCAACTCGAGATGAAGGTACCGGTGGGGCCGAGTTTCTGAATGGCGCTCCCTGTCTGAAGATACAGATTGCCGCTGTTGTCCACGGCCATCCCTCCGACATCGGAATCGGACAGGGCGATGTCGAAGAGAGGGTCGCCGGCAAAGGGGTTACCGGGGGGATGATCGAGTGCAAAGGTCGCTGTTGTGGCCACGTCGCTCAGGAAGTCGGTCCTGGAGGGGGTGGTCACGCCGTCGTTCCAGATGACAAAGTGGTAACCTGGATCGGGGACCGCCGTCACCTGGGTGCGCGGAGCCACCCATAGCTGCTGCTGCCCGTCAATGGTGCCACCGGGGCCTGCGACGTAGACACGGGCAGTATCACCCACCCCGGCGAAAAGCTGAATGCGCCGGTTCCCGGTGTCGGCCACGTACACGACAGTGCCTGTCGAATTGACCGCTATGCCTTGCGGATCGGATAGTTGCCCGTCGCCGGAGCCCGCGCTGCCCCATCTGGTGATGTAGTTTCCGTTACTGTCAAACATGACGATGCTGTTGCCGCTGGTCACGTAGACATACCCCCTGGAGTCAACAGCGATCCCGCGAGGCGCGGCAAGTGCCCCCTCGCCGGAGCCCGCACCGCCAATTTCGGCGAGGAACTTTCCGGAGTCGTCAAATCTTTGGACCCTGTTGTTAAGGGTATCCGCCACAAAGGGGTACCCGTAGTGATCGGTCGCCACCCCGGTGGGACTGGAGAACTCACCTCTGGCATTGCCGGGGTTGCTTCCCCCCCATTGGGTGATAAGAGACAAACCGTCATTGGTGAACTCAAGTATCCTGTTGTTGGCGGTGTCCGCCACGAACAGGTTGCCGTTCGGGGCCGCCGCGATGCCACGGGCCTGGAAGTCTCCGTTGCCGCCTCCCGGCCAGCCGAATTGCGCCAGGTATTTGCCGGAGCTGTCGTATTTCTGAACCTGGTTGCCCAGGGTTCCCGAGTCAGTCAGGAAAAGCGCGGAGCCGGACGGGTCGCTCGCCAGAGCGAAGATCCGGGCGTCGGGGTAGCCAAGGCAACCCCACTGCGTGACAAAGGTGCCGGAGCTGTCGAATTTCTTGATGAAGGTCTGGTCAAAGGTGGACCCTCCCACCACGCCGACATGATCAGCAACATAGACATTGGAGTCACGGTCCAGAGTCACCGCCAGAGGGCTTTGCAGCTGGTGATCCGCTCCCCACTGAGACAGGTAATCACCGGGTGCGGCCAGAACCTGAGTCAGGAAGATGAACGGCGCCAGCGCCAGGAACAACGAAATGCTTTTTAAACCGGGAATATATCTCATGACTGTACTCCTCTCTTAGTACCTGACAGCCGAACTAAGGGACAGAGGTGCGATGGACGCTGCCGCACCAGTCTTTCCCGCCGTGTATCAGACTTTTCCGGGTGAATCCAGCCGGGCTTCGGCGAATTCGCATGGCATAGTGAGGCCGGGGCCTCGGGGACCTCCTTTTTCCTTTATCAGCGCAATTCCATTAGCAGAGCTACCGCGGCTGTCAGCCTTGGTGACAATGTCCAACTATTCTGTCTCATAGTTTTTAGAACGTCCTGAGGGTAACAGTTCAGGATCGTGTGTTGTTTGTTGCGGTAAGAGATGGCAAGACCCGCAGCATTCCGCCCCTTCGTGGCGAAGAGTTGGCTTTATGTTTTAATTACAATGTGACAATTTGTTAAAGATTGATATCGGCCGTAAGAATGATTGCTGGCATGAAAAAGGTATGAGATCGGCAAAGGTTTGTTGGAGGAGGGTGTGTGTTATGGAACACCGACGATTTTCATCAACAATAACAGCGTTCGTCGGCCCCAAGCCCTACCGGGTGTATGCCATCTCCCTGCAGGGCCTGCTTTACTGGTTGCACTAGACCGCCTTGGCCATCATCTCTTTGAATCTCTTCAGCCGGTAGAACGATTCGCGCTCCCGCTCGCCCAGGTACTGGGCGATCTTTCTCATGTCCTGACGCAAACGGGGCAGTATCCGTTCCTCCAGCACCCTGATGCGCCGGGAGATGCGCATGATCTCGTCGCCGATCCGCTTCATCTTGCTTTCAAAGGCGGCGATCTCCAGCATCTCCGCCAGGATGGCTTCGAAATGACCGATAGCCTCCTCCAGGTGGGGCGTGGTGTGATGGAAACCATAGCCGCGCTGGTTCGGGGCCCGGACCGGAGCCTGCTGCATCCGGACCTCACGGTAGCTAAGCCCCAGGTCGCTCCCTTCGGCGATCTCCACCCCCAAGTCCCTCCCGGCCACCGGCTCCAGCGAGGCCACAAACTCCTCGCCTTCATGCCCCAGGGCGAGGTGCAGTTCCGCCAGGGCCCGCCCATAGGTGGCCTTGATTTCTTCCCTGGAGCGCAGAAACGGGGCGGACATGGCGAGAAACTCCCTGATGAGCGCCAGGCGGCGCGCCTTCAGGATTGCGACGCTTCCCGTTACGGAACGGGTTTTTTCTTTCAGGAGCAACAGATTGGTTCGGGTCGGATGGATCATGGAGCACATCCTTGGTGCAAAGGTGCGGAAACGGCTCAGGCCCGGGAGCTCCCCTCCCCGCGCTTCAGGGCTTTTAGTCCCGGCGCGCGGCGGTCAGATTGAAGCGCTGCAACAGGGAGGCCCCGGCATCGAGGCTGGCGTTGATGTCGCGTCGCTCTCCCCCCTGGTGCAGCAGCTCGCGCTCCAGTGCGTCGGCGAAGCCCAGCAGGTTCCGGTCGCTCTTGACCATCCCCTCCCGCCCGACGATGGACTCCAGGCGGCGCAGGTCGCGCCCCTTGGCATACTGCTTGTACAGGCTGTCGGCCACCAGGCGGTGGTCCTCCCGGGTGCGCCCTTTGCCGATCCCGTGCTGCATGAGCCGGGAGAGGCAGGGGAGTAGGTCCACGGGGGGAAAGATCCCTTTTTGGTGCAGTTCACGGGAAAGGACGATCTGCCCCTCGGTGATGTATCCGGTCAGGTCCGGTATCGGGTGGGTGATGTCGTCCTCCGGCATGGTCAGCACCGGCAGCATGGTGACCGACCCCGGCTTACCCCTGATGCGCCCGGCCCTCTCGTAGAGCGAGGCCAGGTCGGAATACATGTAGCCGGGATAGCCGCGCCTGCCGGGGAGCTCCTCCCGGGCCGTGGAAACCTCGCGCAGGGCGTCGCAGTAATTGGTCATGTCGGTAATCACTACCAGCACGTCCATCCCCTGCACAAAGGCGAGGTATTCGGCGACCGCGAGCCCGAAGCGCGGGGCCAGGAGCCGTTCCATGACCGGTTCGCCGGCCCGGTTGATGAAGGCGACGAAGGCGCTCTGCATTCCGGCCAGCACATCCATGTAGAAGGCGTACTCGTGGTGGGGCAGCCCGAGCGCCACGAACACCACCACGAAGTCCCCTCCCCCCGACAGGCGCGCATTGCGCACGATGGCCGCCGCCATCTCCTTGGCCGGCAGTCCGGCGCTGGAAAAGATCGGCAGTTTTTGCCCTTTGACCAGGGTATTGAGGAGGTCGATGGCCGTGATCCCCGTCTCGATGAACTCCTCGGGGCGGGCCCGCGCCGTCGGATTGATAGGGGCCCCGGTGATCGGCGCCCAGTGCCGCGGGATGAACATGGGTGCATCGTCGATCGGCAGGAAGGAACCGTTGAACACCCGCCCGACCAGTTCCGGCGAGAGGGGGGCTTTTTTCACGGCGTCGCTGAACACCAGCGTCGCGCCGAGATCGAGTCCACGGGTCTCCCCGAAGACCTGAATCAGGACGGAATCCCCCTCGATCTTCAGGATCTCCCCTTCCGCGCTCTCCCCGCCGGGGTAGCCGATGCGCACGACCTCGCCGATGCGCGCAGCAAACACCCGCTGAGCGAAAAGCAGGGGGCCGCGAATGGAGGAGACGGTGCGGTAGCTGTGCTCGGACAAGCGCATGATACCCCCGAAAGATGTTCTACGTTCTATGTTCTTATTCTTTCAACAGCTCCTCGAGCAGGACGCCCTGCTGCAGTCTCGACTCGGCCTGGTCGTAAAATCCAATCAGCTCCGCAATGCGCGCCAGGGTCTGCTCCGGCGCGCTGAAGGCATCCTCGGTGAAGGCGTTTTGGCAGAGAAACTCCTGCCTGATCCGCTCGGCAACGCTCATGACCAGGCGGTCGGTGTCCTGAAGCCCCTCGATTCCGACGATCTCGGTCACCTCGCGCAGGGTCTCCTCGCGCTGCAGCAGCCGCTGGCAACTGCGCTGCAGCTCGCCCCAGCGCGAGGAAACCCGGGCTTCAAAATGCGCGACCAGGTTTGCCTGGTACAGGGAATAGCTCTGGAACCAGTTGATCGCGGGGAAGTGCCGGCGCTGGGCCAGCGAGGTGTCCAGCATGAAAAATGCCCCGGCCGCGCGCAGGCAGGCCTGGGTGACCGGCTCGGTGAAATCGCCTCCGGGGGGCGAGACGGAAAGTATCATGGAAAGGGAGCCGACCTTGCCGCCCAGGGTCTCCACGACTCCGGCCCGCTCGAAGAAGGCGGCCAGCCTCGAAGTGAGGTACGTTGGGTAGCCCTCCTCGCCCGGCATTTCCTCCAGGGAGGCGGATATCTCCCGCAGGGCCTCCGCCCAGCGCGAGATGCTGTCGGCCAGGAGCAGCACGTGGTAGCCCAGATCGCGGTAATATTCGGCCATGGTGACGGCGGTGTAGATGGACGCCTCGCGCGCCGCAACCGGCATGTTGGAGGTGTTGACCACGACGATGGTTCGCTGCATGAGGGGGAGGTCGCTACGTGGGTCGCCCAGGGTGACGAACTCTTCCAGCAGCTCGGCCATTTCGTTGCCCCGCTCACCGCATCCCACGTATACCACGATGTCCAGGGCTGCGAACTTGGCGACCGCCTGCTCCAGGACAGTCTTCCCGGTACCAAAGCCGCCGGGGAAGATGGCGGTCCCCCCCAGAGCCAGGGGGAAGAGGAAATCGATGATACGCTGTCCGGTCACCAGCGGCTGGGTGGGAGAGAGCTTTCTCCGGTAGGGGCGCGCTTTGCGGACCGGCCACGGCACGATGACGGGGATCTGGCGACCGTCGGCCATTTCTCCCAGGCTTTCCCCCAGGGTAAAATCACCGGCGCAGAGCCGGGCGACCCGCCCCGCGCAGGGAGCGCTTACCGGGTGCAGCAGCGCTCCTTCCTGCACCTCGCCGAGCAATTCTCCCGCGTGGACCTCGTCTCCCGCCTGCCTGGCCGGAGCAAAGCGCCAGACGCGGTCGCGGTCCAGCGGCAGAAGGGGCGCACCAGAGGTGAGAAAGGGCCCGGCCTGATCCCTCAGGCGCTCCAGGGGACGCTGCAGGCCGTCGAACATCCCGCCAAGGAGTCCCGGACCGAGTTCAACGGTGAGGGGAACATCCATGCCGAACGCCGGTTCGTGCGCCGCAAGCCCCCTGGTATCCTCGTAGACCTGCACCACGGCGCGTCCCGACTCCAGCCGGACCACCTCCCCGGTGAGGCCGGCCTTCCCCACCTGGACCATGTCGTAGAGTTTCAGCCCGGGGATGTCGACGCTGACGGTCGGCCCCGCTATGCCCAGAATGCGTCCTTTCATGGCGTCAGTCTCACCTGGTATCCGATCACCCTGCGTATCAGGCGCTCCGCGTAATCCTCCGCTACCCGGCCTCCCGTTTCAGGGGCGGGGAGTATCACTACAACGCCGGGCCACCTCTTTTCCCTTTGCTGCAAGCGCTCCTCGTCGAGGCCCGCCAGCAGGCGCTCGTCCAGGACCAGTACACCGCAGTCCGGATCGCCCAGGGTCCGGTCGACGGCTCCCTCGGCCTCTCCCGGCTCGGCAATGAGCTGGCTCACCCCGGTCAGGCTGAACCCGTAGCGTGCGTCCGGGGGCGTTATGAAAATGATTTTCTTCACCCGATCAACTCCGCGTGGAGGGTTTCCTCTCCCAGGAAAGCTGCGTGGTGCACCACTCCGGCATTGCGAGCCTTTATGGCGCAGCCCCAGAGATAGGCCAGGATGCGGCCGACCCCCAGGGGGTCACTGCCGAGCTTGGCGACCTGCCGCGTCAACCGGCACAGGAGAAAATGCTCCGGGTTATCCCGCAGCGCGGCCAGCCCCTCCGGGCCAGGCTGCGGGCGCAGCAAGGCTGCCAGCCCGGCCGCAGTGCCGCCTTTCAGTGCCTCTTCCAGCCGTTTCGTGGCAATGGTCCCGCCCCGGATGAAGGGGTGCGGATCATCGAGCTGCCAGCGCAGCAGCTTGGCGAGGGCGAGCAGGTTCATCTGGTCGACGACCGCACTGAAGAAATCCCTAAGGACCGGATGGAGCGCACGGCGCAGGGTCCGTTCCAGGTAGAGAGACAGGAAAAGCTCCTCATACTCCCTCCCCTTTTGTCCCCGGTACAGCGCCCCGAGCCCGCGGCCCGGCTCGGCGACCGCCTCCAGCAGGTCGGCCAGGGCGTCAGTACCCGCAGCCGGCTCCCCAAGCAGCTGCCGCACCCGCTTGGCCAGGAGGCTGCCGGCAAGGAGGTCGGCGATACTCTCTCTCTCCCGCTCGCCTCCCCGGCGCAGGCGGAGGGAGACCAGTATGGTGCGAAGCTCGAACCAGAGGAAGACCGGGGCCATGGTGCGCCTCATCCCCTGGTTCAGCTGAAGATAGACCCAGCGGAACTCATGCCGCATGTAGTCGCGCGCCAGTGCCGCCGACATGCCCCGGGCCCAGACCTGGTTTCCTGCGGAAGCCCTTGTTTCCGGCGCTAAGGGGGATTCCGGGATGGCAAACCAGTCGGTGACCAGCTCCCTTCTGCGGCTCGCGATTCTCGCCAGGAGGTAGTCGGTGGGTTGCCCGACCTGTAGCGGCTCAATCAGGAATGCCGCCGACTCACGCACCATCTGCCAACTCCTTAAAAAGCAGGGGCAGCAGTTCGGCCCAACCCCGTTCCAGGCGCTTCTCCAGGGTATTGACCACCCGCAGGTCGCCTCCCTTGGCCAGCGCCTCCAGGCCGCCGCTGATGGCGCAGTCCGGGACTATCCGGGCCGAGGCAAAGAGCAAGCCCGCCGGTTCGAGGTCCGCAGGGTTTACCCGAACCGTTTCCCATTGGCAGGGTGGCAGCTCCCCTGAGAGTCGGGCAAAGAGTGCGCCACACTCCCCATCTCGCAAGCGGGGCAGCAGCGTCAGCGCGAGGTTGAAGAGCCTTGCCGCGAGCCTCTGGTCACCAGCCAGCCGGAGGCACCGGGCAGCGCGCTCGGCCTGCGCGGCGGCGGCGCGCAGCTCCGCCTCAATAGCCCTACCCTGCTGGCGCGCATACTCCTCCCGAAGCAGTGCCAGACGGGCCACAGCCTCACCCCTGAGCCGTGCGGAAGCGGCCTCGGCTTCCTCCCTGATCGCGCGGGTCTTGCTCTCCCCCTCGCGGCGCAGGGCTGCGAGCAGTTCGTCAGAGCCCACCGTCGCCTCCCTTACCTGGTGAGAATGGTGACGGCCACCACGAAACCGAGGATCACCATGGTTTCCGGGATCGCCAGCATGATGATGATCGTTCCGGTCAGCTCCGGCTTCTCGGCGATGGTGCCGGCTCCGGCGGCGCCGATTCTCGACTGGGCCCAGGCGGTGGCAATGGCGGTGAGCCCTACGGCTAGGGCGGCGGCAAGGGCCAAATAGCACTTATCCATGGTGACCTCCTTGGTGAAGCTGTTCTACGTTCTACGTTCTACGTTCTTCGTTACTCAACTTTCGCAGATAGAAAAAATATGTAACATGCTGTAATTATAAATAGAATAGCGTCGCAATTTGTATTAAAATGCCTTTGCTCCCCAGCAAATACATCCATACAAAAAGGCGACGCTATGAGCCGCATAATAGCAGAGATTGCACCCGTTGAGAATCAGATAAATTCGTTCTTTCACAACCATAAGCTCGGCGAACTCCTTCGACAAAGCAACATCAGAAAAGACAAGGGCGTCTCTCTCGACGCACTGTTCCCGTTTTTGCTGACGATAGCCTTTACCGGCAAGAATCTGTATCGTTTGCTGGCGACTCCCGATACTCCTGATATACCGCCTGGCGTCGGGAAGGACGTAGTCTACCGGTTTTTGAACTGCGTCTCTTCTAACTGGCGCAAGTTTTTGCTTCTGCTCAGTACAAGAGTCATCGTACAGAAACTTTTGCCGCTGACGGACGATTCCACCACCAAGGTACTGATTGCTGACGACACCCTGTATCTCCGCGACCGCAGCAAGCGCGTGGAGCTTTTGGCCCGGGTCCATGACCACAACACCAAGAGATATCACCGGGGATTCAGAATGCTCACCCTGGGTTGGTCGGATGGCAACAGTTTCGTGCCGATGTTCTTCTCCATGCTGAGTTCCGCGAAAGAAAAAAATCGCCTTGCTGCCATGCGCAATGATCTCGATAAGCGCACCAATGGTTACAAGCGCCGACAGGAAAGCTTGAAAAAATCTCCTGACGTGCTGGTAGAACTAGTGAAGGTGGCCATGGCTGCCGGCACCAAGGCGCGCCACCTTCTGTTTGATAGCTGGTTTTCTCATCCAGCCACAATCAGGCGGATTCATGCTTTGGGGATGCACACCATCTGCATGCTTAAAGACTCGAAAACCCGATACACCTTCCAGGGAGATGGCATGACCCTGAAGGAACTGTTCAGCTGGGTCCGCAAGCGGCCGGGACGGGCAAAGATCCTGGCCTCGGTAATGGTAACCATAGGCGAGGATGACAAGGGCAATCCCGTTGCAGCAAAAATCGTGTTTGTACGAGACAGAAGCAAAAAGAGCTGGCTTGGACTTCTATCAACCGACGTCGAGTTGACTGACGAGGAAATTGTCAGACTCTATGGGCGACGCTGGGATATCGAAGTGTTCTTCAAAATGTCCAAGTCGTTTCTGAATCTGGCGAAGGAGTGCCAGAGCCGCTCCTTCGATGCCTTGGTTGCACATACAACGGTGGTGCTCTGCCGCTACATCATATTGGAACTCGTCAGAAGGACGAACGCCGACCCAAGGACCCTTGGGAACCTATTCCATGCCACCTGCGATGAACTCAGGCAGATGAGCTTCGTCGAAGCGCTGGCATTACTACTGAAGTTACTAGAGCAGTCGCTAAACAAACTTGCCGGATTTACCAAGGAACTGATGCTGCAACTGGTTGAGCAGTTCATGGCGGAACTGCCATTACCTTTCAAGGGAAGGATGCTACTTTCGGCCTTGGTAACGCATTAAACTGCCAACATTTCAAGAAGTTAAATCTAAAAGCCTTACTGCGAAAGTTGAGTTCGTTATTCGCTCTTCGTTCTTCGTTCTATGTACAACGTTCGACCGGCTCATCTCTTGAGCGGCTCGAACCTTCTTCCGCCGGGTACCACGAACTTGCTGTAGAACTCCACGTAGTGGAGACGCAGCGCGTGAATGGCCGGGGAGAAGACTCCGAGGGCAAGGTTCACCGCATGAAACAGCACGGCGAGCAATACCCCGATCACGACATTGCCGGCCATGCCGGCAAAGCTGTTGGCAACGCGTGCCAGCAGCACGGAGGCGAGCCCGATGGCCATAATCCTCGCGTAGGAAACGATGTTGCCGACATTCTTCATCAGCTCGAGAGGAGCCAAGAATCCCCCCGAAAAGAACAATACGGGAATGAGGAACAGCAGTACCAGGATCAGCGGCCCGGCCGCAAGCCGCGGGACGGCTTCGATGAGCGAAAGGAACAGCAGCCCCAGACAGAGTATGACGACGACGTTTGCCAGTTTGAACAGTGCTTCCCGCCCGGTCTTTCTCTTCCAGGCGGTGACCGACCCGAGCAGGAGCCCGAGAATGACATGTGCAGTCCCGATGGACAGGGCGAAATAGAGCATCGGCACGACGGCATGACGCCGTTCGATGATGAAGGCATGCTCCAGTCCCAGCAGCTGCGCCCCGGTCTCCCCGAAAAACTCGCCGTAGCAAGCGCCGAACACGACAGCATAGCACGAGGAGATCAGCAGGATTTTCGCGGCATCCCTGGGAGCCCCCCTGGTTCTGAAGCGCCTGAGCAGGGCCAGGGCAGTACAAAGCAGGACGACCCCGTAACCGGCGTCACCCAGGATCATGCCGAAAAAGAGCGGGAAACCGATGGCGATGAAGGGCGTCGGATCGATCGAGGCGTAACGCGGCAGGGGCAGGAGCCGGGCAAAGAGCTCGAAGGGGCGGAAATAGGGAGAATTGCGCAGGGTAACCGGCACCTGGTCCAGGTCCTGTTCCAGGATCTGCTTGCGCTCGACCACCACCTCACCGCCAAACGAGCGGTAGGCCGCCTGCTCGAGCCTCGCCAGATCCTCCTCCGGTGTCCAGCCATGGATGAAGAAGCACATGCCGCTTTGCTGCAGGAACGCCACGTCCTTGAAGAGGGCGAGACGGTCGTCGATCCAGCTCTGCACCCGCGCATAGAGCGCTCCCCAGCGCTGGGCGAAGCGCCCCAGTTCTTCGTTTATGACGTCAAGCTCGGCAGTCGCATCCTCAATCCGAGTGCGCAGAGTGCGGACCTTTTCCAGAAAGGGCAGCTCTGCCAAGGCCGCCGGAAAGGTCATTTCGGGGACCTGGTGTTCGCCGAGAATGGCGCGCACCTGCTGCGCCCCCCCCCCCTGCTCCAGGATGATCAGGCAGATCAGGGTACCGTCTGCCGCCTTGGCGGTCAGGGTTTCAAAGCGGTCCTGGGTGAGCCGGGACAGCACCTGCACCAGTTCCTGCAACGCCTCCGGTTCCCTGAGGGTCACGCCGATAAAATCCAGGCTGCTCTTGGGACCCAGCGGGCCGAGGTAGGGTTCCAGCGCACCGAGAAACGCGCTGTAGCGCTGCAGTTCCGCCAGTTCCTTCAGCAGGGAGTCCCTCTTCCTGGAGAGCTCCCGGCAGATGACGCCGTGCCTTTGGACGGTTTCGGAGAAGGACTCCAGCACGGAACCGGGGTCAAGGTAGCTCTGCCGTGTGGGCAACTGTGGCAGGCAGGCAAAGAGCTCGTCGATCCTGTCCCGGAGTTCCTGGTAAAAGATCCGCTCGGCCAGGCTCTTTTCGTCGAGGAGCAGGGAGCGCAGCTTCCTCTGGTCCCCCGCCGCGATGTAGCCGGTGCTATCTTGCTCGATCTGGAACACGCCCAGGTCGCGCAACAGGGAGAGTACCTCCTGAAGCAGCCCATTCGGCCCGACGATTTCGATTTTGACCATCCTGGCAATCACGGGGTTTGCTCCCTGGTGATCAGGCTTAGATGCTTCATGATGCAGCATTTGAGTGTCTCATCATCGATACCGTCGAGCCGCTGAGCCCGAAGGGACGCACTTTGAACCATGGCATCGGCATCCTCCTGAGCCTTAGTTCTGGCGGCAGCCACAGACTCTTGCACGGAGGCCGCCAGGCGCTCCCCTTCCCGTTTGGCTTCCTCATCGAGTTCTCTGCGGAGCTGGTCCAGATCCTGCGCCACGGCCTCTTCCTCAGCCGCAAGCCGTTGCTGGATCTCTTGCTCCACTGCAATGATTGAGGTCAGGATGTCATTTCCCATGCCCGGTTCCCATGCCAGTGCACCTCCGTAAAAAAGAACCTGACAACAAACGCGATCACCCTCTGAAGCTCATTAGACTTAGTTTTTTATAATCCAATAAGAGTTTATCACCAGCGCTATGCAAGTAAATGTTTTATTAATTTCTTCTGTCCGATAAGTTTTGAGGATAGCGGGACTTCTGCTGCAAGAAAATAGTTGGCCACTGAGTATCGGCTGCGGCTCGTTGCGGCTCACACCTTCTGGAAATTTAATCGCAGCGCGGGGAAGGCCCGCCCCAACGAAGGCAGAGGCATCCAGGGTTTTCCATTCGGGCTCATAAGGATGGATATTTGTCGCATTATATGGTAAGTAAACATGGCTTATTCAGGCACATAACTTATCGAACATAATGATTATTATTCTGCAATTCCATTTACCCCAGAGGGACCATGCCTGCTTTTGACCAATTCAAAGATTTCCTTCGTGAGATGTTTCAATACGATACCAACGATCTGGATTTCGGTATCTTCAAGGTCCTAAAACTCAAGCGCAAATACATCGAGCAGTTCATCAACGGCGCCGGACCGGACGACCTTCAGGCGACGGTGAGTCGGGAGTTGGCGAAGGTCGAGAACACCGACGTCGCGGCCGCCTTTCTCTGGCTGGAGCCCTACTGCAAAGATTTAGGGAAACGCACCCGCGAAGCGTGGCAGGCGCTTAAGGAGAGCCCGCTCGATGCCGAGCGCAAGGCCAAGCTTCAGGTGGCAATCGACGTCCTTGATGAAAACTCCGACCAAGCGGAAGCTGCTAAGGAGCGGGTGTCGCTCTGGGTTGCCGGCCAGCACACCTCTCCGGCAAACATAGAGGAGCGTCTCTACAATTACCTGCTGAACTTCTTCGAGATGTACTACCAAAACGGCGACTTCGGCTACAACTCGCGCGCTGCCAACGCCTTCAAGGTGCCCTATGAAGCCGACTACGACGGCAGCGACACCTTTTTCCACTGGAAGCACAAGGACAGCTACTACATCAAAACCGGCTCCAGTTTCCCCAGCGTGAAGTGCGAAGTGGCGGGCAAAAAGCTGGAATTTCGACTGGAAAACGGCGCCGATGCCGACGCCGAGACTACCGCTCAGAACAACAATAAGGACAAGGAGATCAAGCTGTACCTTCTGGACCGTATTGTCGAAGTGGACGGCGTCTGGCAGGTATTTTTCCATCTGGCCAAGACAGGCACTCCCAAGACGGAACTTTACCCCCAGCTCTGGGCTACGGTATTCGATGCCGAGGCGGACCTTACCCGGTACCTCTTCAAAAAGGAGGGTGCCGGCGAAGCTTCCAAACCGATCTTCAATGAGCTGTCGGGAGATTTTGATAAGACGGACAGCGGACAGGTGAAGGGAGTTAACCAGCTCAGGCTTAAGGAAGACAGTTTCTATAAAGAGCTGGCAAAGCGTAGCGAGTTTGCCGCGCTGGGAAAAAGCGAGGCTGATCGGGCCGAGGCATTGCAGGGCGATGCGACAGCCACGGCCCTATTTCAATTGGACAAGGCCCTGAACCAGTTTTTCGTTGGTAACGATGCCGACTATTTCATCCATAAGGATCTGCGCGCCTTTCTCACTAAAGGCTCCTCGACGTTTCAAGTGGGTAGTAGTGATTTGAAGTTGAGTTTGCCGGCAATGATGTAAGCCATGGTTATAAGGTTCTTCGGATTCCGGTAGCCACGCGCCCTTGCCTTGGCTGCCTGGACCAGGCTGTTAATCCCTTCAAGGAATCCGGTGGACAGCTCACTGTCGAAGTGGCTTAAGATGCCGTACCAGTGCTCTTTGACCGACTTAGCCATCTTCTTGATGAGTGAGATGCTGCTGCCGTTAGCCCTTTTGTACCACTGATATAGCAGCACTTCGGCCTCCGGGCGGGTTTTGGCGAAGTAGACGTTCTGAAGGTTGAGCTTGTGTAGATACGCCTCGGTGCTCCTTAGGTTCTGTCCGGCGATGATCTCGTCAAGACGCTGCTGCTCATCGACTGACAGGTTCTCTGGGTTCTTCAGGAATAAGTAGCGGCTCCTTCTGAGAATCTCAGGGAATAGCTTGGCTTCTTCAGCCCTTATCTTGCCTAGAGCGTCATTCATCTGCTTGATGACATGGAACGGATCGAATGTCGTTTCAGCGTTAGGAAATTGCTCTTTGACTCCTTTGATGAAGGCGTTCGACATGTCGATCGCGGCGTCGGTTATCAGTTCCGGATTGCCGCCATGAGCCTTTAGATCGGCTACAAATGCCTTAACTGTTTCATTGTCTTTGCCCTCGGTTCCAAACAAAAGCTTCTTCCGGTCGAGGTCGAAGAACAAGGTGACGTAGTCGTGGCCGCGCTTAGCTGACGTTTCATCGAAGCCGACGCGACGGACTTCAGAGTGATCTTCATGGGCTCTTGCCATTGCAACGTAGGCTTCGAGCACTCGCCAAAGACGCTTGTCAGTGACAGCGAAGAGCGAGGCGATGACATTGACCGGCATGTCACGGCACATGGTCATCACAAGCGCCTCGAACAGAAGCGTAAAACCTGATCCTGCACGAGCCCAGGGAACTTGAACCAGCTTCACACCGCAGCCACTATTGGGGCATTTAACCCGCGGCACACGAGCATGAAGGTAGGCTTCATACTGGAAGAAATTCAGATGCCGCCACACCTTCTCCGTCGTGTCATGGACGGGTGATAGGGTTCCGCAGACCGGGCAGGGAAACAATGCACCCCGCTGAAAGTCGATAGTTATATCAAGACGGCCCGACTCCTTGTCGAAGTCAACAGACGTAACCTCCCACGGGGAGACAATGCCAAGTGCAGCACCAAAAAGATCTACAGGGTTCATAACGGTGACTAAACCTCCGGTTGAGTGATGGTGTGCCATCATACATCAAACCGGCAACCCATTCAATTCGTCGAAGAGCCTCACTAAAGAAAAGGACCGCTTCATAAAAAACGTCATCTTTTCCGACCTGGAGACCCTGCTCAACCGGAGCATCGACAACACCACACTGATTATTTGCCGGGGCTTTAACGCGGTAGCCACCAGGATCATCGAGTTCCTCGACACTATTGAGACATTCCAACGCAACATCTTCACACTGAAAAAGAAGGTCGTGGACACCCACTGGCTCATTTCGGTTGGGAAAATTCCGGCGCGTTTCCATGCTGACGTAGCGGCGAATCCCGAGCAGATGCGACTATTCAGGGATATGTACGGGGTGAATATTGCACGGGCTGAACAGTTAAGCGAACACCCAACCTTGGTCGTAGACACTCGTCTATTTCTCACCGAGTGGACGATGGAACTCCTGTCGGCTCCAGAGTTCGACAACCTTGACGAGCAGACGGATGGACTACTTATCAACTCAGAGAATTTACAAGCGCTGAATCTCTTACAGGAAAAATATCGGGCGAGGATAAACTGCATTTACATTGATCCTCCATACAATACGGGATTGGATGAATTCCTCTACAAAGATAGTTTTAGGCATTCAAGTTGGGTCTCCATGATTACTGATAGAGTTGAAATATCTGTAGATTATTTGGATTCAAAAGGGGTTTTTCTTACCTCAATAAATGACATAGAATCTAATAACCTGGACATGGCATTTTCAAAGATAAACCAAATGCAAAGGATAGGATACTTCATCTGGCGCACACGGAATACTGACAACAGGGTGCTCACAAAACTCTCCAATGACCATGAATATGTCCACATTTACTCTAAAGATGCCAGTCCTATTTATGGGCGCAAAATCGACAGGTCCGACTTTTCAAATCCCGACAATGACCCTAGGGGGGTATATGTAACCGATCCGCTTACGGGCAAAGCTAACGCCGAAGCCAGACCTAACCTGCATTATGTAATGGTAGACCCGGATACGGGTGATAACTATCCGCCTGATCCCGATTTTGGGTGGATCACCGACTGGGATGGCTATCAAAAGCTTCTGCAGGATAAACGAATAAGCTGGCCCAAGAATGCGAAGAGTGGAAATCCCAGAAAAAAGCGTTTTCTTTTTGAAACCGAGGAAAGAATGCCCGTTTCATCGCTCGGCATAACTGCGGTAAATGGGGCTAGTAATGCTGAGCAGAAGGCGTTCTTTGGGAATAAGGTCATAGACTATCCTAAACCGTCAATCCTTATGAAACAGCTAATTGATTACTCAACCGATGAATCCGCCATCATTCTCGATTTCTTCGGAGGATCAGGTTCAACCGGACATGCGGTTTTCGCACTCAACAAAGGCGACAAAGATAAAGGAAAACGTAAATTTATACTCATAGAAATGGGTAACTACTTTGATAGGATTCCACTAGCACGCATCCAAAAGGTCATGTACTCCCTCAACTGGCGCGACGGTAAGCCGATAGCCGACCAGGTGGACGGCTATCAGGGGATCGTCAAGGTCCAGCGACTGGAGCAGTACGAGGACCTGCTGGCGAACCTGGAAACTGCCTGGGACGGAGAGACGTTACCCAAAGGCTTGCCGGTGCAGTACCTCTTTCGCCCCGAGCATAACAAGCTGGTGGCAAGCCTCGACGTTTCCCGTCCTTTCTCTCAGACCATGAAGGTCGGCAAGGCAAGGGAAGAGAAGACCATCGACCTTATGGAAACCTGGCTCTACCTGCAGGGGTACGGAGTAAAATCGCGCAGAAGGTATAGTGAAGGCGTAAAGACTTACCTTGCGGTGGAAACGACTATCGGTATTCTCGTAATCTTCCGCGACACGGACACCGGCGAGGATGACTCTGCCGCGCTGGATGCCATCATTGCGCACTACCAGGGGCCAGGCGGTGAGCCGACTATCACCAGGGTGGAGGTGAACTATGGCGCGGATACCCGCAAGGTGAAACTGCCGGTGACAGTCATCCACGCTGCGGATTTCGACCGGGGTGCCTCGTGGAACTGAAGCTCTACAACCGGCTGAAGCGCGAACTGTTGGGCGATCTCGCCGCCGCGGCCGAACATAACGAGGCCAATTATCAGGGCGTGGTGGAACGCTACGCGTTTCAAACCGAGACAGGCATTCCGCGCCCCTACTCCCTGGCGATCCAGGGCTGGCTCGGCGCTTACAACCTATTGGTGCCCCGCCCGGTTCGCCTGCGCTACTACCAGATTCTGGCGCTCTACTTCACCGAGGCGGTGCTCAGAAAGGTCCGGGCCAGGGAAGAAGGATACACCGAGCGCCACATGCTGGCCTACTGGATGGCCACCGGCAGCGGCAAGACGCTCCTCATGCATCTCAACATCCTGCAGTTCATCGACCATATCGGCGGGCTGCGGGCCTTCGACGAACTGCAGATCATCCTCACCACGCCTGGCGTGAACCTCATAGAACAGCACCGCCGCGAAGTGGTGCCGCTGATCGAGAAGCTCAACCAGCAGTGCGCCGGCCGCATTCGCCTTACCATCGACTCGACCCAGTCGCTATTGAACCGGGAGAAGAATTACTTCGACCTGCCCGATCACAGCAGGGTCTTCCGCCTGGTTCTGGTTGACGAAGGACACATCGGTCTGGCCAGCTCCGGCCAGGAACTGGGAAAATTCAAGGAACTGCGCCACAACCTGGCCGACTATCCCAATGCCTTTCTCTTCGAATACTCCGCCACCTATCACGGCATAGCCGAGCGCCACGTGCAGGAGTATGAAGACCAGATCGTCTATGACTTCAATTACTATCGTTTTTTCAAGGACGGCTACGGCAAGGATTTCCATGTGTCACGGGTGGCCGACGACGAGTTCGCTGCAGGAAGGGAGTGTTGGGACAATTTCAGCACCGCATTTAGGACTCTTGCCGACAAATTGACCGTCTACCAGGAGTTGCGGATCAACCTGGCTACCGGCGTGGAAGGGCTCCCCTTTACCGGCACCTTCCCGGACAAGCCGCTGCTCGCTTTCATGGGACGCACGGTCGAGGACAGCAAGGACGAAGGGAAAAGCGACGAGGTTTCGGATATACGCAAGCTCCTCGGCTTTCTGGCCAGGATGCCGCACGAGGAAAAAGAGCGGCTGAAAGCGATGTTCAACGGACAGATAGCGGGCTCACTGACGCTTACCCGTTGCCCGGCAATGGTGGACGAAATCCTGCTTTCCTGGGGCGACGGCGAGTTTTGGGGCATCATCAACGTCGGCAACGGCGACAAATTTTTCAACGATTCAAAGGGGCATCCCGATCTGAAGGGAGCCGACGGCACGCCGCTGGTACATCTGCGCAAAAGCCAGATCGTCGAGACTCGCTACCACTTCATCAATATCGATTCGGCGCAAAGCCCGGTCAACGTGCTGATCGGCAGCCGCAAGTTCGCCGAGGGATGGAACTGTTTCAGGGTATCGGTCATCGGGCTGATCAATCTCGGGTCCACCAAGGGAAACAAGATCATCCAGATATTCGGCCGCGGGGTCCGGCTCAAGGGTCTGAAGAATGACGGCAAACGACATGCGCCCGAGCATAACGAACATTACGACTCTCTGGTAACTGTCGACTCGCCCCTGAACCGCCTGCGTCGTCTGGAGACCCTCAACATCTTCAGTTTGAAAAAAAGCTACCTCGACACCTTCCTGAAAGCCCTGGAGGACGATTTGCCGACCTACGTTCTGGAGCGCTCGATCCAGGTCTCGCCGGCGGCCGTCTGGGTCGGTGGGAGGCTGAAAAAGGGAAAGACCGTTCCCTTCGAGTCGTACCGCGACAAGCTCGGCATTTTCAAGGTTGGGCGGCAGGAGAACGAACCTGCGCTGATTGCCGTCCTCCTTAAATCAGGACGCTGGGCCTGGCGCTATTTGACTGATGCCGTCGAGATGCAGGGCGAGATACCCCCCTTTGTCATCAGTTTGGATTACCGTGCCGACAGTGAGCTTTCCCCCGTCAGGATTGAAGCGGAACTGTACCGGGTCCTGCTGGAGCAGGACACTTTTCTCCCCATGGTGGAGATCGGCAGGCGCATGGCCCGCACCATGGAGGCCCGCAGCCTGCAACTGTACCGTGAGAGCGAAGCCGGCCTTCAGTTCTTCAAAGCTCCTGACCTGTTGGAACTTACCGGAACCGTCACCTATCACGCCCATCTCGATGAGCGGGAATGGCTTACCGTGGAGCGCCTGCTGTTTCAGGCGGTTCAGGATGTGCTTGAGAAGATTCACCACAAGCTGATCTACGACATCAACAAGCGCCAGTACCGCTATGACAGACCGAAGAGTCATGCGGAGACGGGAGGCAAGGGCGACTTCATTGACGGCTACACCGCAACAATCGAGTTTGCCAGCCAGGAGAAAAAGGAGGCATTCGAGACGGAATACCCTGACGGGATTCCGGAGCAATTAAAGCTGAGCTTCAACGACCCGCGTCTAGTGTACCAACCGCTGCTGCGGGCCGGAAACGATTCCGATAAGCGCGAGTTATCCTGGAAACAGATCAACATTTCTCCAGATTCTCTTAACCCCGGCGAGCGCAAATTCGTCAGCGACCTGCACGACTACCTCAACAACCCGGTGAACCGCGGCGCCTACGACAAGCATGAGTTTTACCTGCTGCGTAATGTAGAAAGCCTGCGCTCGGCCGGGGTTTATCTGGAAAACGAGACCCGGGCGTTTTTCCCGGATTTCATCCTCTGGGTAATCCACAAGGACTGGACCCATATTCTGCTCATCGACCCCAAGGGTCAGACGGGGATAACCGATTGGGTGAAGCTGGAAGAAAACGAGAAGGTGAAAGTCGCCCACAGCGGCCACCTGAAAGAACTGGCGCGCAAACTGACGGATATCAACAAGCGCCCCTTCAAGGTGGATTCCTTCATACTGCTGCGCGACTCGTCGCCGCTGGGGACGCTGGTGAGTCTGATGCCAACACCGGAGGAAGAGAAAAACATCGAACGGCTGCAGGCGAAGCACGTGCTGAGGCTGGATTGGCACGAGAGAGACGAGGCGGGGAACAAAAAGGCGAATTACTGGAACGGCAGGACCTACCTGGATGTGATGTTCAGTGTTATAGGACGCTGAGCGGAACCGAACCTGAAAGGGAGCGCTCCCTCGCGACTGGCTGCTGGCAACTCTCTCTAGCACCACAGCTTTGACCGCTCGGCCGCAGTTTCAATCCATGCACCGCGGTTTTAAACGCTCGGCAGCAGTTTGAATTGCTCGGCCGCAGTTTGAATTCGTGGCCCGCAGTTTTAAACGCTCGGCCGCAGTTTGAATTCGCTGCCTGCAGTTTTTAAACGTTCGGCAGCAGTTTGAATCCGTGGCCCGCGGTTTTAATTGCTCGGCAGCAGTTTGAATCCGTGGCCCGCGGTTTTAATTGCTCGGCAGCAGTTTGAATCCGTGGCCCGCGGTTTTAATTGCTCGGCAGCAGTTTGA
>Ga0364881_10309_pt1 | contig 23615 bp, 18 predicted proteins | sample ExccelJu500001D4_5_FD_206923 | JGI IMG/M metagenome (GOLD analysis project Ga0364881, IMG submission 206923) | Enriched cells from Trout Bog Lake Hypolimnion, Wisconsin, USA - BchlTB.July30.5000.01.D4 | ecosystem: Environmental > Aquatic > Freshwater > Lake > Hypolimnion/Profundal zone | place...
ATCTTGGCAGGCCGGAAGAACAAATGATTAACGGACAAAAGTCTAAATTTTTGTTTTTCGGGAACCATATCTACCAAAAGAACTATTTTCTTCTCGATGACCAGCAGATTGTTCAGGCAGGAAACATAAAGATCAAAGGGATACTGACTCCTGGCCATACAAGTGGTTCGATGTGCTACCTGATAAATGACAAATATCTTTTTACCGGAGATGCATTAAGACTTAAATCGGGAAAGGTCACAGAATTCAATCATTTCTTCAACATGGATTCCAAAATGGCTCGTAAATCCATAAGTAAAATAGCCAACCTTCAGGGAGCAGAGTTTATTTTTACTGCTCACTCCGGCTTTACTGCTGATTATACAAACGCCGTAAAAGGATGGTAGGAATGTCTATTACTCATTCCTGAAAACAAGTTTGCCCTCTTTCTCGTCAACAGTAATGATGCTGTCCTTATCTACTTTACCTTCAAGGATCATCTTTGAAAGTTCATTCAGCAGATTCTTCTGAATTACACGTTTAATGGGACGAGCACCGAATTGAGGATCGAAACCCAGTGTTGCAATGAGTTTGATTGCCTTTGGTGTTGTGGTTAGCCTGATACCACTTTTTTCAAGGATCTCGCGGATAATTCCCAGTTGAAGTTCCACAACTTTACTGATCTCATCCAGCGTGAGTGGCTGAAACATGATGATTTCATCAATACGGTTCAGGAACTCGGGGCGAATGGTCTTCTTCAATAAATCAAACACCTGTTCACGGGTGTGATTGATCATCTCTTCCCGGTTCTTTGCCGTCACTTTCTCCAGGTTTTCCTGAATCAGATGCGACCCAATATTGCTGGTCATGATTATGATCGTATTCTTGAAATCAACTGTCCGGCCTTTATTATCAGTCAGCCGTCCATCATCGAGTACCTGCAACAGGATATTGAAAACATCTGGATGCGCTTTTTCAATCTCGTCTAAGAGTACAACTGAATATGGCTTTCTTCTGACTGCTTCAGTCAACTGTCCGCTTTCTTCATAACCAACATAACCCGGAGGCGCCCCCACCAATCTCGAAACTGAATGTCTTTCCTGGTATTCCGACATATCGATGCGAACCAGGCTGTTCTCATTATTGAAAAGAAACTCAGCCAAAGCCTTTGCCAACTCAGTCTTTCCGACACCTGTTGTTCCAAGGAAGATAAAGGAGCCTATGGGTCTTTTCATATCTTGCAACCCCGCCCGGCTGCGGCGTATGGCATCAGCTACGGCTCCGATGGCTTCCTCCTGACCTACAACACGCATGTGGAGTTCTGTTTCAAGGTTCAGCAACTTCTGCTTCTCGCTTTGCAACATTCTGCTCACCGGAATCCCCGTCCATCGCGATACCACTGCGGCTATTTCCTCGGCATCCACTTCCTCGTTGACCATGGCCGAATCTTTCTGAAGGGCAGTAAGTTTCTCTTTAAGGCTTTCAATGACCTTCTCAATCTCAGGAATATGTCCATACCTGATTTCTGCTACTTTTCCAAGATCTCCGCTACGATTAGCGCCATCTGCTTCAAATTTCAATGTCTCTATCTCATTCTTCTTCACCTGGATCTGCTCCACCACCTCTTTTTCCGATTGCCACTTTGCTTTCAGCCGGTTTCTCTCTTCTGTAAGGTTGCCGATCTCTTCATTCAGCGATTTGAGCTTTTCTTCATCTTTCTCACGTTTAATAGCTTCCCGTTCTATCTCCAATTGCCGTATTTTTCGCTCGATTATTTCCAACTCCTCCGGAACAGAGTTGATCTCCAGTCTTAATTTTGATGCCGCCTCGTCAATCAGGTCTATGGCTTTATCTGGTAGAAACCTGTCAGAAATATACCGTTGTGAAAGTTCCACAGCAGCAATGATGGCTTCATCTTTTATCCTGACATGGTGATGGGTCTCATATTTTTCCTTGATTCCCCGGAGGATCGATATGGCATCCAGCGTTTCCGGTTCATTCACCATGACGGGCTGGAAACGGCGCTCGAGGGCCTTGTCTTTCTCGAAATATTTCTGGAATTCCCTGAGTGTTGTCGCACCGATCACATGAAGTTCTCCCCGCGAAAGTGCAGGCTTTAAAATGTTGGCTGCATCCATGGCTCCTTCACTGGCTCCTGCGCCTACAAGGGTGTGGATCTCATCAATGAAAAGGATGATCTCTCCATCGGCTGAAATCACTTCCTTTATTACACTCTTTAGTCTCTCTTCAAATTCTCCTTTGTATTTTGCTCCGGCAATCAGTGCGCCCATATCCAACGAATAGAGTTGCTTTGATTTCAGGTTCTCCGGAACATCACCATCCACGATCCTGTGCGCCAGTCCTTCTGCTATAGCAGTTTTCCCAACACCTGGTTCACCAATCAGAATGGGATTATTTTTGGTTCTTCTGGATAATATTTGAAGCACCCGGCGGATTTCTTCATCCCGGCCGATTACGGGGTCAAGCTTCCCGCTTCGTGCAAGTTCATTCAGGTTGCGTGCATATTTGTTCAGGGAGTTGTAAGTCTCTTCTGCCGTTTGGCTGTTCACTGTCGATCCCTTCCTCAGTTGTCGTATGGCAGCTTTGAGTTCTTTTTCAGTAACTCCGTTATCTTTTAATAGCCTTGATGTACTGTCGTTAACAGAAAGAATGCCCAGAAGGAGATGCTCGATGGAGACAAACTCATCCTTGAATTCCTGTGCCAGCGCCCCAGCTTTCTGTAATGCCTTGTTAGCGTCACCCGAAAGGTACTGTTCTCCACCAGAGACTTTTGGATAGGAATCGAGGATATGATCAAGTGCCTGGGTAAATATCTCGAGGTTTACATTAAGTTTTTTGAGTAGATAGGGCACAACATTCTCATCTACCATCAGCATTCCTTTTAATAAATGTGATGTTTCTATGGCCTGATGCTGCTTTGCTGCTGCAATTTCCGTTGCCTTCTGAACGGCTTCCTGTGATTTGATTGTAAAATTGTTAAAATTCATAGCTTATGTTTTATTCTTACATCTTTCATCAAAAGTTCTGCCAATACGGTTTTCAGGAAGTTATGTCAGCACACTCCTCTTTTTTTACGCCTTTTTGACTGGTGTATTGTAATTTTTTTTTTCGATTTGCGTTATTATCAAAACATTCAAATTATCCACAGGTTAGTTTCATGACTTGATTTATCAGGATAATTTTATAAATTTACAGCCGAATTGATGAATCACATGAAACGATTATTTTTGCTACTCCTCCTTTTTCTTGCTTTTCATTCCTACGGACAGAAATTTAAGGTACTTGTTTCACCTATTGACGTTACTGTTTGCGCTGGAGGGAAGGTCACCTTTATTACATATGTGCATGATTCTTTAAGTACATATGCATATAATTTCAAATGGCTGTTCAAAGGGGCCGAGATCCTTGATTCAACTCGTAATGCTTTAATAGTGAAGAACATTTCTCCATCTGATACAGGATATTACAGATGTGTTATTAATGATACTTCAAATTTCAGGGTGGATACCAGCAGCCCGTCTCACATCATGATGCGGGGGCAGTTGCATGTAGATACATTTTACCGTTACAATGCCCTGGGATGTCCTTCTGATAGCAATGGCCAGATGAAGATCAAGGTCTCCGGAGGAAATCCTCCATATACCTATGCTTGGGGAGGCGGTTCTTATCATCAGCTTGATACGCTGGGGGTTGGTTTTCCCAAAGGAACATATATGGTTACAGTTACAGATGCGGATACCACTCGTTGTGTTTCACGGGAATTCACAATAAAAGCGCTTGTATTGCACAAGGTAAGTTTTCAGATAAAGCCTGGTGATACGGTTTTTCTGCCTAACCCGGAGATCACTGTTACGATTTCTGATTCAGCTATAAAGCATCTTACCAATTGGAATTGGGATTTTGGAGATAAGACCAACAAGGTCTCTAATATCAACCCTTGCCAACATGGTTATGCAATAGCAGGGCCATACGCAGTCATTCTGAGTTTTACTGATAACATCAGTGGGCAATTGTGCGACTCTGCAATTGATACTACGATTGTTGTTAAAACGATCAGGCTGTTCGTTCCCAACGTGATTACCCCTGGAAGTGGTGATGATAATGGCTCATTGAATTTACGACAGCTGGATCCTACTACCAATAAACCCTCTGGAGCAAATCTTGATCTCACAGAAGTCTATCTTTCTAATCAGATATACATTTATAACAGACAAGGAAAGGTGGTGTATGAAAAAACTAATTACAAGAGTGGTGAATGGGATGGAGAAAACCTATCCGCAGGTGTCTATTATTACCTTCTGAAATGTCATGGGGAGTTTGGCGATGATGTTTATAGGGGGGCAATCACCATCATTCGTCACTAATTTACCCGAATAATATTTTGAAATAAAAGCCTGGATTCACCAACTGATCTCGAGCATCCTGGTTGGTGTACATTTTCGTGAAAAACTCCTTTATTTCCTTGTTTTTATTTGCTTTCTTAACAACCAAATTAAAGAGGGAAGGGTAGGAGCAGAGTTGCTGAATCTTCCGACTGGTCTTCATCTCTCTCTCCATTTTTTTTCTAATCCTTTTATCATATTCTCCTAAAAACGAAGGAGAGAAATTGTTGGTTTCAAATGCTTCCCTGGCCATACCTGCTGCTATCTCGCCGCTTATCATAGCATTTCCAATGCCTTCGCCAGAGAATGGATCAACGAGGGCAGCAGCATCTCCTGCAAGCAGAAATCCTTCCCCGGAAATCTTTTTCTTGTCAGGACCAAGTGGAAGCCCATGTGCCCCTATATTTCCTAACATCTCTGCATCGGTAAAGCGTGGAGACAGTAATGGGTTTGAATGGATGATCTGTTGAAGCATAACAGATAAAGATGCTGGGGCAACTTTCATCTTTTCATATAAGATACCCAATCCCACATTAGCAATGCCATTTGCCATCGGGAAAATCCAAAGATAACCGGGAAGCAGCTCTTCCAGGAAATGTAATTCAATATAATTTTTGGGATGAAGCCCCTTAACACCATTAAAATAGGCCCTGGCTCCCAGGCAATATTGTCTATAATTGATCGAATGTCCTCCAAGAAGTTTCCCGACAACCGAATGTACCCCATCGGCTCCTATGATCATACGGCATCTTAGTTCCTCATTTTCTCCTTTTAGGAAGAAGTAGTTTCCTTCTTTGGAGATTTGTTTCACCTTAAATTTGCTGATTATTGGAAAGGAGGTTAGTTTACTGACTTTCATTTGCAAAAATCCGTCAAAGATGTTTCTTTCGCATAGATAACCTGGTGAGGGAGTTTCTTCTGAGGTTTCAAGCGTGAAGGGGAGATCAAGGAAATCTCCGCATGGAGCGGTAAAACGGATTCCTCTTGAAGGGGTCTTGGGTTCCAGTGAAAGGAAATCATCATAACAATTACCAGGTAACCGTCGAAGTACATTCATAACTGTTCCACTCAGCGCATCACCACAAACCTTTTTTCCTGGCAAGTCAGCCTTATCAACCAATGCCACGTTCAATCCCGAACCTGTAAGGCTTAATGCCGTCGTACATCCCGCCGGACCAGCGCCAACAATAATAAGATCGAAATCAGTTGTCTGCATACTAAACGTTACCAACTTTTCTACCTGCAAACTTAATCAAAAACACATAAGTCATGAATTTCTCTAACTTTGTAAAAAATGGTTTCTATGACAAAAAAGGAGCGGTTTGCCTTTTTAATTGACTATTTCCTTGAACACCGACCGGAAGCAGAAACAGAGCTGGTTTACACCGATCCTTATGAACTGATCGTTGCGGTTATTTTGTCCGCTCAATGCACCGATAAACGTGTCAATTTAATTACACCAGCATTTTATAAAAAATTTCCTGATGCAAATTCACTTTCTGTTGCCACTCAGGAAAGTGTTTTTGAGCTTATCAAAAGTTGTTCCTATCCAAATAACAAAGCAAAGAACCTGATTGGGATGGCTAAATCCCTGACCCATGATTTCGCAGGCATTTTACCTTCAGATGTCAATGAATTGATGACCATCCCCGGTGTAGGTAGGAAGACTGCAAATGTATTGGCTTCAGTTCTCTATAAAAAACCTGTAATGGCCGTGGATACACATGTCTTCAGGGTTTCTGCACGTATTGGTTTGACATCTGGGGCTAAGAATCCATATCAGACGGAAATGCAATTGGTAAAATATATCCCTGAGCATCTCATTGCACTGGCACACCATTGGTTGATTCTTCATGGACGTTATGTTTGTTTAGCAAGAAAACCAAAATGTGACGAATGTGGACTGACATCCATATGCAGGTATTTTCAGGGTATTCAGAAACAATAATTTTGTTAATAACTCGTCATTTGAAAAACTCAGGTAGAGAACCAAAAATTTTACCTTTGGTGTGATTTTCATTCATTATATTTTAATCATATGGGACTCATTAACACAGGAGAAAAAGCTCCGGATTTTGAAGGAATTGACCAGGATGGTAACATTATTTCGTTGAAAGATTTTAAAGGGAAAAAACTGATCTTGTACTTTTATCCAAAAGATGATACTCCCGGGTGTACAGCCGAAGCATGTAACCTTAGGGATAACTACGATTTACTGTTTAAAGAAGGATATAAAATTGTCGGTGTAAGTGCAGATAATGAACAAGCTCATAAAAAATTTATTGCAAAACACGTATTACCTTTTCCTCTTATAGCCGATAAAGACAAAATTATCCTAAAGGCATTTGGAGCCTGGGGTAAAAAGAAACTTTATGGTAAAGAATATGAAGGAATATTACGAACGACTTTTGTTATTTCAGAAGAAGGAATTATTGAGAAAGTCATTTCAAAGGTTGATACAAAAAATCATACACAACAAATCCTGTGAGAGGATCAGGGTTTCATGTTTTCCAAACCTCCCCAACAAGTAAATTAACACAAATCATAATAATATGGCAAAAGACGAAGACAACCAGAAAGAAAAATTGAAAGCATTGCAGTTGACACTTGACAAACTGGAGAAAACATATGGTAAAGGAACAGTCATGAAGCTGGGTGACAACGCCATTGAAGCCGTGGAGTTTATCCCCACAGGATCGATAGCATTGAATGTTGCCTTGGGGATTGGTGGATTACCTAAGGGAAGAGTCATTGAAATTTATGGACCTGAGTCATCAGGGAAAACAACTTTAGCCATTCATGCCATTGCAGAATCCCAAAAGGCAGGTGGAATAGCTGCCTTTATTGACGCAGAACATGCTTTTGACAGGTTTTATGCTCAGAAGTTAGGTGTGGATGTCGAAAATTTACTGGTTTCACAACCGGATAATGGTGAGCAGGCATTGGAAATCGTCGAAAACCTGATACGTTCAGGAGCCATCGACATCATCGTGATCGATTCTGTGGCCGCATTGACCCCGAAGAGTGAAATTGAAGGTGAGATGGGCGATTCAAAGATGGGATTGCAGGCAAGATTGATGTCGCAAGCATTGAGAAAGCTGACTTCTACCATCTCAAAAACAGCGACCTGTTGCATCTTCATCAACCAGCTTCGGGAAAAGATAGGAGTCATGTTTGGAAACCCTGAAACTACCACTGGTGGTAATGCGCTTAAATTTTATGCTTCTGTTCGTCTCGATATCCGTAAAGTCAACCAATTAAAGGAAGGGGAGGAAATTATAGGGAACAGAGTGAAAGTAAAGGTTGTTAAAAACAAGCTGGCACCTCCTTTCCGTAAAGCCGAGTTTGATATCATTTATGGAGAAGGAATCTCGAGAATACTGGAGATAATCGACCTGGCTGTTGAATACAACATTATTAAAAAAAGTGGTTCTTGGTTCTCTTATGGAGAGACAAAGCTTGGGCAGGGCAGAGATGCTGTAAAAAAACTTCTACAGGACAATCCTGAACTTTCTGATGAACTGGAAAAAAAGATCATGGAGGTGTTGGAAAATGTTAAATAGATTAACCGGCTCAATCTTTTTCACCCTGCTCATGACTATTCTTTTGACCACTTCCTGTGGCGAAAGACCAAAGATTGAAGAAAAGAATAAATCGGGGAAAGATGCTCTTGCCATGCAGTTGGAAGACCTGTCCAGGAAGATCACCGATCATCCTACTGATCCTGATCTCTTAGAACAAAGGGCGAAATATTATCTGTTGGATCATCAGGAAAAACTTGCATTTACAGATATCTCAAAAGCCATTTCAATTTCTCCAAATAAAGTTTCACTGTACCTGACACTTTCTGATGTTTACCTGAATATGGGGAAACCCGACAATTGTAATGAGGCACTTCTGAAAGCCATCGCCATTGACCCACGAAATGGCTCAGCACTGATCAGACTTTCAAAGCTTAGCCTGATAATCAAGGATTACAAGGCAACTTTTGAGTATGTAAAAAAGGCACTTGCGGTTGAACCTCACAACCCACAGGCTTACTTTACCAGGGCATTGGCCCTCCTCGAAAAAGGCGATACCGTTTTAGCGGTAGAAGATCTCAAGAGGACAGTGGACCAGGATCAGACCTTTTACGATGCTTATGTAGAACTCGGTGAATTATATTCGTTGAGGAAAGATCCGGTTGCTGTTGATTATCTGAAAAATGCAATCAAAATCAAACCCGACAGCAGGGAAGCAATGTATATGCTGGGAATGTTTTATCAGGAAAACGGAAGGTATGAAGAGGCACTGGAAACCTACGCAAGGTTAGAAAAAGTGGATAGTACTTTTAAGGCTGCGTCGTTTAACACAGGGTACATTTATCTCGTCTACCTGCATGATTTCAATAAAGCCGCGGATTATTTCTCTGAATCTCTAAAGAAGGATCCTGGATATATTGAAGCTTTGTTCAACCGCGGATATGCCTATGAATTATCAGGGAAGTATTCAAAAGCTTATCAGGATTATAAACATGTACTTGTATTAAAGGAGAACTACCGAAAGGCCATTGACGGAATGAATAGGATTGATAAAGTGACTCACAAATAGCCTTACCAGTTATAACGTATCAAGTAGATCATCCAATTCTCCTTTATCTCCTTCCTTGTTTAACAGATAATGAAGCGCTGTATGCGCCCTCACAAGACAAAAGCCATATCTCGTTTCAAATAGCCTCTTGCATTCGTAGACGGCATATTCCATGGAAACCTTACGTGGCTTCTGATATAGAAGGACAAAATCTTTCAGGTCTTGGTAGATGTCTGTGAAGTTTTCTGCCATACTGGCTTTTACAGGCTCAGTATACGTTTTTTCATGAGGATCGATAAATGAGTAAAGATCTTCTTCCCCGAATTTCAGATGAAGCGTGGCAAAAATACTTTCCCATTCTTCTTGTGTAACAAAATGCTCAGCAGCATCTTCATCATTCAATTCAATAGTAGGTAACAATGAAGCTTTGATGTAAATCAAAGGGCAGATCTTCTGGAGAAAAAGCAAGATGTCCTGCCGGTCATAATTTTCAGATTTTTCCAGAAATAAGCAGAACTCATTTGCGACAGTCAGCATTTCAAGGACAGTCTTAGAATAAACTGGTTCCTGAGAAATATTTGATTCTTCTTTTTTCATGATCAAACGGTTAATTTTGAAGAGTTTCGGTTTGAGGCATCGTGATATTGTAGTTAGGAATTCTGAATCCGGCTTCTTGTCCGAATCCGAGCTGCCACCCTGGAACACCATGAGGAACAGAGGGGTAATAGAAGAATGAGATCGTGATTGGGTGAAAGATGAGATTGTCATTTCTGATCATGATTCCCAATCCTACTCCAGCACTAAAGGGTTGATGAAAAAGAGATTCTCCGCTGGCAGCCAAAAATCCACCTTTCCCTTGTAGGATGAAAGCGAACTTGAACCCATAAAAATAGAATGGTGTGTACATGATCATTGCAAGTGTTGTCGAAATGGATTGCCTTCCCCAAAAAACCGTATCATAATTCACATTGTTAATGAGCAAGTCATGATTAATATCAGTGTAATCGAGATTATTCTGCCTGAAATTAAAACCAAATCGGTAATCAGAAAAAAGATAACCTCTGAATTTGAATTTTTTATTCGGTGTCATATAGAGAGGCGATAGATACTTCATGCTCAACTTGAGGACACCGTCTTCAAAAAATTGTTGATTCAAATACCCTCCAAGCACCCCCCTTCCGGATAGATAACCGAATCCACTAATAAAATCACCAGCTGAAAGATCAATACACCCATAGAACCTGGTATAAAAATCATTTATTTCAGGTCCCATGGTGAGTTTAAAAGCTTCTCCATAGGGTATATTTTCTGTCTTCCCAAATTGAAAGATGTAATCACTAAGGTAATAACTGTTTGCAGAAAAAGCAAACCCGGTCAGGAACCGCGTGGTGTTGTAAAACGCCTTATTTGAATCAATCGTCACAGCGGGACGGTAAGAAAATGCCCTTTGGTAATATGATTCTGTAATTACGAATCGCATAGGTATAGAAGAATTACTAATACGGAATGCCCTTCCGCCCCATAGACTCTTGTCATTGAAATAATTGAATTCCTGAGGGCTTTCATTTTCATCCAAACTTGTTTGTTGCTCTTCCATCAATCTGTAATATGTGTATCCTGCCCCAAAAGCCCATTTTGTGTTAATGGAATAGAAGTTCCGGTTAAAAGAAATTCCTATATTCTGATTCCCAATATCATCAAGTGAATAATTGACCTGGGTATTGAGAAACGTACCTGCTATATTATTGTAAGAATACAAAGCATCATTGAGGAGGAAAAATGGTTGTCTTCTTGTCTTGATTGACATGCCGAGTTCCACTCTGTCTGCCAATCCAAGAAAATTTCCATCGTAAAGACGGGATGTGACATTCCTGATATCTGCAGTTACAATATCAAATCCTATCGACCACACATCAGTTGTGATGATGGTGATGTCAACTGAATCACTTGCTAAAGAATCAACAGGATTGGAAGTGGGAGTAATGCAGGTTCTTACATTATTGATGAATGACATCCCTCGGAGGTTCTGTTCATTATCGGCCAACAGAAATGGATCAACTTTCTGACCTTCTTTGATAAAAAGGTTTTTTCGTATTACCCAGGGATGAGTCTTTGCATGTGCTGCATTCAAAGCTTTACCAACACTGGTTCGTGCCTCTGCAAGAGTGTCAATTATGCTCGTTCCAAATGGATCAAGAGTTTTAATCCTGATAAACCTGATTATCTTTCCTTTGTATTTTGCAAAAGGGATATCGCTTTTAACCTTGTCCGAATTGCCTGGAAGGGGAAGTGTCTTGGGTTGCCTAAATGCCAGTTCATACAATACCTGTGAAAATTTTCTTCGTGATAATTTTTTATAAACAGAATCATAGAAAGTGTTTGACCTTTCAACGTTTTTCATTTCATCTTCTGTTTTTTCTTTGCTTCCTACAATAAAAACGGTATCTTTTTTGATTTTAAAGGTTTTCCCTTTATAATTAAACCAGGTACCTTTTTTTACGGTTATGGTGTCAAAAGAAATTGAATCTTTGCTGTAACTCTTAGGTTTATTCTGGCTTCTTAAAGGGATGGGGAAAAATAGCAAGAGAAAGAGTGAAAAAAAAACACCCCATTCACCACAATTTGGTAGTTCTATAATTCTTAATGGATGGGGTTTATTCATTTATTTTAGTTTCATCGATGCAACAATGGCATCGATCTTTTTTGTCAGGATCACCTCCTTCTGATCATAATCTTCTAATTTGTCAAAGCGCTCATTAACGCTGAAATAATATTTGATTTTTGGCTCAGTACCTGAGGGTCTTATACTAATACGGGATTCATCTTCAAGAAAGAATTGCAGTACATTCGATTTTGGAAGATTGATGGTTTTTTCCATTCCTGAAATAAGATTTTTTTCAATCAGCGTCAGGTAATCCCTGACGAGGATTACTTTTGAGTTGTTGATTTGGGCTGGAGGATTCTTGCGGTAATCCACCATCATTTTTTGAATCTCTTCAGCGCCGGATTTCCCTTTCTTTGTCACTGAGATCAGGTCCTCTTTGTAGAATCCAAGTTCCTGGTAAATACTGATAAGCAAGTCGAAAAGGGACTTTCCTTGGTTGGCCATCCATGCAGCAGCTTCAGAAAGCAATGCACACGCACTGATTGCATCTTTATCCCTGACGAAATCGCCGATTAGATAACCAAAGCTTTCTTCACCACCAACGACATATTTCATTTTACCTTCCTGTCTACGGATCTCATCTGCAATAAACTTAAATCCTGTCAGGCATTCAAAATACCCGACGGCAAATATTCCCGCAATCTTCTTCAAGAGTTCCGTTGTAACAATTGTTGTGACAATATATTCCTTTCCGGTCAGCATCTTTTCCTCTTTCCAGCGATAGAGAATGTAGTAAAAAAGAAGGGCAGCCGTTTGATTTCCGTTCAGAAGAATAAACTCACCATTGTTGTTTTTCAGGGCTATCCCAACACGGTCAGCATCAGGATCTGTAGCCATTACGAGGTCTGCATCAATCTCGCGAGCTTTTTCCAGGGCCAGGGTCATCGCATCACGTTCTTCTGGATTCGGAGAACGGACCGTTGGGAAATTGCCATCTGCAATCATTTGCGCCTTTACCGTGGTGACATTTTCAAAGCCAAATCGCCTGAGAATTTCTGGAACCATTATTCTCCCACAGCCATGAAGCGGAGTATAAACGATTTTAAGGTTCTTCTGATGCTTAATTATTTCAGGTGATAACGATAAGCCCAGAATACAGTCAAGATATGCCTCATCAATTTCTTTCCCGATTTCAATAATATTTTCAGCATGGCCAGTCCAATGAACATCATCAATAGAAGTGATCTTCTCCACTTCCAGAATTACATTAACGTCATGAGGGGCAATCATCTGGGCACCATCATCCCAATAAGCCTTATATCCATTGTATTCCTTAGGATTGTGTGATGCTGTTACCATAACCCCGGTCTGGCATTTCAACTGGCGGATGGCAAATGAGAGTTCCGGTGTCGGCCGTATATCATCAAAAAGAAAGACCCTGAACCCATTGGCGGCAAATACTTCGGCAGTTATCTTTGCGAATAACCTGCTGTTGTTCCGGCTGTCAAATGAAATAGCAGCCTTTATCTGATTATTTTCCGGGAACATTTTCAACAGATAATTGGCAAGTCCCTGTGTGGCCATTCCAACAGTATATATGTTCATCCTGTTTGTACCGGCACCCATAATGCCTCTCAAGCCACCGGTCCCAAATTCCAGGTTGCGATAAAAGGCGTCAGTCAGTTCTGCCGGATTGTTTTCCATCATGTTCCTAATGGTAATTTTTGTGTTGTTATCAAAATTCCCATCTAACCAGGCATTCGCACGTTTAAAAATTGCAGGATCAATTGTAGTGTTCATAAAAACAGGATTACTAAAACGTAAATTTTTGTTAAGCAGTGTTATTGTTGATGAGATTTCATGATAGCAGAGATACATTGGTTCAGGCTGGTTCTCCAGTAAGGGATGGTGAGCCCAAATCGTTCTTTGAATTTGGTTTTATTGAAAACACTATAGGGCGGTCTTGCTGCAGGAAGAGGATAATCTTTTGTTTCAACAGGTTCAAGAAAACAAGTGATTCCCGAAATTTCTACGATGGCTTGCGCAAAATCGTACCAACTGATCACTCCTTCATTGGCATAATGATAAATATTCAGGGACTCAGAGATTGCAACTTCCGGAAGAATATCAAGAATTGCTTTGGCCAGGTCTACTGCATAGGTAGGCCCTCCAACCTGGTCATATACAACCTTTAATTTCCCGATTTCTTTCCCCTTTTTAAGGATTGTTTTTACAAAATTCTGGCCAAACTCCGAATATAACCATGATGTTCGTATGATAATGCCATTAACATTCTCTTTCAGGATCAGTGTTTCTCCTTCCAGCTTACTTTTTGCATAAACAGAAACAGGGTTTACCGGGTCGGTTTCTTTATATGGGATGTAACTTCTTCCATCAAAAACGTAATCCGTTGAAATATGAATTATCCGGATCCCTGTTTTAAAACAAATTTTCGCCAATTCTCCTGATGAGATGGCATTCACGGCCATTGCCCGTTCCGGATCAGATTCTGCCTTATCCACCGCAGTATATGCAGCACAATTTACCAGGATATCAGGCTGATGTGCAGTAAGGAAAACAGACACTCCGGCTGAATCAGTGAGATCCAGGTCCTGAACATCGATAAAGGTAAAAATATGATCTGGATAACCGCCAGCAATCTTCTTCAGTGCACTTCCCAATTGTCCGTCACCCCCTGTTATAAGAATTTTCATCTTTTTCTAAGTATTTGATTTAAATAAAAAAAAAGCTTGCCATTTGTTCTCAATATCCTGATATTTTACTCCAATGGATTTCTCTTGATCATCTATTACAATATGCTAACGGTGAAAAACTGTCTATTATTTTAGAATATAGCAATAGAACAGTCTGCAAATGTACTGAATAGCCAAAAAATAATTGTCGGGGGTGACTAAAAAGTAATATAGGCATGATTTCTCGTTGAGTTTCGCAAAGTTGTTCGCTGAGTTTCGCAAAGGTAAAATGCACATAGCCAATAATCTGCGAAACACTGTGAAAAAAAACATACTTTTTAGTCAGCCCCGAAGATACTACAGTTAAAGATTCAGTTGGGTTTGAATGGCTTTTACTTCGTTTGTTAGTTTCTTTACGGTTTGTGCCAATTGGTAAGTGGTATCTGCAATATTCTCTGGGATTTCGGAACTGATATAATTGATGAACTGCCAGATTTCGCGAATGTCGTTCACCGCGAGGTCATAAGGCTCATAAGCTGGGTTCAGGGAATGAAGGGTGAGTTTCCCTTCGGTTTTGATCTTATTCTCAACGACTTTAAATACGATGCCTGCTTCAGAAGTAAGAATAATGCAAGCATCACGATCTCGAACTGACTGCCAGTCTTGCACGAAGACCCCGGTCACCCATGCTCCTTCCGGGATGGGGAGCATAGAATCCCCACTAATCTGGAAGGTTCGGTATTTCTTTTGTTTTGAAAGAAAAGGGAGTCGAAAAGTCGGAAGGATACTGATGTATTCCGGGTCAGCAAATCCACTCTTGTATCCGGCTTTTGCTTTTTCGGTTACCAGTTCTATATTCTCCTGGTTATCCTGACCTACCGTGGTGGCCAGTACACGCAGACTGCTGCCTTTGATGAAAACATCGTAGCCTTTTTCCAGTTGCCGGAGTTGGCTTTCAGGCAATTTAGTGAGGTCAACCTTAACCAGCGTGTCGATTGCTACTCTGAAATAATTTGAAAAACTGACCAGCGCTTCTATCCCTGGTTGGGCAATTTCATTTTCATATCCGCTCAGGGTCGAACGCTTCATTCCAAGGGCGACGGCCACATCATCTTGTGTACGCCCCATCCTTTTTCGGAAAAATTTTATGTTTGAATGAAAAAACATAGCTCAATTGTTTTAAATTGTGATTATATTGTAGTCGGAATATTGATTAAAAACACGTCAAAGGTAATAAATAAAATAGCGAATCGTAATTCGTAATTAATTTTTCCCATTTCGCCATTTCACCATTTTGCCATTTATGTTAAAAGCGAATCGTAATATTGTCCATTTTGACCTTGATACCTTTTTTGTATCTGTGGAACGCCTACAGAACAGTGCATTGCAGGGGAAGCCTGTGATCATTGGTGGTATGTCCGACAGGGGAGTCGTGGCAAGCTGTAGTTATGAGGCCCGCCGCTTCGGGGTCAGTTCTGCAATGCCCATGAAGATGGCCCGGATGATGTGTAAGGATGCCATCTTCATTCGTGGCGATATGGAGCTTTATTCCCGCTATTCGCACCTGGTTACCGATATTATTGCAGAAAAGGCACCATTATACGAGAAGGCGTCTGTTGATGAACATTATCTCGATGTGACCGGCATGGATCGTTTCTTCGGTTTGCTGAAATGGACCCATGAACTTCGTACGTCGATCATAAAAAATACAGGATTACCAATCTCATTTGGCCTGTCAGTGAACAAGACTGTTTCAAAGATCGCTACCGGTGAAGCCAAACCAAATGGTGAATTGCAAATACCAGAAGATCATGTGAAACCGTTTCTTGCCCCTCTATCCATTCGAAAGATACCGGGAATAGGGGAGAAAACCTATCCTTTGTTAAGGTCCATGGGAGTCGCTAACATTGATACCTTGAGCCGCATCCCAATGGATATGATGGAAAGGGTGATGGGGAAAAGCGGCATCATTCTCTGGGAACGGGCTAATGGCATAGACACGACCCCTGTAAGACAATATTCGGAGAGTAAATCCGTGAGCACGGAAACCACATTTGAACAAGATACCATTGATATTATCAGGATGAAAGAGATCCTGGTGAAGATGGTGGAGAAGATTGCTTATGAACTGAGAGAGCAGCAGAAACTTACTGCTTGCGTGACCGTCAAGATCAGGTATTCTAATTTCGATACCCACACTACTCAGCAACAGGTCCCTTATACAGCCTTCGACCATGTTCTCATTCCCATTGTGAAAGAACTGTTTGACAAACTGTATCAGCGGCGTATGCTGATCCGCCTGATTGGGGTACGATTCAGCAAACTGGTTCCCGGGAGCCAGCAGATCGATCTGTTTGAGGATTCGGTAGAGATGATCAACCTATATCAGGCAATGGACAGGATTCGGGGAAAATATGGGAGGAAGATCATTAGCAGGGCCATCGCATTTACAAATAGAGATGCCTGAGAATCTTATTCGGTTTGGCTTGGTATAGATGCCATCCCGATCTTTCTTTGGTCGATGAACATAAATACTGAGACCATCACCAGGAGAAAATTACTTAACCCCAGGAGCCCTGATTGAAAAATTGCATGAGAGAGATTCCTTCCAAGAAGGTCATAGGAATTTGCTCCATAAAAAATGAGGAGGACAACCAATACAGGTATCCACCAATATTTTTTTCTTGAGGCGGTGTAATAGATCATGAAGGTAATCAATGGCGCATTGAACAGCAATAGCACCCAATCCGTCTTGATAAGGTTCGGAAGCAAGGCAATCATTAAAAACCATTCGAATATAAAATTCATTTCAACAAGACCAATCAGTTTTCTTTCCTGCTTTTCCTGATGAAGGTTATTCATGATAAACAGGACAATTAAAGCGCAGAGAGCGAAGAAAATGATAAAAAATCCCAATCTAGGCCATGAAGGAAACACATTTCTGAAGAAGTAGTCTAGAGAAGTGATTCCCGGGTACCCTTCTGTATGTGCCATGATCGATTTTATCCAGTCACCGTATAAACTGACACTCTTCAATGGCCCTAGGAAAATGAATGGAATTAACAATCCGACAGAAGCGGTTCCCAAAAACCAGAGCAATGCCCACCATCTTTTTCTCAATACCAACGGAAGCAGCAGGATTAGCAGGTAGGGCTTTGCCAGGATCACGATACCCAGCAGGATGCCACCTTGAAGGTCTTTTGCCTTGAGAAAATACCGGATAGCAAAACAACACAACATCAACAAAATAATGTTAATATTTCCGAGTTCCATTTCCCGTGCAAAATGAATCAGGATGCAACCAAAGGAGATTGAAAGTAACCACACCTCATGTTTTACATTTTTTGTGACAAAGTATTCCTTGATCAATTTGCTGATGCTAACCATCGTGTACCAATATGCGGTTCCAAGGATAAAAAAGTGAATAGTTTCAGCTGTTTTGAAATTGAAACACTCATAAGGGAAGAAAAAAAAGAGTGTTGCAGGACTGTATTTGTAAAACCCTGACCCACTGTCGAATGAGACCAGGTAAACAGGATCACCGGAAATAAGGTTTGCAGCTGCAGTATAGTAAACTTTGAAATCGCAGAGAAAGAACCGGCCATTGATCATATTCAGTACAAATGTGAGCAGGCACACAATTGCTACAAAAATTGTGAAACCAGTGGGAATTTTGTTCTTTTTATCGGAGAGAATGGTCACTTTGAAGTAGTTTTCCGATTTGTAATTATACCTAAAGACTTTATAGAACCTCTTTTTTATTCAACATAGGTCATGAGCAGGGTTAAATATGTATATGGTTTTGTTGAAAATGCAAAGATAATTTTTCTGGCCTGTTTTATTTCATCTGTTCATAATTCTTGTCTTAATTGTTCATAATTCTTAATTTATGCTGCATTATTGGAAATTCGACAACATTTGTTGAATGCAGAACGAGTAAAAAAAAATTGACAGAATCCAGCAGAATGATTATATTGCTGTCGGAAAAAAGATTAGAATATAATCAATACGGCTTTGCCATTTTACAATGTACCTCAACTGCCACTCATATTATTCTCTTCGCTACGGCACTCTTTCCATTGAAAAATTGGTGGAAACGGCAAAGATATTCAATGTCAAAGCCTTGGCTCTGACTGATATTAATAATTCTACAGGGGTCATTGATTTTGTAAAGGCCTGTAAGGAGAATGGGATCCGTCCGATTGCAGGAATTGAGTTTCGCAGGGAAGATAAGTTGCTCTATATTTGTCTGGCCAGAAATAATGAAGGCTTTCGTGAGCTGAACGACTTTCTGTCCGTTCATACCATAAAATGTATTGCATTACCCGACCTGGCACCGGAGTTTGAAAATGTGGTAGTAGTCTATCCTTTAAATAGCGAAATAACGAAATGGCGAAATGACGAAATAATTATTCGCCAGTTCGCCAGCTCGCCAGCTCGCCAGATAATTGGCATTTCCCCATCTTTTCTCCGCAAACTCCCTACCCTGAATGATAAAAGTATTCTGGATCGCGCTGTTGTTCTTTTCCCGGTTACATTTACCAAGGATAAGGAATACGACCTGCATTGCAACCTGAGGGCCATCGATAACAACATTCTTCTCAGCCGGCTTCGTCCGGAACAACTGGCTGCTCCTTATGAAATCATGGTTCCGGAAAGTGAGGTAAAGAACCTTTACAAGGATTACCCTCAACTGATCCGGAATACGGAACAATTGCTTGATGAATGCTCAATCGATTTTGATTTTTACTCCCATAAAAACAGAAAGACCTTTACCGGGAATTCATATGATGACAAAAACCTTCTTAAGAAGCTTGCCGGTGATGGATTGATCTATCGTTATGGCAAGACCAATCGGGAAGCAGAAAAGCGGGTCAGGAATGAGATGGAGATCATTGATAAAATGGGCTTCTCTTCCTATTTCCTCATCACCTGGGACGTTATTCGCTACTCCATGTCACGGGGATTTTATCATGTGGGACGTGGCAGCGGCGCCAACAGCATCGTCGCCTATTGTTTGAAGATCACCGACGTGGATCCCATCGAGCTTGATCTTTACTTTGAGCGATTTATCAATCCGAAACGAACCTCTCCTCCCGACTTTGACATCGATTATTCCTGGAAAGAAAGGGATGAAGTGCTGGATTATATCTTCAAACGATATGGCCACAAACATACTGCTCTGCTGGGCGCCATGTCGACATTCAAAGGCAATTCTATTTACAGGGAACTTGGGAAGGTTCATGGTCTTCCGAAAGGGGAAATGGACGATCTACTCAAATATCCCGAGAAGGAATCCCATAAGAATGCACTTACCAGAAAGATCAGCGAGCTCGGTGCAATGATGGTCGATTTTCCGAATATCCGCAGCATTCATGCAGGAGGTGTGCTGATCTCCGATGAGCCTATTGCCTGCTATACCGCACTGGATATGCCGCCAAAAGGGTTTCCTACAACACAATGGGATATGTATGTGGCGGAAGACATTGGCTTCGAAAAGCTGGACATCCTCAGTCAGCGGGGGATCGGACACATAAAAGAAACGGCAGAGATTGTTCTGAAGAACCGTGCCATAAATGTGGATGTTCACAGGGTACAGGCGTTTAAAGAAGAAGAAAAGGTGAAACAGCTACTCAGGATAGGGGAGACGATAGGCTGTTTTTACGTAGAAAGTCCTGCCATGCGTGGATTGTTGAAAAAGCTGCAATGTGACAACTACCGCAGCCTTGTTGCTGCCAGTTCCATCATCCGCCCGGGGGTAGCTCGTTCGGGCATGATGCGTGAGTATATTTACCGCTTTCATCATCAGGGACAATTCAAATACCTGCATCCTGTGATGGAGGAACAATTAAAGGAAACCTATGGAGTGATGGTGTATCAGGAAGATGTGTTGAAGATCTGTCACCATTTTGCCGGCCTTGACCTTGCGGATTCCGATGTCCTGAGGAGAGCCATGAGCGGAAAATACCGTTCAAAAAAAGAGCTGCAGCGAATTATTGATAAATTCTTTGAAAATTGCAGGAATTATGGCTATCCGGAAGAAGTCACCAAAGAGGTTTGGCGGCAGATAGAATCTTTTGCCGGCTATTCTTTCTCAAAGGCTCATTCTGCCTCCTATGCCGTTGAAAGCTACCAGAGTCTTTACCTGAAAGCTCATTATCCATTGGAATTTATGACAGGAGTGATCAATAATTTTGGTGGGTTCTACAATTCCTGGGTTTATTTCAATGAGGCCCGCAACTGTGGTGCTACACTCCATCTCCCTTGTGTTAACCGGGGCGAATATAAAACAAGCATCACCAGCTCTGATATTTTCGTGGGGTTTATTCATGTGGCAAACCTTGAAAGTCATGTAGGTAAAGTTATCAGCGAAGAGCGGAAGACGAATGGGGAATACCTTGGCCTGGAAAATTTTATCATGAGAACGGGAACGAGCCTGGAGCAAATGATCCTTCTTGTCCGAATCGGTGCCTTCCGTTTTACCGGGAAAACAAAATCCCAGCTTCTGTGGGAAACCCATCTATTAATGGGAAAAAAATCTGAAACTTCAAAATTATCGATCCGGGTTGTCAACCGTCGATCAACGATCGAAGATTCAATTTTAAACCAGAAATCCGACTCTGTAAATCCCGTTCTTTTCTTTTCCCCGCCTAAAACCTACGAATTACCTCAACTGGAACAAAATACAGTGGAAGATGTTTATGATGAAGTTGAACTACTGGGATTCCCCGTAAAACATACCTATTTCGATCTGCTGGAAACCTCTTTCAGAGGTGAGATCATGGCAAATGAGATGATTAGTTTCCTGGGGAAAAAGGTACGGATGTTGGGCCAGCTTGTGACGATTAAATATGTGAGGACAGTAAAAAAGGAATGGATGCATTTTGGAACCTTTATCGATATTACAGGCCATTTTTTCGACACGGTTCATTTTCCGGATTCAGTGAAAAATTATCCCTTTCGTGGCGATGGAATCTATCTTGTTTTAGGTAAGATTGTTGAGGAATTCGGGTTTCCCAGCATGGAGGTTCAGAAGATGGCGAAGATGCCATTGAAGAAGGATCCAAGAGCAGGATGAAGACACTATTTATTTTATCCCGATCATCAGGTTTGAACCTTGTGGGGTATCTCTTCTCCGGATGTATTTGAGACCGGCGCTCTGCATCCATGATTTGATCTCTTTCTCTGTATAAGTATCCCCTTTTTCAGTGCCTACCAGCATGTTCAGGGCAAAGAACGTGCCTGGAGCTGGTCCCGTCCGGTCGTCTGTCATAATGTGGTCAAGAACAACCAACTGCCCATCGTTACTTAATGCTTCCGCACATTTGCTGATGAGAAGCATGTTTTCATCCGGAGAATTAATATGTAGAACGGCTGAAAGTAAAATCAGGTCATAATCATGACCGAATTTGTCTTTCAGGTAATCGCCTGCAATGGTTGTAACAGAATCCTTAAACCCTTCCCTTATTATGTATTGTTGGGTGATTGGTATTACATTTGGGAGATCAAAGATGGTCCCTTTGATCCATGGATTCTCCCGGATGAATTCAAAAATGAAGACTCCTGATCCTCCACCAATATCCAATATGCTATTGGTTTGTGACAAATCAAGTACAGCTGCTATTTCTTTTGACTGCTGTATGCCCCTCGAATGCATGGCCGCAATAAAAGATTCAACCCAACCCTCTTCACGGTCACTGATGGATTGTGTCATTGTCACTGAAGTCCCCTCCCTCACGGCTTCAGTTAAGGTACTCCACGTCCTCCACAAATGCACGATGTGCGAGAGCCCTCCCATATAATTGGGTTGTCCTTTGATCAGGAATCGCGTCGTAAAATCAGTGTTGGAGAATGAATTACCCAATTTTTTTAGCAACCCTATAGGTACCAGCGCATTCATTAACCGGTCGATTGCACGCTCATTGGTTCCGGTTGTCTTTGCCACTTCGGGAGAAGATATTGGCCCGTTATTTAATATGTTGAAAATATCCAGTTCATAGGCTGTAAGAATGATCCTGCTAATACGGAATGCATTCACCATTTCAGAAAATTCTCCTGGCGAGTTGATCTCTTTCATACAGTAGTCAATTGTTAAATAAATATTACTTCTCTGAATTAACATCAAAATGAACGAGCTAAATTAATAATTTTCACTATATTTGTCCATAATGGAGAGAAAGAAATTCTCCTAAAACTAATTATCGAACAATTAAAACTTTTTTTATGGACATTTCAATTGTTGTTATTGTCATCGGAATTTTAGTGCTGCTTTTCTTTTCTGGTGTGAGGATTGTGCGCCCGACCCATCGCGGATTGGTTGAAAGACTTGGAAAATACAACCGTTTTTCATTCCCCGGATTTCACTGGATCATTCCAGTTATTGAGAAAATGTATCAGGTGAATGTCACAGAAAAAATGATCAATGCTGAACCACAGGAGATCATCACAAATGACAACTTGAATGCAAAGGTTGACGCTCAGGTTTATTTCAAGATCAAATCTGATGAAGACAGTGTGAAATTCTCTCAGTATAATGTTAACAGCATCGAATACCAGATTGTGAACCTAGCCCGTACAACCCTTCGTAACATCATCGGTACACTTACCTTGAAATCGGCCAATAGCGAAAGGGGCAGGATAAACAAAGATCTCCATACGACCCTGCTTTCTGAAACCAGTCACTGGGGTATCGAGATCATTCGCACTGAATTAAAGGAAATCGAGCCCCCGAAAGATGTACAGGAAACCATGAACAAGATTGTGAAAGCGGAGAATGAGAAAATCGCTGCGATCGATTTTGCAACGGCTACTGAAACCCGCGCTGACGGTGAAAAAAGAGCTGAGATCCGCAAGGCTGAAGGTTTCAAACAAGGTGCCATCCTTCGTGCGGAAGGAGAAGCACAGGCCATTCAACTTGTCAATGAGGCTGCAGAGAAGTACTTTATTGGCAATGCACAATTGCTTCGCAGAATTCAGGCCCTGGAAACTTCACTGAAAGACAACGCAAAATTTGTGGTTCCTGCTGGATCTGACCTGGTAAACGTCCTCAGCGAAATGGGTGGGATCATTCCACTGAAACCCAAAGAGACCAAAGAAGTCTGATTCGACGAATTTAATATAGTGAAACTAAGGCCTACAGTTTTGCCTTAATTTCTTCTATATCCTTTTCATGAAGTGCCTTAAGTCCTTTAACTTCAGATTCGATTTTATTGTGAAGGTCAAGATGGTCAGCCTTTTCTGTATTCACTTTCAATAAAACGTTGTTGAATTTTTCTTCGACCATTGATTTTTGAAGCGTTTGTTCTTTAACGACTTCGTCAATAGTTTCTTCCAATTTCCTGGTGAAATCGCTTTGTTTTTTCTCGT
>Ga0364881_10431_pt1 | contig 23573 bp, 13 predicted proteins | sample ExccelJu500001D4_5_FD_206923 | JGI IMG/M metagenome (GOLD analysis project Ga0364881, IMG submission 206923) | Enriched cells from Trout Bog Lake Hypolimnion, Wisconsin, USA - BchlTB.July30.5000.01.D4 | ecosystem: Environmental > Aquatic > Freshwater > Lake > Hypolimnion/Profundal zone | place...
AAGTTCACCTGCCGATTATTGAAGCTGCAGCAGCAAGAGGCGTTCATGTCTTCTGTGAAAAGCCGATGGCGCTTGAGGAAAGTGAAGCTTATAAGATTATCCAGGCGGTAAAATCGGGAAAGATTAAGCTATGCGTAGATTTGAATCGCCGCATGGCGCCATCCATGTGGTCGCTTAGGGAAAAATGGCAGGAGCATTTAAAGAATCCTAAACATCAACCATGGCGCTTTATCGAAATGGACCGGGATCCGCTTCCGGAAGAAAACCAGACCCATATGCTGATCAATGTGCAGGACGAAAGTTCTTCCTATCGCATACCTCATTTCAATCCGTTGAAAGGCGGCGGGGAAATCATTGGAGAAACCGTCCACTGGCTTGACTTGGCCTGCTGGTTTTTTTCTCCGCAATTGCCCGTCGAGATTCAAGGATGGGGCTCTACGCGCTTAAGTCATGGCGTAAATCTCAGATTTTCCGGCGGCGATACCGTAGCTATCATATTCCATTGTTCCGGAACATTCGATTATCCGAAAGAAATATATGAAATCCGCTCTAATGGCGCATTGTTTCAAAACATGTATTTTGTCGAAAACCGTTATTACGGTATTCCAGGACTCGATCAGGAAGTTTTTCCGTTGCAGACCGACTGTATGAAGGATGAAGTTCCTGAAGAAGGGTTCGACGCATACATGAAGAAATGCAAACTTCGCAATCACAAGTTTACAGGTAACGGTAAAAGTGCCTATATTGATATCCCTTTCTATGTTGACAAGGGACATTACAGCATGCTCTGCAATTTTGTGGACGCAATCATAAATGACACGCCATCGCCATGCGATGAAATTGCCGGGTTCAGGTCAACATATCTGGCCCAGTTGGCGATAAAATCAATTGAGCTGCGGCAGACGCTGCCTGTCCTGATAGAGAAAATTACTCCGGTATACGTATAATACTTTAGCGAAAGGTTAAATAGTTATGAATATTAAGAGGCTTGCCGCTATTGCATTAAGTTATCGAGATTATCCTGATTTTGATTCAAAATTACAGGAAGCCGCGAGATGGCTTGAGCATGCGGCATGCATCGGTTCCGACATCGCGGTTTTTCCGGAAGCCATGAATCTTTATTGCGGAGATGGAGAAGGCAATCCCAGGACGCTCACAATAAGTGAGGCCGCGTTGGATTCACTGACGCCGGTGGCGATGCTGATTGATTGCGCGGTCAAAAATTCAATTGCGGTCGTGATTCCATTGATTATAAAAGAAAAAGACGGACTGTTTAACTCATTTTTTGTTTTTTCCAAAAGCGGAGATTGGCTGGGGCATTACCGAAAAATGTTTCCCACTCCGGGAGAAATAAAAGAAGGCGTGAAAATCGCTCCAGCCCCTGACAAACTGATTGAATGGGAGGGGCTGAAGATTGGCGGCGCAATCTGTTTTGATTCCCAGTTTGAGGAGGTTTTTACTTCGCAATCGGCGATTGGCGCCAATCTTTTCATAATGCCGAGTCTCTGGCCCGGAGGCGATCAGCTCAAGTTATATGCACTGAGATATTCAGCCCCAATTGTCCTGGCCTACCCAGCCTGGAGCAGAATTATTGATCGTGACGGACAGGAGAAAGCCGCTGCCGGATACCGTTCGGAAACCCTGCGTTTCGGCTTTGGCTCACCCATTGCCGCCGCCGACATTAATTTTGACCGGCAAAGCTTTCACCTCCAGGACAATCAGAGGAAAATACTGGAAATTGAGCATAAATACGGCGCTAAGGTGAAGATAGTTTTTGATCAGGGCAATTGCCTTTTTTATCTGGAATCTTGTTCTCATGAAATTACCATTGCGGATATTATGGCGGAATTTAACATGATTACTTATGCTCAATATATGGTAGAGTGCCGCCAATTTTATCACTGTAAACAAGGTTTGGAAACTTAATTTCAAAACAATTGTTTTAAAATCATTTGAACTAATATTGACTTTTTTCAAGAGATGTTGTATAATCTTAATTAAACTTGGATGGCTAAGTTGTGGGAATGAAAATATTTAACAATAAGAAGAGGTAAAAAGATGAAAAAATCCGGTTTCACGCTCATAGAACTCCTAGTCGTTGTGGCTATAATCGCAATTCTTGCTGGAATGTTGCTGCCTGCGCTGAATAAAGCCCGCGAAAAGGCGAAGCAGGCGAGTTGCGAAAGCAATTTGAAACAGATCGGCATATTTGGCATAAATTATGCGGATGAAAATAATGACCAATGCCCTACCGTTATGCCCGGAATTGGCGGCACTTGGTGGTTTGAACGCATGTATAAGTACAGCAATAGTTTTTTCTCCCGGAAGATTGCCGGGGTTGTTTATGCGGCTAATCCGTCCTGTCCGTCAATGTGGGCAGATCTCGGCAAAGTGATTCCGCCTGTGAGTGAAACTTATAATCCCAATGGCACAGTATTTCATGGCGGTTACGGCATGAACCAGTGGACCGGTTACGGTAATCCGCCGCCCTATGCGCACTGGCTGGCTTACAAGTTGGCACAATTCAAAAATCCAAGCGCAAAATATTTTGTCGGAGACGTTTACAACGGCCGGATGATAGTGGATGATTTTTCAGGTGAAAACTATTGGGGTACTGCCAGTACGCCCTGGGGAGCAGCCCCGCGACACAATAATTCTATGAACATTCTGTACATGGACGGGCATGTCGGGTCAATGGCTTATAAAGCCAAAGATTTCACGATGTTCTATCCCACCAATTGATAAGAATTATGGATTATAAAATTTAAGCAACGCAAGGAAGGATGTTGCGGAAATTATAATCAAGCAATTACGTCTGTGATGTAATTTGAAAAATTATTAAACTGAAAACTTGTAAACAAATTAAATTGAATGAATAGTATTAATGACGTTAAGGATTTTTTTACTAAGCTCAAGGAGGAAGAAAATGAAGAAATGTGTTCAAAAATTCACGCTCATGGAAGCAATCGTAATCGCGGTTATTGTGGCATTGTTTTTGACGATGGCTCCGGCTCTGGTCAGCCGGGCGGCGGATCTCTCAAAGTTGGACATTTGTACCAATCAATTAAAGCAAATCAACACTTATATTAATCTATATCGCGAAGACAATAAGGATTTCTGTCCCGTTCAAATCGGCGACAACCAAAGTTGGTATGGCAGCCTCTACGCTTACGATATGCCCTTATTCTCCAAGAAACAATATCGCGACGGCCGGTTTCCCAGTAATCCTGCCTGTCCGGCAATGGACGGTGAAAATGGAACGCCGGTAATTCAGGGAAAGGTTGATTATGCCAATAATCCCATGTGCGGCGGATATGCCATGAACATGTGGACCGGCACTAACAACCTGATGAACCGCTGGACTTTCCGGAAATATGAAAGTTTCAAAAATCCGGCTGCCAAAATTCTGATGGCGGACGGCAAGTTTTATTACGGCGTGGTAGACCGCGCTGCCGGCGTTGATCACTGGAACGGCAATATGGGGGATGCTCCATGTTTCACTTTCCGGCATGAAGACAAGCTGAACACTCTGTATTTCGATGGACACATTGCAGCGCTGAGCCGGCAGCCGGGCACTGATGCAATGTTCAATCCGGATCTTTGACCGGTCTTCGCTTATTTCTTAAAAACAACTTTTAGTCTGTGACTCCGGCGACTTGCGGGGAAGCGGGAGAGTGTCTTCTTGTTTGCGCAACTGGCTCTCTTGCTTCCAGAGTACTGCGCGTAATTCGATAAATTCAATAATAAATTAAGATATCTGGAAAGTTATTAATAATTTATAGTAAAAAAATCAAGGAATAGGAAATGCATAAAGTATTAAGATCGCTTATGGCAATTGGAATTGCAGCTTCATCCGTCACGGCGCATGCGGAAGGCGGACAAACCGGATTTTTCGGAATTCGCAATAAAACTATTCAACCTGGCGGCATTGCGCCGAACGGATACCGCTTTGCGCCGGAAAGCGCGACCCAATGCCTGGGCGTGTGGGATGAGACTCGCGGTTACGGCAGCAACAATACCGGAGTTGTTGGAATAATCAATGAAAAGAGAGGATATGCCGCCTGGGAAGTAGAACCGGCGCCAATCGGCGAAGTCGGCAGGGAATATGAAATCAATGCAATGGTTTTTCACTCCGGACTGCCTGATAAAAACCAGAAGGGCATTGAAGTAAAAGCATTCAATTCCAACGGACAAGCTTCAAATCTGCTTTTGCTGCCATATGGCGGAGAACCGGAAAAATGGTACGCCCTTAACGGTCGTTTTGTTGTCCCCGGCGGGACAAAACGGTTGCAGGTGCGGTTGCGCCTGAGCTGTATCGGCAGCGTTTTTTTTGATGCCGTCCGCATTACCCCCGCCAGCGTCAATGCGGCCAGCGCCGCGGACAACAGCGGCGGAATTACGCAAGTTAAATTTGACAGTTCCGGCTGGGAGGTTGCTACTTACGAGCAAAAAGTTGCGCCGGCACCGGTAAAACAGACTGTTTTTGACGGAAAATCAACAAAAAGGGATAACAGTCCGATGTATTCAATGGCAAATACGGCTTCCGGAGTTGAATTCATGTTGCGCGGCGAAGCGACAAAATGGTATTCAATGGCTTGGGCCAGTCAATTTAAGCCAATGTTAAGCATGCAGGATAAAAACTATGTGATTTTCGAATATCGTGCCTCCGGCATTGGCCGCAATTACACGGTTTATCCGACATTATGGCTGGACGGCAAAGACGCCAATGGAGACAAGAAAACTATTGATTTGCTGAATATTGCAAGAGTATTGAACGATGACCGCACACATGTCCTGATCCGTAAAGTAGATTACGGGATGACTTTTTCCAGAATTGTCGCGTTTCTTTTGACCGAAAGTGACTCTGCCTCTCTGGCGGTCGAGAACTTCCGTCTGGCAAAAACTATACCGGCGAATACCCTGCCGGGACTGAAAACGCTTAATCAATTTGGACCGACCTGCTTCACGGCTGTATCTATTGATAAATACTTTAACAACTCATTGGAATGCATTTTCGGGCATTGGCTGGAAAAATTCGGAGTCGTAATTGACGGAATTGACGTTTTTCCGTCCAAAGTGGTTTCCGTTGCAGACGTGCCGTTCTCCGTCGGCTCCGGGAAATTGAATGTAATTACGCCTAAAGAAAGCGTGGAGCTGAATGATGCGACGGTGGAAATATTCGGCAGCGCCGTACAGCGTGCCAGTTTCATTCCGATTGCCCGCGATGACAAAATTAAAGTTGCAATCAACAGTAAAGCTAAAGAAGTTCTCTTGCTGATGGCGCTGTTTGCGGATACCATTGAACAGGATTGTTACGGCATTCCGAGCCGTCCGCTACGAATGGACGATATTGAAACAGTGAGCATTGAAATCAATTACGAATCCGGCAGGCGGGAAATCGCGTTTCCTTATTCGCTGGCGGATCGCGGCGCATATATTCCGGCCAGAATGCTTGGCGCTTATGCCATAGCAACCGACCCGGCTGAAAAAATTAGAGATATAATCATTCATAATTCGATGTTCGGCGTGAATTTCAGCCTGGCGGCAGTAACCTTGAATAACGGGAATGCTTTGGCTCCGGAACTGACAAACTATGCCAAACCGCAAATCGCGCCGCGCCGCGCCGCCCCGGCGTCGGCTCCGGTAATAGTGGAACAACAGGGGGAAAAACTGATTATCGGCAACCGGTATTATCGCTATACTTTTGACCTGCTCGACGGCTTTTCGCTTGCGGCAATTACTTATGTTCAGATGCCGGATTCGACGTTCAAGCTTTCTCCGGCGTCCGGGCTGGAGGTCCGAGTTGGCAACACGATTTACACCGGACGCAGTTTCAAGGTCAGCCAGGTGAAGATTGAGGGAAAAACCGCCATGCTGGAACTGGATTCCTCGATAGCGGAACTGCCGCTGAAACTGCTGTTGAAGCTGCAATCTTCAGACTCGCCGGAACTTACGTTCATGCTGACTGCGGTAAATACCGGCAAAAAAGATTTGTCCCCGGAAATCAGTTTTCCGGCAATTAAAGAGCTGCAAATCGGAAATCTGGCGGACTCCTGGATGTTCTTTCCGCAGTACCGGAACGTGAACACTACCGAAAAGATGGCGTTGAAAACCATGTATGGCAATCAATTTCAGTTTCAGTTCATGGATACTTACAATCCCGACCTGGGCGCCGGCTTGACTACCATGACTAGAAATCCGGAGCAGCGGATAACTGATTTTTTCATGTGCAAAAACGCCGACGGCATCACTTCGAAAGTATCTTTCATGGGCAGTTACAATAAAATGGCCTCCGGCGCGCAGACAATCTTCCCGGAAGTCGCGCTTTATCTGCATGACGGCGACTGGAAACAGGCGGCAGCTTTCTACCGCGATTATTTGACAACGTTCTACCGGCCATACCATGCGCAGGACAAGGCGTGGTTTCGCGATGCGCTGGACATGAAAGCATATATTACCTGTAATAATCTTTCTCAGGCTATTTTCCGTACTCCGCCGGTCAAGACTTCCGATCATCGTTATTTGTGGAAGGAATTATTTGAGATTGAAGAAAAATATCTCGGGCATGTGCCGGAGTTCATACATTTCTTCAACTGGACGTATTTTGACGACAAAAAGGAATTGCGTTATGCGCCTTACGCTGCGGATGATGTTTATGCCTTTATGGGAGGACTTGAGAAATTTCGCACGGCAATAACCGAAATTCAGGATAAATATCAGCATCCGCAGTCGCTATATACCATTTACAATAGTTTTTGTCCGAAGACAATACCGGCTGGTTTCCCATTCGACGCCAAAATCGCCACAACCGATGCCGGCGGCAATGTATTGGCTTATCCGGACAGTGTTGCTACCTGTTTCGGCAGTAAGGCATGGCGGGATTATGTTATCAAAGACATAATCAAACTGCAAAAGGATACCGGGTGCAAGATTATTTATCTGGATGTGTTCGGCTCTTTCCTCTATTGCCAGTGCTATAACCCGGCGCATGGACATCCGGTGCCGAGCAATGTGCTGCACAATGACATTGAATTCATCAAAGCCTTGCGTGAAGCGCTTCCGGCTGACGTTGCGCTTTGGACGGAATTTCCGCTGAACGATTATGCCAGGCAGTATGTTGATGGCAATGTCTGCTATTATTTCCTGGATTTGTCAATGACCTTTGCACGCTACTACAATCGCAGTGACCGTGGCGAGGTACTTTCTGAAATGCCGTTTAACCTGACTCGTTTCATTACGCCTGGGTATCGCCAATTCATGTTGCCTTGCGGAATCGAATGCGGACGCAAACCGAGCCAGGTTGATGCGGCATTTTTTAACGGCGAAGCATTTCACGAAGTGACTTGGCGCCTGCACAATACCCGGATACGCGCTAAATTGAATAATGCTTATCAGGTAGCCAAAAAGTATCGTGACTGCTTTACCTCCCCGCAGGCTGAACTCCGGGCGCCGACCGAGGCAAGCGGAATTCTAGCTAACCGTTTTGAAGGTAAAAACCGGACAGCCTGGACTCTCTACAATACGAGGCCAAATACTTATTCCGGACCGGTATTGTCTGTTAATCACATTCCGGGAGCCCGTTATATTGATGCCTGGAACAACCATGAGTTGAGTCCGGAAATTATCGGAGAAAAAGCTATTCTCCGACTGAATATTGATCCGCAACAACCCGGCTGCATCGTCCAGGAACCGGGCGAACCGCAGAAATAATAATAAAAGGATGAAATAGAATGCGACAATTTATTAAAAAAGTTTTGACCATCGCCATTATGGGAACTGCCTGTTTTACGATGTTTCCCGCAGAGCAAACCATTTATTTAAAACCCGGCAGCCGGGCTCCGAACGGTTATCTTTTTACCGCCGACAGTTCGGCAAATTACACCGGGATCTGGGATACTGCTCGCGGTTGCGGCGACAACAAGGGAGTGATAGGAATAAAAAGTGAAACTACAGGCAATTACGGAGCATGGGAGATTGATCCGGCGCCGAAGTGTGAACCCGGCAAAGAATATACTTTGGACGCCATGATCTGGAATACCAAAATGCCGACAGGCAATTTTCTATGTGCGGAAGTATATGCGTTCACTGCCGACAATCAGCCGTTGCTGCTGCTTCACTGCCTGTATAAAGATTTGCCGGAACAGTGGTACCGGATTACGGCAAAATTCACCGTTCCCCCAAACGCGGCAAAATTGCGGGTAAGATTCGACCTGACCACGCCCGGTGAAGCATATTTTGACAAAATCAAAGTTGAACCGGTAAGTGATGCGGCTCCTGAAAAAGTCCGCGATAGCAATGCTGCCGGTTCTCAAGGAAATGACGGGGGCCTGGCTGGAGTTCGCAACCTGACTGTTAGCAATGGGGAAAAGGCTCCGAACGGTTATATTTTCTATACTGAATATCCAGACACTTATATCGGCATTTGGGACACTACACGGGGATGGGGCAACAATAAAGGTGTAGCCGGAATCAAATCCAATAAGCCGGGCAGCTTCGGATGCTGGGAAGTCTGTCCCCCGCCAAAATGTGAACCCGGAGAATATACTTTGGACGCCATGATCTGGAATACCAAAATGCCGACAGGCAGTTTTCTATGCGCTGAAGTGTATGCGTTCACCGCCGATAATAAGCCATTGGCACTGCTTCATGGTCTGTATAAAGATTTGCCGGAACGCTGGTACCGGATGAGTGAAAAATTCAAGGTGCCGGCCAATGCTGTAAAACTGAGGGTAAGATTCGACCTGACTACGCCGGGAGAAGCATATTTCGACGATATTCACATTGCGCCGGTAACTGTGGCAGCTCCCAAAGAAACTGTTACGGCGGCGGCGGACCTTACTGTGCAAATACCCGTTTCCGGGTGGAAAAATTTATCGCATGAAGTAAAAGCCGGCGAAGACGCCCGCCCGCTTATTGTAATTGACGGCAAAAACCGGACTGGCGACAATCTTGAAACCGCTCAGGTGATCAAATCGGGAAACGGCGTAGAATTCAAACTGTACGGCGAATCTTCTAAAATCCGCTCAATAACCTGGGAAAACCCATTGCCGGCGCCGCTGCTGCTGAACGGAAACCGTTATGCGGTATTCCGCTATCAGGCGGATGGAATTGCCAGGGTTAATCCGGCAAGGCCTTTATTCGAGTTACGCGGGTACAACTCTGCCGGGGAAAAAACTCCTTTAGAGATTTTGAACTCGGCGCAAACTCTTAATGACGGGAAATGCCATATCCTCGTTCGCAAGCTGAATACTCCGTTCACAGTCGAAAAACTGGCAGCCGGACTGGTTACTGAAAATGACGCTTCATCCATGGTCGCTGAAACACTGTATCTGGGTAATGATTTGCCGTCCGAGCTCAACCCGGAAGTAAAAATTCTGACGGCAATTGAACCGTCACATTTTATTCCCATAAGTCTCGATTCTTATTTTAACAACACTTTGTCCAGAATATTCGACCTTACTCTCAGCTCTTACGGCGTGGTCATTGACGGAATGCAACATTTTCCGTCCGGCCTGATCAGCGTGTCGGCAGCACCGTTCAAAGTCAATACGCTCGGTAAAAATGTAGTATCGCCGTTTGAAAGCTCCAGTATAGCTGAAGAATTGGTCGAATGCATGGGGGTAAAGGTCCCGCATAAATATTTCAATCCTGTCAGCCGGGATGATAAGATAAGCATTCCGCTGAATGCCAAGGCTTCCGAAGTACTTTTACTGCTGACATTGTCAGCACCTCCGGAACAACAGCGTTATGCGCTTCCGAACAGGCCGTTGCGGCTGGACGATATTGAAAACGTGATGGTGGAACTGGTTTACAGTTCCGGCAGACGGGACCGGGCTTTCCCATATTCGCTGGCGGACCGCGGCAGTTATATTCCTGCCAGAATGCTTGGGGCTTATGCTGTGGCGGCTGACTCTTCCGAAATGCTCAAGGAAATCATATTACATAACAACATGTTCGGCATCAACTTCAGCCTTGCCGGAATCACTTTAAATACCGGAGCAATGCTTGCTCCCGAACTGCGGTCTTACGAAAAACCGGTCGCGGCGGTAAGACATCCTGAGCCGTCGGCGCAGGATAAATATGTAACTTATTCCGATTCCGTACTGACCATGGGGAACCGCTATTATGAATATAATTTTAATTTGCAGGACGGTTTTTCTCTGACCGGCATTCTGGACCGGAATTTGTCTGATGATAAAACGATCAGTTTATCACCGTCGTCCGGACTGGCGGTAAGGCTGGACAATACCATTTATACCGGACGCTGCTTCAAGGTAAATTCAGTGCGGACCTCCGCGGACAGCGCAACGCTGTCGCTGGTTTCGCTCCAGCCGGCGAGTCTGCCGTTGAACATTGAGCTTACTTTAACTGTATCGGATTCTCCGGCACTGACTTTCAACGCGGAAGCCGTTAATACCGGCACGATTGTCATTGAGCCAGCAATCTGTTTTCCGGCGCTTAACGATCTTAAACTTGGCGCGCTTGAAAAAACCAGGATGTTTTTTCCGGAATACCGGCATGTGGACACCGCCGCGCCAGTCTCACTCCGGGCTCCTTATGGGCTTGAATTCCAGTTTCAATTTATGGATGTTTATAATCCGCAGCTCGGTTCCGGGATAATGTTTATGACCAGGAATCCGGAATTGCAGATGGAGGAATTCATCATGAGCAAAAACGGGAATGGCGTCTCTTCGACAGTCTGTTTCCCGTCCGAATATAATCGACTGGCCCCCGGCGACAAACGGAAATATCCGGAAGTTTGCACAATACTCCATGACGGGGACTGGCGCCAGGCGACGAATTTATATCGCCAATATCTGGCATCCTGGTACAAACCGGTAAAATCCCAGGATAAAGATTTCTTCCTGAATGCCGTCGATGTCAAAGGTTATATTCCAGGACAAAATCTTTCCGCAACAATCACCTATACGCCTCCGGTGTTAACTCCGGATAAAAGCAGATACAGGTGGGACGACGTATTCAAAATTGAAGAAGAGAACCTTGGACATGTTCCGGACATTATACACTTATTCCACTGGTTTTTCGGCAATACCAGCAAAAGTCTGCAATATGGTTCATACACTTCAGAAAAAGCTTATGCCGAGGTCGGAGGACTTAAACTGTTCCACGAAACCATCCAGGAATTGCAGCACAGATATGACCGCCCGGTTTCGCTTTATACAATCAATGATTGCTTTAATTATGCCAATATGCCGGCAAACAATCCCTTCAACCAGGATAGCGCCATGTGTGCGCCGAATGGCGGCGCGATTGCTTCGGCAGAAATAGTTTATGTTTGTCCGGCGCTGGCTGCATGGCGTGATTATTCAGTACGGGAAATAGTTAAACTGCAAAAAGAAACCGGAGCTAAAATTATCTATGTTGACGTGTTCAGTTCATTTTCGTCCAGGCGCTGCTACAGTAAAAATCACGGGCATCCGGTTCCAACCAATCCGCTGGTGACAGACAATAATTCTCTGCGGCTGTTGCGCGAAGCATTGCCGGCAGATGTGGCAATCTGGACGGAATACCCTTTTGCGGACCAGACCAGCCGCTATGCCGATGGCAGTATCCACTATTATTTGCTTGATCTCAGCTATTACTTCGCCCGTCCTTATAACACTTCCGACCGTGGAGCAACCTGTTCGGAAATGCCGTTCAACCTGACTCGCTACCTTACCCCCGGATACCGGCAATTTCTACTGCCGTGCGGGATTGAAGGCAGCCGTAATCCAACGCAGGTTGATGCTGCGTTTTTCAATGGTGAAGGCTTTCACGAAGTGACCTGGCGGTTACACGAAAGCCGGATTCGTGAAAAACTTGTCCGCAGTTATCAGATACGCAAAAAATATCAGGATTGTTTTGCGACGAAACAGCCGGAACCGCAGGTATTGACTGAAGCCGGCGGCATTATCGCCAACCGCTTTCCCGGCCAACACCGGACTTTATGGACCGTTTATAATACCAGGCCGGACACTTATTCCGGTCCGGTGCTGGCTGTGGAACACCACTCAGGAGATCGCTACTATGACGTTTGGAACGACCGGGAACTTACTCCCGAAATCAAAGGCGGCAAGGCTGTAATCAACCTCAGCCTTCATCCTCAACATCCAGGTTGTATTGTACAGGAAATGAAAAGATGACAATTACTGGTTCAAAAGATATCGCAGAAACGTTGGCGGCATCCCATTGGATAGGCGGCCCCGGAAATACTTTTTGTCGCCAGACGTTTAATATGGCAGCGCCAGCCGTAACCGCCAGACTGTTGATTCTGGCGGATGCCCATTCCTATGCGTGGGATTATTGGATGCAAGGCAATGGGACTTTAAGGAACTTGCTTCTTGGGGGCAGTTTCATCAAATACCGTATTTTTGTTAACGGACGCCGGGCCGGGGCCGGACCCTTCCGTTCGATTGTCGATGGCGTTCCGGTTTTACACAGTTTTGATTTGACGGATTTACTGCTGCCGGGCGAAAATGTCATTGGCATAATTTCCCGCGGCGAACGCAAAGGATTTGCTCTTGTTCTGGAAATAAAGTTTGCCGACGGCAGTAAGAAATTAATTGCATCCGGAGAAGATTTTCGAATATTGGACGCAAACAATATTTATAGTCCGGTTTGCTGGGAACATCCCGGCATTGATCAGTTTTTTAAAGGCTGTCCCGGTCCCGGTGAATATCCCGAACATATTAACGGAGAGAAATTCCCTTTCGGATGGCAGCAACCTGGTTATGATGATTCCGCCTGGCAGGACGCAAAGTCTTTTGGCCCGGCAAACGAACAGTTTGAAATCGCCGAAAAACAAAACTACGAATTGGCGGAAATCTTTCCTTGCTTGATTAAAAAAACGGATGCAAGCCGTTTTCTCGTAGATTTCGGGCGCGAAGTAGTTGCCGGAATTGAACTGGATTGCCAAGCTGGCGGCGGGAGCGTGGAAATACGGCTTGGAGAAGATTTGTTGGACGAAAACCATGTCCGCTTCCAAATGCGCACGGATAATTGTTACCAGGAAATATGGAAGTTTCCGGCTGGCGGCGGGACTCTCGCACATTTCGGAATGCGCGCTTTCCGGTATGCCGAAATAATCGGTTATCAGGGAGAATTGAATTCAAAACATATTCGCGCCATTACCCTGACCCGCCCCTTTAACTGGGGCGATTCGGCATTTAACTGCTCCTGCCCGGATTTAAAGAAAGTATGGGAACTATGTAAGAATTCGATTGGCTTTACCAATACCGATGTTTATAATGATTGTCCGTCACGGGAACGGATCGCCTACGAAGCCGACAGCTACATCACGATGCTTACTCATTTTGCCGTGGAAAGTAACATTCAGATTGCGCGCCGTACCATTGAATATCAGATAAACCATCCTACCTGGCCGTGTGAATGGCGTCAATTGATGATCCCGCTTTTTTACGAATATCTGATGCATAGCGGCGATTATGATACTGTCGCCGAATATTATCAGAGACTGGTCAGTGAGTGTTCTTTTCACCATCTGCTCAAAGACGGACTGGTGACTGAATTTCCGATGCCGCTGTTAATTGACTGGCCACCGCAATTCCAGAACGGTTTTGAAAAAGGTAATGTATGTTCAGTTCCAAACGCTTTCGTCTATTATGACCTGGTATTGTTATCCAGAATCGCAAAATATCTGGACAAAGACCGCGATTGCAAGGAATTTGAAACTCTCGCGGCCAATGTAAAAGAGGCTTTTAATAAACGGCTGTTCGAGCCTGTTCAAGGATTATACCGTGATAATGAAAGCTCCGTTCATTGTTCTTTCCATTCCGCCGTGTTTGCTTTATGTTTCGATCTGGTGCCGGAAGATCGGGTTCAGAAGGTATTGGACTTTATTGTCAGCAAAGGTATGGTTGGCAGCGTTTACACAGCGCAGTTTTATTTGGAGGCATTGTTTATGCATGGACGGGCGGATTTCGCGGTTGAGTTGATGACTGCCGATAACGACCACAGTTGGCTGGGAATGATTCGTGAAGGCGCCACTGTTACTACCGAAATATGGCATCCGTCTCAAAAAGCCAACATCAGTTTTGCTCATCCTTGGGGAACTGCTCCCGCCAATGTTATCGCCAGACATCTTTTCGGATTACGTCCGGACCGGCCGGGATGGGGAAAATTCAGTTTTGAGCCGCAGCCTGGCGGGCTGGAGCATGGGGAAATTACCATTCCAACGCCTCACGGAACAATCACTGCAACTTTTAAGCGGCAAAATGGCATATATGAGAAACAACTTGTACAGGCCGAATAAAGCATAATAATTTTAGAAGACTTGCAAATTACTATTCAAATTCAAGCCGATACCGGCAGCGTCAGTTTTTGCGATTACAAATTAAAGGAAAATATAACATGAATTTACATTGGCTTGACTGGCTGATAATCATCCTGTTGCTTGGCTCCCTTGTCGCAATTACAGCCTATACAAAGCAATATACGAAAAGCGTTGCTGACTTTTTAGCGGCTAACAGGCTGGCGGGTCGTTATATGTTGACATTGTCCAATACTTTTTATGGGGCAATTTCACTTATCGCCATATGGGAAATGGTATATGACGCTGGTTTGCCGACTCAATGGTGGGGAATGATCGGGATGCCCGTTGGACTGATTATCGGGATTTCCGGTTTTATCGTCTACCGTTTCAGGCAAACCAGGGCTCTCACGCTGGCGCAGTTCTTTGAAATGCGCTACAGCCGCCGTTTTCGCTATTTTTCCGGCATTCTCTGCTGGATATCAGGCATCGTAAACTATGGAATATTTCCGGCGATTACGGCCCGTTTCATCATTTATTTTTTTGGGCTCCCGGAACATATCAGTCTGTATGTGATTGATATTTCCACATTCCCGCTGGTCATGTTGATCTATCTTGGAACCGCCTTGTATATTGCCTGCTCCGGCGGCCAGATCAGCATTATGGTTGCTGACTTCTGCCAGGGAATTCTGCTGATGCTGATTTTTCTGATATTGATGTGTTTCCTGATGTATAAATTTGACTGGAATGACATTATCGCCGGGTTATTGATTGCTCCGGAAGGCAAATCAATGGTCAATCCGTTCAAAACCGGCAATGAGAAAGATTTCAGCGTCTGGTTTTTCCTGATCGGGGTTTTCAGCATGATTTATAATGCGCGGTCATGGCAGGGAAATTCCGGATTCAATGCCGCGGCCAAAACTCCGCATGAAGCACAGATGGCCGGGATTATCAGTCAATGGCGTCAGATCGCCTCCGGATTATGTCTCCTGTTGATTCCGATGGCCGCTTATGCAATACTGCATCTGCCGAAATTCGCGGCAATAGCCGCCCCGGCAAAAGCTCAGATTGCCGGAATCGCGGACCCGCAAATACAGATTCAAATGACCGTGCCGCTGGTTTTGGCCAACATTCTTCCGATTGGCATGATGGGGCTGTTTGCGGCAATAATCGTTGCTTGCGCCATCAGTTGCGACAACAGTTACATCCATTCATGGGGAACAATTTTTATTCAGGATGTAGTCATGCCGATCCGGAATAAACCGCTTGATTCGAAAAGACATTTGCTTTGGCTGCGAGTTTCTATTTTCGGGGTTGCTGCTTTCGGTTTTACTTTCAGCATGCTGTTCCCTTTGAAAGACTTCATTCTAATGTTTTTTGCGTTGACCGGCGCAATATATCTCGGCGGGGCAGGAGCTGTAATTATCGGCGGGTTATACTGGAAGAGAGGAACAACTGAAGCCGCCTGGACGGCGCTGATTCTTGGAACGGTGCTGGCTTTCGGCGGCATGATGGTTCAACAGTTCTGGGGAACCTGGATGGCGCCGTTGCTGCTCAATATTTGGCCGGACTGGCAATGGCTGGTTCTGCACAAGGATAAATTTCCAGTCAACGGACAGGAAATTTATTTTTACGCTATGGGCGCCGCTTCTTTAAGTTATATTCTGGTGTCGCTGTCAGGACCCAGGCGCGTGTTTGATATGGACAAAATGTTGCATCGCGGCAAGTATGCTATTAAAGATGATACGGTTGAAGCGAAAGACGCGATTAAAGCTAAACGCAAGACTTTCGGAGAGCTTATTGGAATTTCGTCGGAATTTTCCCGGTTTGAACGGTTTCTCTTCTGGGGGACTTTCTGGTGGACGATTGCCTGGTGGGGAATTTTCATTGTTGGTACGATAATTAACCTGTTCTACCAAATATCCGACAGCGCCTGGTCATGGTTCTGGTGGTTTAAATTATGGTGGTTCAGTCTGATTCTCGGCACAATCTGCACATTTTGGATTCTGTGCGGTGGAATTCGCGACGCGTTCCGGATGTTCCATGATTTGAAACATGAAAGAATTGATGAATCCGACGATGGTACGGTGAAAAAAAAGTAGAATAAAAATATTGGGGGAAAATTAAAAAAAGAATCTTCGCAAGCAGCGGGGTATTACAGACGAATCCTCACGCCCCGCGGGCGGACCGGAGATTCAAAAACAAAACTAATCTAATCCCAAAAACAGGAGGGATGAAAATAAGGGAAAAGTTGATAAAGGTTGGCAGGTTTTGAAAAAATAAAAATATTGGGGAAAAATTAACTTTATGAAATGAAACAATTACCGTATTTTTAACAAAACAATTGGAGCGCAAAGAATATGCGCAGAAAAAAGGAGCATGACATGAGACACATCAACTGGATGATCGGATTATTTGTCGCCGTTGCCGCATTAACCGGGCCGTTTGCCGGGGCCGCGACATATACAGCGGATTATTTGCCTCAAAACCCGTTGAATAATCCCCAATGGACGAGGATATACAACAATGGCAGCGAGTCGGCGGCAGGCGGCGTTCTGAAGGTTACTTCGACTGCCAACTTACAGCAAGCTTATCGTCTTTCTGGCGGGCCTGCATCTGCCTGGAATCCAACTACTGGCGGCAGCGCTGTTGAAATAAGAATGAAAGTGGACAGCCAGGTCAGCACATTCGCCGGCTCTTTTCTGCTTGCCACGGGCAATCGGGGTTGGAACATTAATTTCAATACGAATGGGCTTCAAGAGATACTCGGCGGCGGCAATATCGTGACTATGGACACAACCGCTTTCCATGTATACAGATTCACTATTGATGGAATAAATGGCCCGCTTAATATGTATGTTGATGGCAATACTACTCCCTCGGTGACTTGGGCCGGGATCAGCAGCACAGCCAATCGCATAGATTTCGGCGATTTTATTGCCGGAACTGTCGGCGGCGTGACGGAATGGGACTACATACGCTGGACTAACGCAGGCGCGTATCCGCCTGTCAATATTGCAAAAGCGCCGGTTGCAATAGCTGTTCCATCTTCTCAATCAACTGATACATCCGTTCCGGTTGAAAATGTTATGGATGATGACGCAAATACATTCTGGGTATCAGATTAAATTGGGTGGAGATAAAATGGCCGCAGCCTGTTTATGCAAGCAGAGTTGTTGTGGATGAAAGAATAGGGTATTTTTCCGGCTCGTATCGCATAGATGCGTTTCGCGCCGACACTAATTCATGGCAGACCGTGGTTGGGCCTAAAACTAATCCCGCCCCCGGCCAAAGGATAATTGAATCTTTGGGCGGCATTGAAGCGGCAAAGGTGAGATTTTGTGCCCTCAGCGGATACAACGGGGCAACACAATCGGGGATTACGTTGCTTCAGGTTTATGGGTCACAGGACTGGTGCGATGCCTGTTGTCAGTCGGGGCTTCCGCCATATTTGCCGGATAAAACATCATTTCCGGCAGTCAGCCCGACTGCGAATTATTCATGCACTTCCTTTTCTGCGACTCCAGCGGCGGTTATGCCTGGATCAAAAGTCCGGGTAAACTTGCAGATGCGCAAGACCGCCGCGGATGCGGCGAATTACGGGTTCCAGGTGCGCGTTGGAGAATTATCGCCTTATGCGAGTTGGTTTTATCTGAGTAATTATGCAGACTATACTGTGGCGCTTTCGGCAATCAACCCTTCGATGCCTACCAGCCAATGGATAGTAGGCCAGGATTATTTACTCTCGGCTGATGTATATATCCCGCAATGGGCTCCGCACGGCAATATCCCGGTGATAGTTACTCCTTTGTGTTCCAATTCGAGCGGGACGATTACGAATGTTGCCAACAATATTATTGGAACATTAAAGATTCAAAGGTTTGCAACAGATCCGGTACCATGGCCCGCGGTAGTTCCCACAACAACAATTAATATTGAAAACGATCAGGCAAATATTTATGTAAATGGAAAGCTTGTGTCTCCATATATAATGGCACCGCCGGAATATGCGACGTATCAAAGCATTGGCGAACAGATGGCAACCGGCTGCCATTTATGGCGAGTGCTGGTGGGCAAATCGGTAAATTATAATTATAACACAACCGAAGGGGATGCTGAAAATGCCGCATGCTTTGCTAGTCTGGACCAGAAGATAAACACTCTTCTGAAGACTGATCCTGACGCTTATATATTAGCCGCGGCGCTGCTCCGGCCGACAAACTGGTCATCGCTCTGGCAATCTGAGTGTACATTGTTGTCAAACGGGCAGCGTCACTGGGGGTATTCGCTTTCTTCCGCGCAATGGGCAGCTCAATTGGATTATGACTATCGCGCGCTGGTGGCGCACCTTATGTCGCAGAGTTACAGCGGCCACATAATAGGCGTTCATTATGAAATGGCGGAGGAGACCAACTATTGGGGATACTTAACCAATAATAGCAATACGACTAGGGACGATATGGTCTTGGGTGATTACAGTGATCCTCATATAACGGCATTCAGATTATGGCTCCAGACAAAATACAATAACAACGAAAATGCCTTGAAAGCCGCGTGGAATGACCCCAATGTCACTTTTGCCAATGCCTATCCGACCCCTTCCGTGCTTAGACAAATGGATTCTACCCTGATGTTCAAAAATCCCGGCGCTACTAAAATGCCTATGGACTACTGGGAATTTCATGCTGATGAAATGGCAAATATGGCGATTGTTGTGGGAAAGGCCGTCAAAGAAGCAAGCGGCGGCAAGTATATAACGGGATTATGGGGGTTTTATACTCATGGAGTATATGCGGCAGGAACTGAGCCCGGCAAAATGGTGCATATGGGACATACGGCCTTGCAGAAAGTATTGAATTCTCCCTATATAGATTATTTGGCCTTTATTCAGGCCTACACGCACCGGCGCTGGGGAGCGCCGATGTATGCTACTCATGTATTGGAGAGTCTGCTCCGGCACGGCAAGATGGCCCTTGTTGAATTTGACGTTCGCACGTTTTTTGTCCCGTCAAGCTTTGCCCCGCTGACATATAGCGAGCCTGAAACACTCTCCGTATTATATGATTATGCGTGGGGAGCAGCGCTGAAGGGCGCCGCTCTTTGGTGGGTTGGTTTTTCGAGCGGCGCAACGGGTTCAAACCGTGCGAGTGTTCCCTGGTTTGCGTCGGAAAAAGTAAATAAGGCGTTGACGCAGAGCAAGGTGTGGTATGATGCGATTCGGAGCACGGCATCTCCTTCCACTGCTGAAGTAGCCGTGTTTTTTAACAACGCTGATATATGCGCTATGGATGCCTACGATGGTTATAAAGCGCTGGTCAGCGCACAGTATCAAACCGCACTTTTTGAACTTAGTAAACTCGGCGCGCCGGTTGATTACTATGAACTCAATGATATTTCATTGCCGTCCATGAATCAGTACAAAGTTTATGTGTTCCTGGATGCTTATAATCTTACAGACGCGCAGCGGAATTCAATCAAAACCATAGTCAGACAGACCGGGAAAACGGCTGTTTGGCTTTATGGGGCCGGATACAATAATGGCGCAACCAACGATGTAGCTAACATACAGGATTTGACGGGAATGATTACGGAAGTTACCCTTGAGAGGAAACTTCCCGTGGTGCAATTCCTGTCAGGCCATGATTTGACGACAAATATCCAGCCCGGTTATACGCTTCAACCTCATCAGTGGGAGTTTGACCCGAGACCGTATGAAATTGGGCCGATATTTAATGTTAATGATGCCGGCGCAGAGTCGCTTGGAACTTATACTGATAATTATAAGGTTGCCTATGCGACTAAGATGGTGTCAAACGGCAGATCTATTTTTATGGCTATCCCGTATATGTCGTCGGTGGTACTTAGAGCTTATCTACTAATAAAATCATTTAACCCGGATATACTGAACAAATTCGATTAAAAACAATAATGGCGCTGGCCAACTGTACGAGCCCAAGGAATGAGACATCCTCTTTTTCGTACCGCACATGAATTTTACGAAACCTGTTATACCACGAGTGTCCGAGTTCCACGATCCAGCGCTTTGCCTTGAAACCTTTTTCGATCAACTTTTTTTCTTCCCCGCGAGGTCTGATATGAGGGACAAAACCATTCGAAATGACTGTCTGGATTTTTCCGACGTATCCTGCATCCAAGCAAAGATTCTCTACCGGAAGACGCTCCCCCGGATGTGTTTTGCCCGAGGAAATCCTTTTTTCCAGCAGTTCATCCAGAACCACGCAATCATTCCGATTTGCGGCTGTTACGACGATTGACAACGGGATGCCATGCTCGTCCACAAGCAGATGTCTTTTGCTTCCATTTTTTCCCCCTGTCGGTGGGGTTGGGCCCGACCGCTTTCTGCGCCATTGGCGCCTTGCTATAGGTACCGTCGGCAGATTGCCACTCCCATGCTACTCCCTCCAGTTCGTTGTATTCTGCCACTCCTGCTTTCCATAGTCTTTCAAAAAAACCGCAACGCGACCATTGCATAAATTTTTTATGAATGGATTTGGGAGAAATTCCGTCAAACTCCAGGCGCGGAAGCGCGTCCCAAATAATCCCGGTTCGCAAAACATAAACCATTGCCGCAAAATATGTTTGGTTACTATATCTAGCCTTCTTCCCGCCTCCGATTTTGCGCCGATAAGCCACATCGCCGGTTCGTATTGATATGGGAATTAACGGCTCAACCTTTGCCCAAAACTCCTCTGTAATTTCCCAAGTTTTTAATCGTTTCATCACCATGCCCGCCTCCCGGTATGTCGTTTTTAAGTTTACCAGGAATAATATACATCCGAGTTCAGCAAAAGTCAATTATTAGTAGATAAGCTCTTAGGGAAATTTGCCGTGTCGCGGGTGTCTTTCAATATTATAATGGCGACCTGTATCTGGATGCAGACCAGCATTTCATCCTGATAACCAACGGCGCCACGGACTTTAACGGAAGCATCGCTTTGCCGCAATCGTCACAGGTGTATGATCTGTGGAACAAGGCCATCGTATCAACAGGATCTTCATTCACGGCAACCATACCGGCGAATCAGTCACGCATGTATTTTTACGGCACAAGCGGGGAAGTGGCGGCATTCAGGACACAGGCGGAATCATTTCCAGATATTTCTGGTTATGTGGCAGACTGCTTGCCGCAAAATGCCGTTCCTCCATGGCAACGCATATATAATCAAGGCAGCGAATCAGTGGCAGACGGCGCTCTGACAGTTACTACTTCGACTGCCGGTTTACAGCAAGCTTATCGTCTTTCGGGCGGGCCTGCATCTGCCTGGAATCCAACTTCTCGCGGCAGTGTCTTAGAGGCGAAGTTGAGAGTGGACAGCCAGGCCGGCAGCTACGCCAATGCGATCTTAATTTCGACGGGCAATCGGAGTTGGAGCATCGGCTTTGGAATGACAGGACTTACGGAGATTCTTGGCAGCGGCAGCGTGGCAATGACCACGAACGACGCTTTTCACGTTTACCGCTTCACAATTGATGGGACAAACGGTCCGCTCAAAGTATACGTGGACGGAAATACTACACCTATTGCGACTTGGGCAGGAGTCAGCAGTACAGCCAATCGCATAGATTTCGGCGATTTTTTGTCCTCGGCGGCCGGGGTGGTTAAGTGGTGCTATATTCGCTGGACAAACCAGGGAGTGTGTCTGCCGTAAACGTAATGACTCAGTCTTTTATCTTACGGCTCGAATATTGCCGGATTAAGCCAGCAGTATTCGAGAGAGGCCTGGTCATGGTTCTGGTGGTTCAGTCTGATCCTCGGTACAATCTGTACATTCTGGATTCTGCGCGGCGGAATTCGCGACGCATTCCGGATGTTCCATGATTTGAAACAGGAAAGAATTGACGAATCCGACGACGGTATGGTGAAAAAATATTTAGGTTGAAAAATCAAAGGACTGATTACAAAAAAGGAAGGTTAGATTATGTCAAAAATTCGAGTTGCAGTGGTTGGATGCGGGGCTTTAGCTAAACTTTCCCATTTGAAACATTGTCAAATGGATGAAGATATCACGCTCCAGGTAGTGTGTGATACCGATTTGAAGAATTTAAAATATTGTCAAGAAAAATTTGGTGCGGTTCGCGCCGAAAGCGATTGGCATAAGGTTATTGAAGCACAAGATGTGGATCTATGCATTTTGGCTACACATCAAACCTTTCGCGGGGAATTTATCATTCCCGCTTTGAAAGCGGGAAAACCCGTTTATACCGAGAAACCGTTAGCCCCCGATATCAATGAGATGATGGAAATCCTCAAAGTGACCAGAGAAACTAAAGTTCCGGTTTGCGTCGGACACAATCGTCGCAGCAGTCCTGCTATGCTGGAATTTAAACGCCTGGCCGAAAAAGCCAAAGCGGAACGGGATGGCGCGCTGAGCCAGACAGTAACTAACTTTGTCGGGTCCCGCAGCCGTATTCCTGAAGAAAATGCCATGCAGCTTTTTATGCGGATAAATGATGATTCACGATCATGGAAGAATTGGGTATTTTGGGATCGGGAAGGCATCATGTTTGCAGAAATGGTGCATTTTATCGATGTCGCCTTATGGATGAACGACGCCAAGCCTGTCCGGGCCTTTGCGGAAGGGTCTCCGCGAGGAAATTTTACTTTATTATTGCGGTTTAGTGACGGTTCTTTAACCACGATGGTTCATTCGATGGTGGGAAATTTTGATTATCCAAAAGAGTTATTTGAGTTTACAACCAACTATTATACCGTCACCATGGATCAGCATTTTGAGGTAAAACAAAGCGGATTTGCGGATGAGCCAAGCGTTCGGACGTTTCCGTATGCTGTTGCCTGGGCAAATCAACACCAGGGAATGCCAGGCTATTTTCAAGCCAGAGATGAAGAGTTGGCCCGCGCTAAAAAAGAGGGGGATGCGGTTCGCTGGTTAAATGTGGAGAAAGGACACTACTCGCACCTTAAGCGTTTTATCTCTCACGTTCAAGGAAAAGGTGAAAACCCCTGTCCGGTAGATACCGCTATCGGCGTAAATAAAATTGCCATGAAATTTCTGGAGTCAGCCCGATTGGGTCTGCCCGTAGTCATTAACCCCGAAGATTGGCATTTGCCGGAGTAAAAACTGTGAATATCAAACAAATCAGCGCAGTTGGATTAAAAGTTGGCGATTTCGACACTTTTGCCGAGAAAGAACTGGAGGCGATTAAACTGCTTGAGCATTGCGCGGCTACAGGCAGCGATTTTGCATTATTCCCCGAGGCGATTAATATCTATTGCGGCGATGGTCCCGGCAATCCTCGCGGCATGACAATCAGTGAAGTTGCA
>Ga0364881_10435_pt2 | contig 23256 bp, 16 predicted proteins | sample ExccelJu500001D4_5_FD_206923 | JGI IMG/M metagenome (GOLD analysis project Ga0364881, IMG submission 206923) | Enriched cells from Trout Bog Lake Hypolimnion, Wisconsin, USA - BchlTB.July30.5000.01.D4 | ecosystem: Environmental > Aquatic > Freshwater > Lake > Hypolimnion/Profundal zone | place...
ATATGGCTTACCTCTCCCCCATCAACAACAATCCCATTTTTGCCTGGGGAACCAATGCAGCTAATCCCGGTATGGGCTTCAAATATGTTGGAGCAGCCGTTTATTCATTGGCCAACTCAAATCTTCAATGGGAAAAGACCTCTACTACCAACATCGGATTCGACGCGGTCCTTTTGAATAACAATCTGACGGTGTCACTCGAATATTTCAATAAAAAAACGGATGGTATTCTTCAAACGGTAACCCTGCCACAATCGTTGGGACTGATTAATATGCCTGCATCAAACATAGCCTCAGTCAAAAATAGCGGAATGGAATTCGCTGCAAATTACAATAACAAGATCGGCGAATTGAAATATGCCGTTGGCTTTAATTGCTCAACAGTCAAAAATGTTGTTGAAAAGACTTCGGGAGGAATACCATTATATAGCGGACAAACATCCAATATCGAACAAGGGTATTCAATGAATTTTATCAGAGGTTATAAAGTCGGTGGTATATTCCAGACACAGGCTCAGTTGGACGCATGGAATACAAAATTCACCGATGCTACTTATCAGACAGCCAAGGTGGCACCGGGAGATTTTTATTATGAGGATCTAAGGGGGGCTCCTACTAAAGCAAATACCTATTACAGTACCAAACCTGATGGTAAAGTTGACCCCTATGACCAGGTTTATCTTGGAAAAACCATTCCCGGCTATTATTATGGTGCTAATATAGGTCTTGAATACCGAAAGATTGATTTGTCCGCCCAATTTACCGGTGTTGGAGATGTTCAAAAGGTAAACAATGTAAAATTGAACCTGTACAATGTGGGAACTATTGGTGGCAATGAATCAGTCGATGTATTAAATGCCTGGACTTCACAAAATCATTCAACCACAATGCCCAGAGTAATTAATGGTGATCCTGCAGGAAATTACCGTTTTTCAAGCCGTTTTGTTGAAAATGGTGCTTACCTGAAATTAAGAACCCTTCAGTTAGGTTATACCCTTCCTGCTCAGGTTTATCATTTCATGGCTAACAGTGTTTCCAATTGCCGTTTCTATGTAGGAGCTTCAAACCTCTTCACCATTACCAAATATACGGGATACGATCCGGAGAACGATAATTATCCTACTCCCCGCACCCTATTTATGGGACTTAATGTCCGCTTCTAATCTGGTAATAAGCAAATTTTAATTTTCAGAAACTATGACTACGAAAAAATATATTCTGGCTTGTGCCTTCATGGTTGCCGGCCTGGTGGGTTTGAACTCATGTGATAAAAATCTGGACATCAATATATCCAGCCCGTTGGAAGTAAATTATTTTGGCAGTGAGTATGCGATTACACAGGGAGTTGGAGCTGCCTATGCCGAGATTACCAATATCTATGGAGCAGATTTAAGTAATTGCTCTAAGATGGGATTCTGGCTTTTACCAGGGGATGACATTACTTCAGATGGCACCGGAAATTCACTGGAAACATTTTCCGGACTAAATGGGAATAACAGCTCTGTGACAGCGATGTGGACGACCTATTACAAAATAATCGCCAGATGTAATTTTATGCTTTCTTACCTGAATGGCACGTCATTAGATGCCGTATATAAAACTCCCGGGCTAAAGGATGCAAATAAAGCTGAAATGTTGTTTATCCGTTCGTGGTGTAATTTCAAGTTGTGGGACAACTGGAGGAAAGCGCCACTTCAGAATAAGCGGATCACTTCGGTGTCTGATGCAATATTGCCTCCATCCCAAGATTTCGAATTGCTTGACAACGCAATTACCTCACTTGAAACGGCTGCTCCGTTAGCCTTTGACTCCTGGAATAGTGCAAATACAGGTCGGATTACCAAGGATGCCTGTTACGGACTTCTCGTTAAATTATATGTCACAAAAGCATGCTACAATTCGAAGAATGCCACCGATTATGGGAATGCAATTACCGCATTTGGAAAGATCTCCTCTGCCCGGCTGGCCAATTTCTCTACCGTACCCTATGGCAACAGCTTTGATTACCGTACCGAAAATAATCCGGAATCACTGTTCGAATTTCAGGCAAGTATCCAACCTGCCGGGATGGACAATGCCTGGCTTGACAATGACTTTGGGGGTGATGTGGGTCAGATGGCTGCATTCTATCATTATGAAGATTCACATTGGGCAAATTACAGCAGTGGCATTTTCGGACCTTCCCAAAAATTAATGGACGCCTTCGATCCGGCTGACCCGCGTAAAAGTGAGACATTTAAAGGAACGGATGTTGAAAACTATAACTGGTCATATTGGTGGATCAACCCATTCTGGGGCAAGTTTGATAATCACCAGTTAGTAAAATATACCAATGGCGACAGGGGTAAAGTACTCGACCCGGTTTGGCAGATCGGATCCAACAATAATCCCCGTCTTTTACGTATCGCTGATGTGAAATTATGTGTGGCAGAGGCATACGTTGCTACCGGAAATGCAGGCGCCGCGCTTACCCAGGTGAATGATGTACGCGAACGGGCCCGCAATTCGGTCTCTCCGGCATCTGAGGCACCAGCTTCGCTGAGCAATGTCTCGATGACTGAAATTATGAAAGAACGAATGCTCGAATTAGCCGGCGAAGATGGCCACCGGTGGTCTGATCTCAGAAGATGGCACGCGGCGGGTTATATTAACCTTGGAAGCTGGTCCGCAACCGATTTTGGGTTCCCGGCATCCTACGACGCTTCCCTGTTTAAATTCGACGTCACCAAAAACTTGTTATTCCCAATTCCAACTTCGGAACTAAGTAATAATCCGTTGATGGCAGCAAGCGGACAAAATCCGGGATATTAGTATTTTATCATAAATACAGGGGCTGTTCCGTTTACCGGTCGGTCCCTGTATTTTTCATTAGAGAAAATAGTTACACCAGTGTTTATTGTGACCATTTAATAATCGGTTTCTCCCAAAAATAAGAATAGTGCGTTGTGAGTTAATAATTTCAGAGAAATGATACTCACAAAAATGTGCGAATAAGATAATGTACTGATATACTGTTATGAAGAAGCATAAAATCATTTTAATTTCACTGATTACCTGCATCCTGACTACTATAAGCTGTAAAAAGGGGGGAAGTGAACCTCTGCCTGAAACAGTTCTTCCTCAAGTAACCATTACTATTGACAAAACAGTTAAATATCAAACGATTGAAGGGTTTGGATTCTTTGGAGCTGCCGATGTTTGGTGGGCCTCCCCAACTGCGATGTGGAATGATGCCTGGGGAGAAAAAGTGATCAGTGATTTAGGAATCACGATGTGGAGAAATGAAATTATCCCTCCCTCGACACCAACTGTAGTTCAGGATGGTGACTGGAACAAACAAATGCCTGTGGTACAAGGATTAAAAGCAAAAGCCGAGAAATATGGTGTAAATCTAAAGTTTATAGCTTCTGTATGGAGTCCTCCTGCAGATCTCAAATGGGCCTGCAATTTTTCCTGGGCAGGTGATGAAAATGCAACCCGAAATCCAGGTATTGTTTCTACCCAAAACGGCGGAACACTGAATCCAAACATGTACACCGAATATGCCGACTGGCTTAATACCAATATTCAAGATTATAAAAATGCCGGAGTTGATTTATATGGCCTGAGTTTGCAAAATGAACTTATGTTTACAGAGCCCTACAATTCATGTACATATACCATCACCTGGTATAATGAAATGGTGAATGGAGTGGTACCCAAAATTAAAGCTGAATTCCCAAATGTGAAGATATTTGGTTCGGAGAATATGCTTGAAATGGAAGGGAAAGATGGTAACTGGCCTGTATTTTACCATTCAGGGATTAAGAGCAATGCGACTACTGCATCGAATATTGATGTTTTGGCGGTGCATGGGTATTCTGACGGAATAGCTCCTTCAACCGGTTCTGAATTGGCAAAAATGTGGACTAATCATACGGAACAATTTACGATACCAATGAACAAGGAGGCCTGGATGACCGAAACGTCAGGATATACAGACGCCTGGGAAGTGACAGCTTCAAAACCCGGAGCCTTAAACCTGGCTTTGGACATTCATGCGGCTTTGTATTATGGAAACATCAGCGCCTGGGTCTGGTGGCAGGGAAGTCAGGCTACCTCGGATGAATACAGTTTAATGAGTGGAACAACAACAGGTAAAAAATACAGTGTTTCCAAACACTATTACCGGTATATTCGTCCCGGATCGGTTCGTATTAAAAGCACATCCGGTGATCCCGATTTCTTTTCAACAGCCTGGGAAAACCAGTTAAAAGGGACTGCCACTATTGTGATTATTAATGCAGGTAATGCAGACAAAGCTGTTTCCCTAAACGGAGATGGGTTACCCGAAACATTTAAAATGTACAGAACAAACTCAACTACAGAGAACTGCATATTCATCAAAGATGTGAGTCCGGGAACTGTCAACAGTTTTACAGTTCCGGCAAAAAGCATCGTGACGCTTCAATCAGGGGGGGATGCTTTATAGGCTGGCAAATAAAAACTGCTGCCTTGCAATCGCTTAGGACGATCCCAATTAAATTAAAAAACAGTAAAGTGAAAATATTCCTGAGATCTGTTTCATTAAAAACCGTGGCAATACTGCCATTTTTAGTCTCACTATTGTTTCTGAGTCTCACTGCAATCAGCCAGGTAACCACCTGGCAAGCCCCCGTTGGCTTTGCATCCGACAAATTCTACCGGGTAAAAGTTAACGGAAGTCAGATACCGGTTTATGATACTCCAATAGCTTCATACGCCGTCTTTGATTTCTCAGGAGAGGCAGAAGTTGAAATTAACACAATGTTCGATGTCCGCTGGGTCGATATCCGCCCTTTACGAACCGGATTAATGCCTGAATATACCGGCGACAATTCATTCCGGTTTAAAATGAAAAATCCTGAAAATATCAGCCTGGAACTCAATGGAAGGATCAGACAGCAACCACTTTTTATTTTAGCCGGTAAACCTGAAAGATCCAGGCCCGATAAGTCAGACAAAAATGTGATTTGGTTCGAAGGGGGAAAACTTTACAAAGATGTGAAACTTGAGCTGCAGGATAACCAGACGGTCTACATCGAAGGGGGCGCTGTGGTTCAGGGATACCTCTTTGCCACTGGAAAAAAGAACATCAGAATCTGCGGACGAGGCATCCTGGATGGTTCCCTCAACAAAGACCTGCCTGAGAATAACAACCGTTTTATCAGTCTCACAGACTGTGAAAATATAACAATCGAAGATATTACCCTTCATAATAGTACAACCTGGCAGGTTGCCCTTTTCCATTGCAACAAAGCTGAAATCAACCGGATCAGAATTGTCAGTGAAAGCGGAAGCGACGATGGAATGGATATTTTCCGCTGCACCAACGTAGTGATCGATGGCGTTTTTGCCCATACCAAAGACGACTGCATTGCGATTAAATCAGGGGGCGATTATCCGGCCGATCAACCAACTGACCACATTCTGGTTAAAAACTGTGTGTTTTGGAATTCGCTCTGGGGAAATGCTATTGAGATTGGTTTTGAACTCTATTCCAGCGAAGTTAAAAATATCCGTTTCGAAAATATTGATGTCATTCATGTCGAAGATGGAGCCACCATAAGTATTCACAATGCAGGGCAGGCTCATGTTCACCAGGTCACGTTTGACCATATCCGGGTGGAAGACAGCCGGCAAAAGCTGTTCGATGTAGCTATTTTCTTTTCACAATGGGGACCCGACGGAATCCGCGATCCGGAGTTTATCCGGAAAAACTACCTCAGTGGTGCCTGGGACGGCGTCCAGAAAATACCCGAAGGAAAAGAAGCTTATCATCGTCAGTTTAGGGGGACAATCAGCGATATCGTTTTCAAAGATATTCAGGTTGTTGGTGGCTTGCTCCCATTTTCCGTTTTTCATGGTTTCGATCAGCAAAAGAATGTTTCAGAAATAACGATCGAAAACCTGACCTACATAGGCAATAAGCTGACCAATACCAAAAGTGCCAAAATCAGGCAGCAAAACACACAAAATCTTACGATTAAATGATAAGCAATACTATTTCCATAAATGTATCGATATGTAAAAAGCACCTGCTTTTTCTAATCACGCTGCTTATCTGTTTTCAACCCTCTTTTGCGCAGGAGCTGCAGTGGAAGGCGCAATGGATCATGCATCCCACCGCTGAACCACAGGCGCACGCGGTAATCTTGTTTCGGAAGAATTTCGAACTTACGGTCAAACCCGAAAAATTCATCGTTCATCTCTCAGCAGACAACCATTACAGGCTGTTCGTTAATGGCCAATATGTCCTGCGTGGCCCGGCCCGTGGCGATATTACCCATTGGTTCTACGAAACAATTGATATTGCCTCGTACCTTCAATCCGGAAAAAATACAATTGCTGCTGAGGTAGTGAACTGGGGCCCTAAACGCTCATTCACATTTTTTTCGCAGATGACCTCCTTTATTCTGCAGGGCAATTCTGATGAAGAAGAACTGGTAAATACTTCAGGTGGAAGCTGGAGATGTCTGCAGAACCAGGCTTTCTCGCCAAAGATTGTCAATTGGATGACAGACCGCAACACGATCGATTTTGGCTTATATGTCGGCAATCCCACCGACAGCATTTCCGGGGACAAATATCCTTGGGGATGGGAGCAGGAGAACTTCGATGATTCAAAGTGGGTTCCGGCTAAATGGTGCGATATTGCCGGAGGGCGGGACCAGCAATTTGCAGGTGGGATACTTTATGGAGGTGGAAAACTCCTTATCCCCGGGAGAACCGGGATACTAAAGGAGACAACGCTGCCGTTTACAATGATACGAAGGACAGACGGCATGGAAATAAATGAAGACTTTATTCACGGCAAGGGGAGGCTTTTCATTCCCGCCAACAAGAAAGTCAGCATCCTGATCGATCAAACCTATGAAACGATGGGTTATCCCGAAATGGTGGTAACTGGTGGGAAAAATGCCCGGATTCAAGCCATGTATGCCGAAAATATGATTGTTAAAAATCATGCGCCAAAAGGAAACCGCAACGATATTGAGGGGAAATTCATTGTTGGTATCAAAGACGTTTTCATTCCCGACGGTGGGGCAAACCGCCTGTTTAAACCGACCTACCTGCGTGCTTTCCGTTTTATTCAGCTTGATATTGAAACCAAAGATGAACCCTTATTCCTGGAAAAGTATACCCATGTGGCCTGCAACGCCCCTATTGAATTAAAGGCAAAATTTGAAACAGGTAACCCAACCATTGACTGGATGATGGAGGCAGGGTGGCGAACAGTTAGCATTTGCGCTCAGGATATGTTGCTTTCGGACGCTGCCTACGAGCAAATGCAGTACACCGGTGATTCACGCGTTCACAACCTTTCATTGTTAACTCTTTCGGGAGACGACCGCCTGACACGTAATGCCCTGGTTCAATTTGACCAGTCACGCATTCCTGAAGGTTTGACCCTGGCGTGTTATCCCAATCCGTTTTATCTGATCATTCCATCCTATTCACTCATTTGGATCGATCAGGTACACGATTATATGATGTGGAAAGATGATAAACCATTTATTGCTGGTTTTGATTTGGGCATTAACAGCGTTTTAGACTGGTTTGAGAAAAGAATGCAGTCCAACGGGTTACTTGGAAAATTGGATTGGTGGTGTGCATTGGCCTGGCCAAGACATTACAGAGATGGGGAACCACCCGGGGTTTCTGCCGGAAATAACACCCTTTATTCCCTCCATTATGCATATACATTGCGTCATGCCGCCAACATCGAGGAATTTCTGGGAAAACCTGACCTGGCATTAAAATATCGCAACCGCGCTGATCAGATTTGTAAGACTGTGAACGATCTTTGTAAAAATCAGGACGGATTTTATACCGAATCACCTTCCAATAAACAGGTAAGTCAGATCACCAATCTGCTTGCAATATTGGCAGAAGCTTCAGTTGGTGTTGATGCAAAACAACTAATGCAAAAATTACTGGAACACCGGGATTGGTTTGGCCAGGTTGATCTGTTTTTGCATTTGTATTTATTCGAGGCTATGAATAAAACGGGTTTGCAGGACCGCTTTATCAATGAGATCAGTGAGTGGCAATTGATGAAAGAGCGGGGAATGACGACCTTTGCCGAAGTTCCGCTCGAATGGGGCGAAGAAAACCAACGTTCCGAATGTCACCCCTGGAGCACCGCCCCAAACTATTTCTTCTTCAGGACGATCTGCGGAATTCAACCGCTTACGGCAGGTCATAAAAAAGTGGAAATTGCCCCTTCATTTGGCGGGCTAACCCAAATAAATGCGACCTACCCGCATCATTTGGGGAACATTGTTTTAAATTTGAAACGGGAGGGAACACATATTTCAGGAGATATTACGATTCCAAAAAATATTGAAGCTACCTTTGTCTGGAATGGACAAAAAACCGGGTTAACCGAGGGTGGGCAAACCGCTATCAAATATTGAACTTTAAGATATTGAACCAATAAAATTCGCAATTTTATCTAACACCTCAAAAGATGAATAAAACAACTGTCTTTCTGTTAATGTTGCTTGTAGCCCAGTCTCTTCTGACTTTTGGCCAGGATTACCGACTGCCTTTGTACCCCGGGGAGATCCCAAATTCGAAGTATACGGGTGCGACCGAAAAGGTTGAGAAGAAAGATATCATCCTGATCAGTAATGTACAAATCCCTGATATAGCAGTCTATTTACCCGGTAACAAGTTTGCCACACATCAGGCAGTAATCATCTGTCCCGGAGGCGGATACTGGGTGCTGGCCTATGATCTGGAGGGAACCGATATCGCAAAATATTTCAATTCAATCGGGGTCGCTGCCGTAGTCCTGAAATATCGCCTGCCCACTTACGGCAATTGCATTGAACCTCACAAAGCACCTCTGATGGATGCTCAAAGGGCTATGCGCCTGGTTCGTCACAATGCTGCAAAATGGAATATCAATCCGGAGAAAATCGGGATTATGGGATTTTCTGCCGGAGGTCATCTGGCCTCCACATTGGGTACTCATTTCGATTACGGGAACACCTCTTCTGCCGATTCGGTGGAAAGACAAAGTTGCCGGCCTGATTTTATGATTTTGATGTACCCCGTAATATCATTGACAGACTCCGTGGTTCACCCGGGATCGGGGGAAGCACTGTTGGGCAAAAATCCGGATAAAAAATTATCCATCTATTATTCCGGCGAGCTTCAGGTTCATGAGGATACGCCACCTGCATTTATTGCCCAGGCAGACAATGATTCGGGGGTTTCGACTGAAAATTCATTACTGATGTACCGCGCATTGCACCGGAAAAAAATACCCGTCGAATTACACCTGCTATCCGAAGGGGAACATGGATTTGGGTTGGCAATAAACAACGAACATGTGCATTCGTGGACAAATAGTTTACGACTTTGGCTCAATTGGCTGAACTCCGTGAAGAAATAATTGAAGCAGGAAACAAAGTAAACTAAACAAGAACCTCCCGGAGCGAAAACCGGAATGGGTTGATCGTATAGCTTACGCTCATTCAATCACCTTCTCAGCAATCTGGGTTAACATCTTAACGGCCTTATTTAAGGTTTTGATTTCGCTAAAATTAATGCTCAGCTTCCCTTTCCCCTCCTTGACCCGGCATTTCGACGGGTTTTGAACCACCCATTGCATGAGTTTCTGGAAATGAAGCGACTGGTAATAATTGGAAGAAGGATCTGAAGGGAGATAACAAATCATACGCGACTCCTTGAGAATGATCCGCTCCACATTGAGTGAGATGGCTGTCCAGCGCAGACGGACTACATCGATGAGCTCCTGTGATGGCTTTGGAATTGGTCCGAAACGGTCGATCAGCCCTTTCTCAAACAGACCAAGCACCGTCTCATCTTCCATATTGTCGAGTTCACGGTAGAGCAACATCCGCTCTGAAATGCTCGAGACATATTCATCGGGGAAAAGAAGCTGAAGATCGGTATCAATGTTGCAATCGTTCACATATTTGACCTCGAGGAAGGTCTCAGAGGCTTCACCATTCTGGTCTTCGAAAAGATCCTGGAACTCGCCGCTCTTAAGTTCCATCATCGCTTCATTCAAAATCCGGTGATAGGCTTCAAAACCGATATCGGCAATAAACCCGCTCTGTTCACCTCCGAGAAGGTTTCCTGCACCCCGGATATCGAGATCCTGCATTGCAATGCTGAAGCCACTCCCGATCTCGGAGAACTCCTCAATGGCCTGAAGCCGCCTGCGCGCATCGGCTGACAACACATTCAGCGGAGGGGCGAGTAAATAACAGAATGCTTTTTTATTGGAACGACCTACACGACCTCTCAGCTGGTGAAGTTCACTCAACCCAAAATTCTGGGCGTTGTTGATGATGATCGTATTGGCATTCGGAATATCGAGCCCCGATTCAATGATCGTAGTGGCAACCAGGACATCATAGTCACCATTCACAAAATCAAACATTACCTTCTCGAGCTTATCACCCTCCATCTGACCATGACCGACAATCGTGCGTACACCGGGGCACAATTTATTGATCAGGTACTCCATTTCCAGAATGTTCTGAACCCGGTTATTGATGAAAAATACCTGTCCGCCACGCGCCACTTCGTAACTGATGGCATCCCGGATAATCTCGTCATCAAATATGCTAACCTCCGTATTGATAGGATACCGGTTTGGCGGCGGGGTATTGATGATCGAAAGGTCACGCGCACCCATTAGCGAGAACTGCAATGTTCGCGGAATAGGTGTTGCGGTGAGGGTTAATGTATCAATATTGGCTTTAAGCTGTTTCAGTTTCTCCTTGATCGCAACCCCAAAGTGCTGCTCTTCATCCACAATCAGTAAACCCAGATCTTTAAACCGGACATCCTTGCCGATAAGCTTATGTGTGCCAATGATGATATCCACTTTCCCTTCAGAAAGGTCCTTCAGAACGGTCTTCACATCACCGGAATGCCTGAGCCTGCTGATATATTGCACATTGCAGGGGAAATCCTTAAGCCGCTCGGAGAATGTCTTATAGTGCTGCAAGGCAAGAATAGTAGTTGGGACAAGTACGGCCACCTGTTTACTGTCGGCAACAGCCTTGAAAGCCGCCCGTATGGCCACTTCGGTCTTCCCGAATCCGACATCCCCGCAAACCAGGCGATCCATCGGCATCGCTTTCTCCATATCCTCCTTGATCGAATAGGTCGCCTTAAGCTGATCCGGGGTATCTTCATAAATAAAACTTGCCTCGAGCTCCTCCTGAAGGTACGAATCGGCCGAAAAGGCAAACCCGTTCTCCATCTTCCGCTTCGCATACAGCGCAATGAGTTCACGGGCGATATCTTTAACCTTATTCTTGGTCTTTGTTTTGAGGTTTTGCCAGGCAGCAGTTCCTAACTTATTAATTGTTGGCTCCTGCCCTTCCTTCCCCTTGTATTTGGCAATCCGGTGGAGCGAGTGGATGCTAACCAGCAGAGAATCGTTGTCGCGGTAAATCAGGCGGACAGCCTCCTGGATGTTGCCGTTAACCTCGGTTTTGACAAGTCCCGCAAACTTCCCGACTCCATGATCGATATGCACCACAAAATCGCCCGGGTGGAGCTTGCTGAGCTCCTTGATGGTTATGGCCTGACGCGATGATTTCTTCGACCGCAGTTTAAACCGGTGGTACCGCTCAAAGATCTGGTGATCGGTATAGCAGCAGATCTTCAGATCGTGATCGATAAATCCTTCATTCACGGCAAACAGCAAACTGTCTATTTTCTGCGGATCACCCTTGTCATCAAAAATGGCATGAAGCCGCTCAATCTGTTTGGGGCTCGAAGTGAGCAGAATATTGCGGTAACCCTTTTGCCGGTTCGACTTCAGGTTTTGTCCCAGCAAATCAAAGTTCTTGTTGAAGACCGGTTGTTTGGAGGTATTGAACGCAAATTCGGTAGCCGATTTAAAATGGTTTGACCCCCAAAACTCGATACAAGTATTGGGTTCTATCCCGCTTTTGAATTCGCTTCCCGAGATCACCAGTGTTGTAGTTTCCTCGCTTCCTAACCTGCCTGATGCCTCATGATGGAGCGTTTTGATCTGGGCCGAAACATACGAAAAGCTGAGTGCAGCGATCACCGCCTTCTGATTGAGAAACTCAAACAGCGAAACACGCTTTTCGTCATGCAAACCCTCCTGGATATTAGGAATAATCGAAATCCGGGTGAGGGGCTCCTTCGAGATCTGGTCTTCGATATCAAAGGTGCGGATGGAATCGACCTCATCACCGAAGAAGTCAATCCGGTAAGGATCTTCATTCGAAAACGAGAAGATATCAATGATCGAACCGCGCACCGAATATTGCCCCGGCTCATAAACAAATTCTACCCGCTCGAAACCATATTCATGCAACACCTCATTGATAAATGCGATGGAGAGTTTCTCCCCTTTGCGGATGTGAAGAGTGTGTTTTTCGAGTCCCGAGCCCGAGATCACCTTCTCCATGATCGCCTCAGGATAGGTGATCACGAGGTAACCCGTTTCATTAAGCGCAAGTTTATTAAGCACCTCGGTCCTGAAAATGATGTTCTCGCTATCGATGATCTCGTGAACAATGCTCCGGCGATAGGATGATGGAAAGAAGAGCACATTCTCTCCCAACCCAAGGGTATTGAGGTCGTCAAAGAAGTAGGAAGCCTCCTCGCGGTCGTTGAGAATCGCCACGACACTGAATGGATTCAATTGATATGCAGCAGCAAAGACCAGCGACGAGGCAGATCCGGTCAAACCGGAGAGCAGTATTTTGCTGCTACCGGAACCATTAATCTTTTCGGATAATCCGGCAACTGACGGATGGGAGGTGTAATATTTGAGAAGCTCTTTAAGTTCCAAAATTGAGGTATTGCATACAGCCGGGCAAATTTACAAAAATATCGGAGCAATGGATTTGAAAAATACCAAACTCAGAAAACTGTCGGTTAACTATTCGGTAAACTATAACTTACTGAAATAAAACTCTGATTTACTTTTCCGTGTCCACAGATCTTTCCTAAACTTCGCCGGATCAATCGCACCATGTTCTGTCATCCCTCCGATCCGTTCCAGTTCATTTAATGTCCTGAGATTACGCGTGGTAGCCGTCACCCTGAGTCTATACTCAAAAAAGCTGTTGCTCAGCTTGGTATTGCCATAACCGTTGGGGCACCAAAGGTATACCGTCTTTCCAATTACAGAGAACTCATCCGATTGGTAAGCGTCGTTCAAAATCGATTGCACCCTGGATTCATCCGGCAATTCAGATAAAAAGGTGATATGTAACTTTGAGATATCCTCCCCTCCCCCGTTTAAAAAAGGGTTGGCCTTCAGGATTGTTTTAAGTTCATTGTATTCCCGGATCAGCACTGGCACCCGAAGCTGAAAAAGATTTAAAATTCCGTCCGAAATTAACTGTCCGACAGTCGCGGTATCGTACAGTTCACTTTGAAAGACCACATTTCCGCTCTGGATATAGGTGGTGACATTCACAAAACCTAAACCTGAATACAGGGACTTTAAAGCATCCATTTTAATCAGGTTCTTCCCGCTCACGTTAATCCCCCTCAATATTGAAATATAAGTATTCCTATCTGAATGTTGAATGTTGAATGTTGAATAACCGAATAATGTCTTTTTATATCATACTTTGAGTTACTGTTGAACCATGATTGGATCTTCAAATTTGCCTTTTAACGGGGCAATGCTATTAAGTTAACATGCCTCTTTGTGTAACAGGAAAAAATAGTTGCCAAGCAACAAAGCACGATGAAACTGTTTATATTTCTCCGCAGGAGATTAATATCCATAGAAGATGATAATTCTGAAAATAAATTTCACGTAGCGAATTAACCGCTTATCTGTTAATGTCCTAAGGGACAATTGTATTTCTTTGATTTGTTTTTCAATTGAAATTGATGCCCTGGGGGCAAATAAGGTTCAATATAATTTTTAATCAACTCATATAAAGTCATTTATTTTCTGTATATTTGGTTGTGAGGTATTTTAAAAATAAATATTCAAACTTAAATCAACCCCAAAATGGAACAGACTAATGTACGCGATTACAAATGTAAGGACGAAGAGTTACCCTCCATTTGTATGTTTTCATTCACAAATCTCAAGCGCGACCTGGTCGATTTTACCGGCTTCTCGCCCAGGTTTAACGCCGATTACCTGACCGGGTATGAGACCCGGATATTCAATGCTTCCCGGCTCATTCAGCCCGAATCAGAAACCCTTGCGCTTAAAATCATCTCCCGCAGATTACTCGAAACATTCAATAGTTTGCTTGATCTGATGAATAGGCTCACCGGGTATATCACACTGGCCAAACTGGAGCAGTCTATTTCGCTGGCCGATTTTGGGATTAAATACATGCGGAAGAGTGTCAATGCACATGATCCGGAAGGGGTTATTGAGGCGCTGCACACCATCCTTGGAAATATCAATACGTACAAGGCTGAACTTCAGGCACAGGGGATGTCGGATGATTTCACCTCCCGGCTTAACCAGGTGCTCGCCTCAGTCACCGATGACAAACTCCAGCAGGTCGCGATCATAAGTAACCGCCGACACATTGTTCAGAATAATGTCGGTTCGTTTAACGGATTATACGGACAGCTGAATGAAATTCTTACCGTAGGAAAAATCCTCTATAAGTCAACCAATATAGCCAAGCTTAGTGATTACACCTTTTCAGAATTGATTAAACACGTCCGCCATAACACCAAACAAAAACCGCCGGTGCAAAAGGTTCCGGTTAATTAATTGGTAAATAAGGGGGAAACCCCGTTTATTGCTTTGCTACTAAGGTAAAAAAATGAAAAAACGGATTTCTTAAAGCTGAGGTTTATATCCTAAGCCTATTTTTTTCGTTAAACCTTAGTAGCCAGGCAATTTACAAGTCCAGTTTACAACCTTATTTACCTTAGTTTCCAATGACAGGAAACCCCTTCCCGATGACAAGCAACCTTTTCCCAGGGATAAGCTGGACTTTCCCAATGCAAAGCAACCCTTTCCGCACGGCAGGCTTATCCTTCCCGATGACAAGCAACCCATTCCAAGGGAGAAGCTGAACCTTCCCGAATCGAAGCAAACCGTTCGAAAGAGCAAGCCAACCGTTCCCAAAGGTTAGCCAGGTTTTCGGAGAATATAACGAAATTGTTGCAAAGCTAAAATATTGATTCTAAAATGAAGGCGAGTAAACTAGTTCACAACAAAGAGGAGCGGATCAGGATTGATTTTCCGTATAATCAGCTCTTGGTTTCAAAGCTCAGGGAGATTCCGGATGCCAGGTGGAGTAAGACGATCGGCGCGTGGCATATCCCTTATAATCAAGAGGCTTATCATCAGCTTATTGGATTATTTCCGGATATTGAACTTCCACAAAATCAATCGATTGAGCACAATACGCCGGCAACTTTTTCATTGACAAAGCCGGTTGAGGCGGAAATAACTATTGAGGTTTCCGGAAAAAGCCTGATCTTAAAAATGCCTAAGAATGAGACAGACATTCAATTTGTGCGAAGGTTTTTATATGTAAGATGGGACAAGCGGCAGTTCCGATGGGTAATACCCAATTATGGTAAAAATCTGGAGTTGCTTAAGAATTATTTTAACGCAAGGATAAGGCGTATAGAATCGGTTCCAATTTTTGCTGAACTTCCTCGAGCAAAGGAGAATCCAAATTGTATCTCAACTCAAAGTATTGCCGTTTTACCCCGTTTGGATTCAGAAAGTCTGAAAGAGGTTGATCAATTCAGGCGATGGATGGAGCACAAGCGGTACAGTGATTCGACGGTGAAGACATACGTGATGGCCATTACCACATTTCTTCGGTATATTAAACCTAAGTCTGGTGCTGAGGCGACAAATGAGGATATGCGGCGTTTTGTATATTATTATATGATCCCGAGAAAATTAAGTTTCTCTTATCAAAATCAGGCAGTCAATGCATCTAAGCTTTTTTTCAGGACAATAAAAGGGTCAGTCTTGATCACCGAGCAATTGGAACGTCCAAGAACAGAGCACAGACTCCCCAATGTATTAAGTAAGGAAGAAATATCAGAGATATTACAAGCACTGGTAAATCAGAAACACCGGGTTATGCTCAGCCTGATCTATGCTTGTGGTTTAAGACGAGGTGAATTGTTGAATTTGAAGCCTGAAAATATCAATTCTAAACGTCACCTGTTGATTATTCTAAATGCGAAGGGGCGCAAGGACCGGATAATTCCTATTTCGGACAAAGTAATTGGTATGCTAAGGGAATATTACAAAAGTTACAGGCCTAAGGAATGGTTATTTGAAGGTCAGTTCCCGGGCGAGCAATACAGTGAAAAGAGCATTCAGAGTGTATTAAAACAGGCACTCAACAAAGCCAACATTAGCAAGCCGGTTACCTTACATTGGTTAAGACATTCGTATGCCACTCATTTGTTGGAAGCCGGGACCGATTTGCGGTATATACAGGAATTGCTCGGTCACAAGAGTTCAAAGACCACTGAAATATACACCCATGTTACCGAAAAAAGTTTACATAAAATAAAATCACCATTTGATGATTTGTAAATCCAATTGAATTACCTTTACGATATAGATCTGGTATTTATCAGGCCTATTCGCCCCATTTGGAACGTTAGGTCTGATTTTATTAGACCTATATACAAGTTGAACTAAACCGCTTAGGCGGTAAATGTTGATTTTGGTAATTTTAAGGTACAAATTTTAAAATTTACCAACATGAAAAAAAAGAATCACCACTGATCGAGAAGCTTATCCAGGAGATGCAGCTTCGTAACTACAGTCCCCGTTCAGTTCATACTTACAGCGGACTTCTTTCAAAAATCGAGTGCGATTTTGCCACTTCACTGGATACTATTTCCATTGTTCAGTTCAAAGATTATCTGCACCGACGGATCATCAATGAAAAGATTTCTGTTCCGATGATCAATCAGTCAATCAGTGCTTTCAAGATTCTGCAGGTTGATGTTTTAGGGCGTGAATGGGAGCAATTCAAGATTAAACGGCCCCGAGGGGAGAAAAAGTTGCCTGTTATTTTATCAATAAGTGAAGTTGAAAAGCTTATTGCAGTTACACAAAACATTAAGCACCGGGCATTATTGGCTTTGGCTTACTCGTCAGGATTAAGGCGTCAGGAAGTTCAAAGGATCAAACCGGTCGATATTGATTCTGCCCGCATGCAAGTTAGAGTGGTTCAAGGAAAAGGTAAAAAAGACAGGAACACAATCCTTTCTCCAAAAGCACTGGATTTACTTAGGGCCTATTACAAAATACAACGACCAAAGACCTTTTTGTTTGAGACACAGATGAAAATAGGTGTACCACTTGCCGACTCGACATTAAATGAAATTGTCAAGCAAAATGCTGTTAAAGCGGGTATAAAAAAAAGGATTTCCTTTCATACACTCAGGCATTGTTTTGCAACCCACCTGCTGGAAAAGGGTGTAAACATCCGGATAATTCAGGAGTTTATGGGTCATGCATCTCTTAAGACCACCGCTGTCTACCTGCATCTGGTAAATGTTCAGCCGTCGAATATCACTTCTCCACTGGATTCCATGAGCATATAAAAATAAGTGCCATGGAAAACAAGAAACAATTCATCGAACTGGCTGATATTTTCAGAGCCATCGGTGACAATTTTTTGAAAACGCACAACTTATGTGCAGATCAGTTGAAGGCATTTTATGCCATCGAAAATTGCCGGACAGCTGCTTTAGGTGGACACACAGACCAATGTAATAGTTGTGGCTATACCAAACAATCTTATAACTCATGTCGCAACAGGCATTGTCCGAAGTGCCAAAATACAAAGAAACTACAATGGGTGGATAAGCTGGCTGCCAACCTGCCACCGGTAAAACATTTTCATGTAGTGTTTACCATACCCGATTGCCTGAACACTGTTTTTTACCTCAATCAGGATAAAGCATACAGCTTGCTTTTCAAGGCGGCTGGCCAGGCTTTATTACAATGTGCCGCCAATCCGAAACTGATAGGCGCTCAGGCTGGTGCAGTTGGAGTGCTGCATACATGGGGGCAAACGCTAGTATATCATCCGCATATTCACATGATTGTTCCCGCTGGCGGACTTTCTGATGATCAGATGGAATGGATACCGTCAACCAGGAAGTTCTTTCTCCCGGTAAAGCTCCTGAGCAATGTATTTCGGGGAATACTATGCCGACTAATCGGTCAGGGGAGCGAAAAAGGAGAAATATTATTGCCTGATTGTATATCTGATTATGTAACACTAAAAGAATCGTGTTACCGAAAGAGCTGGGTGGTATATTGTCAAAAACCATTTACAGGTGCTGAGGGTATTATCCGGTATTTGGGTAACTATACCCATCGTGTGGCCATCTCAAATCATCGGATTGAAGCTTTTGAAAATGATAAAGTAACATTCAGCTATAAGGACTACAAGTCAGGAGCTATGAAAAAAAGCATGACACTGGATGTTAATGAATTTGCCAGACGATTCCTGCAACATATTTTACCCTCCGGCTTTTATAAAATCAGGTATTTTGGTATTCTGGCCTTATGCAATATGAGATTAAAACTGGAAACTTGTTTCACTCTGATCCAAACCAGAAGCTATTTTCCGGTACTGGAAGGACTCAATTCATTGGAGGTTTGGCGCGTAATCTCTGGTAAAGATCCGGTGTGTTGCCCCAAATGCAAAAAAGGGAAAATGATACCTTATGGCATTAAAATTGATAGTTTGGTGCCCGGTTAGTCAACCAATAAATCAGTCGTTCTTTTAATCGGTCTGAAATCAACTTGATGGCTTTAAAAAAAGCCAACAGGGAAAGTTATGCTCGTTATAAAGCACTATTTATGAATTCTTTATCGAGAAATCCTGTTAACCGTCCTTACATCTCTTTCATCTTGAAAGAAACAACATGCAGATCGTTAATTTCAAAATACAATACCCATAGTGGCCGGCTAAGTCCAACTCGGTTTTATTTCCCATTTCCCCTCGTAACTTTAAGATAATTCTGAACGATTATTTACTTACCATCACTTATTTAACATACCTTTGGGGAAACGTTAAATAAAACGCTATTACGTTATAGTGCATTTTAAAAAAAACAATGACAAAGGAACTCATATTTTTACTGACTATAATTCTTGTTCATTCATGTTCAAACAAAGAACAGGAAAATAAGTTTAATCCTAAAGCAATTGAATTGGACACTAAAGCTGCTGAAATAATAGCCAGAGGAGAATATGATAGTGCAATGATTCTTCTTGACAAAGCACTGCAGATTGACAGCACTTATCATTATGCATACGGATTAAAAGCGAGTATATACATGATGAAAGATTTACCCGACAGTGCAATATCCCAACTTGAAAAGCAACTCAAACTTGCACCTAAATTTGCAGAAGTTTGGTCTGGGACAGCTTTGCTTTATGACAAAAAGGGTGACACCTTGAAGGCAAGAAAATATTATGAAAAAAGTATTGCTCTTTATAATAAAAGAATCGAGAACCAAGAAAAGTCGAGTAAAAAAGATATTGTTCGTTCAAATCGACTCAATAGAGCATTTAACTTAATCCTGGCCGGACAGGAACAAAAAGGACGAACAGAAGCATTACAACTTAAACGAGAAGAACCAAACAATTTTGACACTATAATAATAAATAGTTTGTTGACTAAAACACGTAAGGAGATATTAGACGATTATACAAAGAAATAAAAAACGCACTATAACACCGTGTAAATTTCAAAGTGGGGTTCGTGCGGCCATCAGCTGTGGATTATCGCATGACCGTCACGTCCTTTCGGACGCTGACGTTCACCGAAATCCACTTCGAAAATCTACACACGTTCGTTATCGGCAACCCTATTTGGGGACATACCAGATTAAACACAATAAAAAAATAAAAAAATTATGGACAACTTATTTTTAATGCAAATGCAATCAGCCGGGATACAGGTTTTAGAATCTGTTTACATTATTGCAACATCAAAGAACATTGACACAATCATAAGTAGACATGATTTTCTACTTCAAAGAATTTCGACATTGAAGCAAGGACAAAGCAATTTTCAATATTCTGATTGTGTTCAGTTGACAATTGAACATTACAAGAAAATGTATTATGACAGGCCATTGCAAGATTATCAAATCTCAATATTATCAAATCCCAGTAGTTTCAATATTAATGAATTTTATTGTACGTCTCTCGCAAATTCAATGAAAAGGTTTTGTGCAGAACAGATAGAAGAAATTAATGCAATGAAAAAAGAAACCGCAAAAACAAAACGAGCAGAAAAAGTTATTGGTGTTATCAATAAAACAAAGATTGAACTTCAAACAAAATGTTTGTCCAGTTCCTATTATCCAACTGCATTATCAGAATTAGAAAATTTAGAACAATCATTTAAAACTACAAAATGAAACAGTTTGACTTAAACATTGAGAAAATTCTCGAAAATTGGGAAACCTATCATGCAATTCGTGAAATTATTGCCAATGCGCTTGATGAGCAACTTTTGACAAATACAAAAGATGTTGAAATAACAAAGCAAAATAATACTTGGCACATTAGAGACTTTGGTCGAGGATTGAAATATACCAATCTTACTCAAAATGAAAATCAAGAAAAGCTATCAAATCCAAAGGTTATTGGTAAATTCGGTATCGGACTAAAAGATGCGTTAGCAACATTTGACAGAAAAGGTATAAAAGTTCTTGCAAAATCAAAGTATGGCGATATTACACTTTCGAAAACCGCCAAAGAAGGATTTGCAGACATTATTACATTGCATGCAAGTATTTCCGAACCAACTGACACAACCTTTATTGGTACTGAGTTTATAATTGATGGTGCGACTGACGAGGATATCTTAAACGCTAAGAATCTATTTTTAAGATTTTCAGGTGAACAGATCGTTGAGTCAACCAAAGCCGGTGATATTGTTAATAAGCTTGGTAGTATTGGCAAAATATATATTAATGGTGTAAAAGTAGCAGAAGAAGAAAATTTCTTGTTTAGTTACAATATAACACAACTTACAGCAGCCATAAAAAAGTCACTTAATAGAGAACGAACAAATGTTGGAAGAACCGCATACACTGATAGTGTTAAGAAAATTCTTTTAAGTTGTAGTTCAACAAATGTTGTAAAAGTATTAGCCGATGATTTACAAAATATCAACTATGGAACAGCGCATGATGAACTTTCTTGGATAGATGTTCAAGAACATGCTGTAAAAATTCTCAATCAAAATGAGAAAGTTCTTTTTGTATCATCAACAGATATTATGCTGCATCCTGACATGATTGAGGAAGCTAAAGCAAGCGGACATCAAATAATAACAATTCCGGAAAATCTTAAAGAAAAGATAAAAGGTGGTTCGGATTTTTCAGGTAATCCAATTATTGACATTTCACAGTTCGCTTCTGATTATAATGATAGCTTTTCTTTTGAATTTGTCGCTGTTGAAAACCTCACTAAAGACGAGAGAGACATTTATAATTTGACTGATGAAATATTAAATTTTATTGGTGGTAAGCCTAGAATAGTAAAAGACATAAAAATATCGACAACTATGCGAAAAGATTTCTTCTCGCAAAATGAAACTGTTGGTGTTTGGGAACCAAGTACAAGTTCTATTATAATTCAACGGAGAATGCTTAACTCTATTAAAGATTATGCAGGTTCCCTAATTCACGAAGCCATTCATGCTAAATCAGGGCTTTCTGACATAGACCGTGGTTTTGAACATGAACTGACAGTTGCTATTGGACAAGTTTGTGAAAAAGCACTGGATAAAAAGAAAAAATGGTGGTAATTCATAAAATATAGAACCAAATAGAATAAAGGGCAGCCGATAACAAAGGCTTGCTATCAGCGGGGCAGCGGGGTTTTAGGACAGTGCAGTTCTTTTATCAAGCGGCGGTGTATTAGGACAGGAAACGGCTTCGATTCGCCCCGCCGAATAGCAAGCCTCGACCGTTAGCGGTCAGCATGAAAACGACGACCAAGTGCAGTAGATAAAATATAAATATGGATAGAATAGAAATTCCAATAAGCAAGAAAAAGATTTTGTTATTATTGATTGGAGCAATAATATTCGTGATTTCAGGATTATTTTTCATAATAACTCCTGAAACTTTCATTACCTTTCTTGTTAAGAACCCTCAAACGATAAGATTTGTTGGGATTGCTGCTGTATTATTCTTTGGAGCAGCGAGTGTGTATGGATTTAGAAAGCTTTTTGATAAAGCAAGTGGACTTATAATTGACGAGAAAGGTATTACAGACAATACAAATGCATCTAGTGTTGGATTGATTGACTGGATAGATATAACAGAATTAAAAATCGAACAGGTTATGTCGACTAGATTTTTGCTTATTTTCATAAACAATCCAGACAAATATTTAGATAGAGTAAATGGATTTAAACGAAGTTTGATGAAAGGAAATATGAAAATGTATGGAACGCCATTATCTATAACTTCCAATACATTGAGATATGATCTTGATGATATGTTTAGACTTATTAATAACAGATTAATTGCACAAAGAAAATAAATGCCGAACCGCTAATCGAGTAGCCTGCCCCGCCAGTAAAAACTGACAGGGAGAGGCTCTCACACCACTGTACGTACGGGTCTCGTATACAGCGGTTCATTAAGATGTGGGGCAATTTTCTCGTAATAGGTAAGCATAGCCAAATAACCCCTTTTTCGTAAGCGGTCTAAGGTGATCGTTGTAACCAAAATCGGACTCTGAGCCACTGCCCAACCCCCCATTCGGGTTCTGCTCCATGAATAGGCATGATCATGGTCAATCCCCAATCGTAACAGGTTCTTCCTCTTCCTTTCAGGTTTCTTCCAGTGATGCCAGATGCAATACCTCAAGCGATTACGCAGCCAGCCATCAAGATCTTTCAGCTTGCCCTGTATACTTGCCATACGGAAGTAATTGAGCCAGCCCTGAGCGGTCTCATTGAGCTTTTGGATACGCTCATCGAAGGTACTTGGAGTAGTCTTCCGTGTGATGACTTTGAGTTTCTGCTTGAGCGATTTCCAGCTTTTATCGCTTACCACCAATTGGTACTTCCCACGTTCACCCTTCACATAGGTCGGGACGAATCCGTACCCCAGTATCGTGAAGTTTACAGGTTTGCGTATTCCGCTTTTCTCCCTGTTGATCGGTAATTTTAGATTGTCCTTTAAGAACAAATAGATAATGTTTCCAATCTTTCTGGCTGCCGTGTTACTCTT
>Ga0364881_10409_pt2 | contig 23127 bp, 31 predicted proteins | sample ExccelJu500001D4_5_FD_206923 | JGI IMG/M metagenome (GOLD analysis project Ga0364881, IMG submission 206923) | Enriched cells from Trout Bog Lake Hypolimnion, Wisconsin, USA - BchlTB.July30.5000.01.D4 | ecosystem: Environmental > Aquatic > Freshwater > Lake > Hypolimnion/Profundal zone | place...
AACCAGCGGTCGCAACCGATCTATCCCTGGGACGATCAAGTTAAGTCCTGGCTCCAAGGTCTTGTGATACTTACCTAATCGTTCCACGATTCCCGCACTCGCTTGCGGAATAATCCGAATCGATCCCACCGTTATGAGGATCGCAAGTAGGACTATGACTCCAAGTGCAATGAGCAGTGCCATCGCTTCTCCTTAATTGATTTGTGATTCAACGCGTGGAACAACGATGGCGACGGCGCCATCTATTCGAACGATGGTGACATCCACTCCAGATGCGATTACTCCCGCATCGGTTCTTGCGGTCCAGGCCTCGTTTTTGAGGATAATTGAACCTTGGGAGTCAGAGATAGGTGATGTTGTGACTGCCTTGAGCCCAATGAGAGCGTCTATTCCGGTATCCGAAGGTGGTGTTTTGCGGAAGATATATTTGGAGGCAATCGGCTTAAGTCGAAGGCTCAGCACAGTTGCGATAGCAAGGACAATCCATTGGGCTGGGATATTAGCCCCTAAAAGCAAGGCCAAACCGGCAGCTAGTGCTCCGATTGCGAAAGAGGCAAAGACCAAACTGAAATTGAGGATCTCTAGAACAGCACATGTTCCGGCGATGGCTAGCCAACTCCAAGCGTGCATATCTGCTCCTCTTCCTTCATAATAAGGTAGCACTATTAGTGCATAAATACTCTAGAGGCGGAGGCGGAGCAGTGACCATCAGAGAGAAAGATCTACTCCAGATATGGAATGGGCAACGCTCGCAGCGAATTAGTTCGCAGCTTGCACCTACGATCCTCTTGGCCGCGGTTCTGGCGCTCACCGCCACCGGAAAACTCACTTATAAGTCGCCGCTAGATATCAAGGCATTTGCCATTGGCCTGGTCGCCGCAGGGGGAATTTTCTCGGTCAGCGGAATGCTCGCCTCTATCAACGACAGTCGTGCCCTTACTCGCGCGATGCGGGAGGCGAACGAAGTTTCCCAACTTGGTATGAGCATTTCTGGCAATGCAGGCTTGTTGAGTTTTACCGGTTTCCTTTATGTACTTCTTGGCATATTTAATATGACCGTTCTCGTGCTCTTTCTCTTTAAGCGACCTTAATTAAGGAATTTCAGGCAAAAGAAAACCCCCGCAGAAATCTCTGCGGGGGTTTTCTTTTGCTGATTGTTAACCGAGCGCCTCGCCGGCTGCTTCCTTCATGGCCTGTGCATGTTGTGCACCTGACTTAAGTGGAGCGGCCTTGAGTGCGAGTGCAACCAAGAAGCCAAGTGCAGTTACTGGAGCCGCAGAGATAAAGACGATGTGGAACGCCTCTACATAGCTATGGATAACAGTGCCCTGCAACTTAGGGGTGAAGCCAGTCATGACAGCTGGGTTGTTCTTGAGTGCAACGAATGCTTGCGGAGTTGCTCCGGCAAGTGCCGCTGGATCCTTCACCGCGAGTGACTTCACTCCGCTTGTGATGTAGCCAGTTAACTTACTTGCGTAGATTGATCCGAAGATCGCAACGCCGAGTGTTCCACCGATTGAACGCCAGAAGGTGTTCAAGCTGGTACCGACGCCCATATCTTTAACTTCAAGTGAGTTCTGAAGCGCAATAACAACGTTCTGCATTGTGAGTCCAAGACCTGCACCGAGCAAGAATTCAAAGACGCCGATCTTCCAGAAGGAGGTCGTTTCGTTGAGAATTAAGAGTCCACCGAGCGCAACGGTCATGATCAACATGCCTGCGACCGGGAACATCTTGTACTTGCCGTGCTTGGTGATCCACTTTCCAGAGGTGATCGACGCCGAGATAATTCCGAACATCAGTGGAAGCAACTTGAGACCAGACAAGGTCGCAGAGTTGTGCTTAACCAGCTGGAAGTAGAGCGGCAACATAACGATCGCACCAAACATCGCGGCGCCTACCAAGAAGGCTAGGAGTGAAGTGATGTTGAAGGTGTGATTCTTGAAGAGGCGGAGCGGAAGAATTGGTTCTGCTGCGCGAGCCTGGTTCAGTAAGAATGCCGCAAAGAGCAGAATTCCGGCGCCGATCCAGAGCAAGGTCTTGGCGGTTAGTCAGCCATTTTCTGGAGCGTAAACCGAGATACCGAGCAAGAGTGCAGAGACTCCAAGGATGAGAAGGAGCGCACCGAAGTAATCGATCTTGTGTTCACGATGAATTTTTGGAATGTGAAGGACCGAAGAGGTGATGATCAGAGCGATAATTCCAAGTGGAAGGTTGATGTAGAAAATCCAACGCCATCCGGTGATACCAAGGACCTTGTGGTGATCAGAGAAGAAGCCACCGAGCAGCGGGCCAGCAACAGTTGCTAATCCCCATACTGCGCCGAAGTAACCTTGATAGCGACCACGTTCACGGGGAGAGACAACATCTCCGATGATGACGAAGGTCAGTGACATCAAGCCACCAGCACCAAGACCCTGTAGCGCGCGGAACGCGATCAGTTGAGTCATGTTGTGGGCGATACCAGATGCAAAAGAACCTATTAAGAAGGTAACGATTGCAAATTGGAAGACCTGGCGACGACCATAAAGGTCGGAGAGCTTTCCATAAAGTGGTGTTGAAGCCGTTGAGGTCAACAAATATGCGGTTACAACCCATGTGTAATGGTTGAGTCCACCGAGGTCGACTGTAATTGTCTTGAGTGCGGTCGAAACAATCGACTGATCAAGGGCTGCTAGTAGTAGGCCAGTCATAAGGCCAAACATCACAGTCATGATCTGCTTGTGTGTCATCTGGGTATGTTCTTGAGTTTTTTCAGACATGTAATCCCTCGTCAAATTTAAATAGTGCGTCGAAGTTATTGAACTTTCAAGTAAATCTTAGCCTTGCGCGAGACCTTCTGCTCGCTACTCTTGTCCGGTGAAGAGTGTAATCGCGGAGAATCTTGTTAAAACATATCGCAAAGGGTCCGTTCGCGCCTTGGATGATTTGAGTCTGGATGTCGAAGAGGGCACGGTTTTGGGCGTTCTTGGGCCAAACGGGGCAGGCAAAACCACCACTGTGCGAGTGCTTTCCACGCTCCTTGAGCCTGATTCTGGTCATGCAACCGTTGGTGGCATCGATGTCATCAAGAATCCCAAGGCGGTGCGCCAGATAATCGGACTTTCGGGTCAATACGCCGCCGTCGATGAGACCTTAACGGGCTGGGATAACCTCGTTATGTTCGGCCAGCTCTATCACCTGAGCGCGGCGCAAGCCCGGGTACGAGCAACAGAGTTGCTAGCGCAATTTTCACTCAGCGATGCCGCCCATCGTCCCATCAAGACCTTCTCCGGCGGAATGCGCCGCCGCCTAGATCTTGCAGCCTCCCTCATCATTCGCCCCAAAGTCCTCTTCTTAGATGAACCCACAACTGGCCTAGATCCACGTGGTCGCATGGAGATGTGGGGAGTTATCGAAGGCCTTGTTCGTGAGGGGGTAACCCTTCTTTTGACCACTCAATACCTTGAAGAGGCCGATCAGCTCGCCGATGACATTGTCGTCATCGACCGCGGGCGCGTGATCGCTCGCGGAACTTCAGATCACCTTAAAAATCAGGTGGGTGGAGAGCGGATCGAAATCGTTGTTGCCGAGGCCAACCTCGCGAAAGCGAAAGAGATCATTGAGCGAGTGACTCATGGCCAGGCCACGATCGATCAAGGCCTTCGCCGCATTTCTGTGCCGGTTCAAGATGGCACCCAGTCGCTGATCGCCGTGATTCGCGGCTTTGATGATGCGGGCATTCATGCGCTGGACCTTGGGCTCAAGCGCCCTTCCCTTGATGATGTATTCCTCTCTTTAACAGGCCATATCGCCGAAGAGGAAACCACTTCCGAAACCACCAAGAAGAAGCGGGGAGCGCGCTCATGAATGGAATTAAAGATGCGCTGGTCATTACCAAGCGCCAACTCCTACAGCTGACTCGTGTTCCTGAAGTCCTTATCTTTAACACGATTCAACCCGTGATGTTTGTCCTCCTCTTTCGCTACGTCTTTGGCGGATTAGGTGTGGGAATCAAAGGCGGCTACGTCCAACTATTGATGCCAGGAATCTTTGTTCAAACCGTGACATTCACCCTTGCCGCAACGGCTCAGGGCCTAGCCCAAGATATGGAGAAGGGTCTGATCGATAGATTTAGATCCCTGCCCATTGCTCGTTCTGCGCTCGTGGTTGGTCGAACCTTGGGCGACGGCTTGCTCAACATTGTGGTCCTCGTTGTTATGGGAGTTGCCGGTTATATCGTTGGCTGGCGTCCAACCTCAGGGATATTCCATATATTGCTCGGCTTTTTGATGCTGCTCTTCTTTGGATATGCGCTCTCGTGGGCCGGAATCTTTGCGGGTCTAATGTCGAAGGATGCTCGGGTCGTTGCCAACGTCTCCTTCCTCTTTACCTTCCCACTTACCTTCTTATCTAACGCCTTTGCTTCGACAACATCGATGCCTAAAGCGTTGCAATATTTTGCGGAGTGGAATCCGGTATCAACGATGGTTGCCGCAGCTCGCCAACTTTTTGGCTTTCACAATACCTTTGGCGTAACCGCGCACTCATTCCCGAGCGAGCACCCAATCGTGGCTTCGTTGTTCTACATGGTCTTGATTATGGTGATCTTTATTCCGCTGAGCGTTCGACGCTATACGAACGCCAATAGTCGGTAAGAGTTAGGCGTAAGGCTTGGCCTCAAGAATCTTCACTACAAAGATCTTCTTGCTAGGAGTCTCGTAATTGACCTCTTCGCCAACCTTGGCGCCGAGTATTGCCGCACCAAGCGGTGATTTTTCGGAGTAAACGTCGATATCGTCGCTGGCTATTTCTCGTGAACCAAGCAGGAATGACATTTCGCCACCGGCCATCTCGATCTTGATGATCATTCCTAGGCCAACAACTCCAGATTCAGCCTCTGGGGGAACTCCGATATGCGCATTTTCGAGCATGTGCTTGAGTTGGCGGATTCGTCCAACGATCTTGCCTTGCTCTTCGCGAGCGGCGTGATATCCGCCATTTTCCTTAAGGTCACCCTCAGCTCTCGCGGCCTCGATCTTCTTGACGATGTCGGCAAAACGCGGACCTTCTAGATCGGCTAGTTCGGCGCGAAGTCGTGCCGCCGCCTCTTCAGTAAGCCATGTCTGATTTGTCATAAGAGTTTGAGTTTAACGTGGGCTATGAGCAATGTTCAATTGTTGCCGAGACCGCCGGAGCACGTGTGGGGATCACGATCGTACGATTGTAATTATTTCTACCTGCCGGGATGGTGTCCGTGATCTGTCCCACGATATTTGCTTGATAATCCGTCGCCGTCAGAATGCATTGGTGGGAGCGGCTGGCGGTACGAACGTTGATGAAGTAGCGGAAGGTGACCGCTTTGGGATTTGAGGTTGTAAAGGAGATCAATTCTGTCGATACCTCGGGCTTGGAATAGTGGTTCGCAGACCAGAGGAGCCAACTCCCGCCCACGAGCAAGAGGATGACGGCAGGCAAGATCCATCGCGGTCTGGAATTCTGAGAGTTGCCATAGCGATCGCGGAGGTAGTCACTGCCTGCACGCTCTTCCATGTGAGTAAGCATAGGTCAGATTTTCATAGGATAATTGGGTCATGCCTGCTTCAACCGATATAAATACTGGCCTCGCCGGTTCGATCACGATGATCGTCCTTACGATTGCCTTTGTTCTACTGGTCGTAAGTTTTTATAAGCGCTACAAGCGCGCATCAAAGCCAGATAATGAACAAGAGTAAAACCCTTAAAGTAATTTCTACAGGTCTTGCGATGTTCCTCTTAACGGGAGTCTTCTTTGAACTTGGTCTCTGGCAGTGGCATCGCGCACAGGCGACTTCACGCCAAGGAAAAGTTGTTCCAAGTTCAACGCCCGTCGCACTTACCGCCGTTGATGCCGCTGGCAAGAACATTTACACCGCCGCCATCAACCGCGTTGTTACATTCCAAGGTCACTATGTGACTAATTTTGTAGCACCGGCGCAATTGGTGACCAATCTCGGTTATCGTGATTTAACGGTTGCGCTCTTTTTGATAAGCGACAACCGTGCGATTCTGGTTGTGCGCGGATTGAATGATGGCTCACTTAAACCTACCTCTGCACTGGTGAGTGTGAAGGGTCGGATCTATCCACGGCAGCAAGATGATCACGGCGTAACAACGGCGACCACACTTGGTCGACTGGATCCATCCTTGGTAGCAGGCGATGGGTACAACCTCTTTGATGGCTATGTCATCGCGATGCAAGAAGTGGATCAATCCGGTCTGGCGATCTCTGGGAGTCGAGTTCCCGCTCCAGTCCTCCTTGAATCAATCTCGGGTTTTTACTGGCAGCACATCTCCTATGTCATCATCTGGTGGTTCATGGGTCTTTTGGTTCTTGCCGCTCCCTTCATTTCAAGGCGCAACGCAAAACTCCATGCAATCGAAGATAAGGTGAGTTCATGAAAAAAGGATTAGAAGGAGCGCTCCAGCGTTATCGGATCATGGCCATCTGGTCTGGATGCATGTCACTTTTGCTTTGGTTCATTGAAGTGCCCGAAAATCACATACTTCATCACTATTCTGGAGCTCAAGTTAAGTGGGCATGGATCGCGATAGTGCATGGATTTACCTATCCGATTTACGTCATCACCGCATTTAATTACTCATTGAAGGCTCGCAAGAGCTTCCCAGTCACCATCATCTATATCCTCGCGGGTACTCTGCCAGTTGCCTCTTTCATTGCAGAGCACAAAGCGGTCAGTGATTTCAAAAAGCGATGACTAATCCGTTAAAGCGCGCTGCCAAGGCGATGCTTTATCCGCTCTACGAACGTCGTCTCCTCAGGCAGCTCGACTTTACTCAGACCCCACATCACGTCGGTGTTATCTTGGATGGAAATCGTCGCTGGGCGAAATCCAATTTTGGGGCCAATCCAGAATCTGGCCATCGCGCTGGCGCTGAAAAGATCATTGAACTCCTTGGCTGGTGCGAAGAGGCCGACGTCACGATCATCACCCTCTGGTTGCTTTCCACGGACAACCTCAATCGCGATCCAGAAGAACTCGAATCCTTGCTTCGCATCATCGCAACAGCGGTCGATCACTTAGATGAGTTAGGCAAGTGGGAGATCAAGCCGCTTGGTGCCTTAGAACTTCTTCCGGAGTGGTTACAGATAAAACTCAAGGATGTTGCTGAACGGAGTAAGGGTCGAACCAAGATCGTCGTCAACGTCGCCATCGGTTACGGTGGGCGCCATGAGATCGTCGATGCGGTTCGCAACTTCATTAAAGATGGAATTGAGCAGGGCAAGAGCGCAGATGAGATCGCCGCATCCCTCTCTATCGATGAGATAAGTAAACATTTGTACACCGCTGGGATGCCTGATCCAGAGTTGGTGATCAGAACTTCGGGGGAGCAGCGACTATCGGGCTTTCTGCTCTGGCAGTCGGCGCACTCTGAGTTCTATTTCTGCGAGGCCTACTGGCCAGACTTTCGCCGCGTCGATTTTCTGCGAGCTCTGCGGGCTTACGCCCAGCGCCACCGTCGCTTCGGGCGCTAAAAATCTAACTCTCTAAAAATCCTTAAATTAACTTTTCGCTACCGCGTGTCGCCGACCCCCGAGGGCGGGTGAGTTTTACCTTAAGAGGCATAAGTTCTATTTGTCCCCCAGACAAGTAGGAGTCGCTCACCACTTAAAAAGAGCCGGAAAGCGCGAGGACCTCTTGGCAAAAAGCCAGAATAAAGGGCGCAAAACGTATGTTTTAGACACCAGTGTCTTGTTGGCAGATCCCGCGGCGCTCGCTCGCTTCGCCGAGCATGAAGTAATTATCCCGATAGTTGTCATCGGGGAGCTAGAAAGTAAACGTGACCATCCTGAGCTGGGCTACTTCGCCCGAGCCGCGCTTCGCACCCTAGATGACCTGCGGATTAGCCATGGCCGACTCGACCAATCGATCGAGATCAACGAACTCGGCGGCACAATTAAAGTGGAGCTCAACCATTCTGACCCGACCTCCTTGCCGGCTGGCTTCCTGCGAGATGGTTCAAACGATTCAAGGATTTTGGCGATCGCCCGAAACTTAATGGCCGAAAGTCGCGAGGTCGTCCTCGTGACCAAGGACCTTCCGCTTCGGGTTAAGGCCTCATCGGTCGGAGTTGAGTCCGAGGAGTACCGCCACGAGTTGGCCTCCTCTTCTGGCTGGACCGGCATGATCGAGGCGAGCGTTGGCGGCAACGTCATCGACTCGCTCTATGAACACGACCGAACGTCCCATGAACTAGGCCGTGAAAATCCTTGCCATACCGGAATCGTCCTTCACTCCGAAAAAGGAAGCGCGCTCGCGCGAGTCACACCCGACAAGCAACTGCAACTCGTCCGCGGAGATCGCTCCGCCTTTGGACTTCATGGTCGCTCTGCCGAACAACGAGTCGCCCTCGACCTACTCCTTGATAACGAGATCGGAATCGTCTCCCTCGGCGGCAGAGCCGGAACCGGAAAATCTGCGCTCGCACTCTGTGCTGGCCTTGAGGCGGTGCTCGAAAGACGCCACCACAAGAAAGTCGTGATCTTCCGTCCGCTTTATGCGGTCGGTGGACAGGAGCTTGGCTACCTTCCGGGTAGCGAAGGCGAAAAAATGTCACCTTGGGCGCAGGCAGTTTTCGATACTTTAGGAGCGCTCGTAAGTCAGACCGTCATCGATGAGATTATCGATCGAGGATTGATAGAAGTATTGCCACTCACTCACATTAGAGGTCGTTCACTTCATGACTCCTTCGTGATTGTTGATGAAGCGCAGTCCTTAGAGCGCGGAGTTTTGCTCACGGTGCTCTCCAGAATTGGCCAAGGTTCGCGGGTGGTGCTGACCCATGACATCGCCCAGCGCGACAACCTTCGAGTCGGCCGCCATGACGGAGTCGTCGCGGTGGTGGAGTCGCTCAAGGGCCATCCGCTCTTCGCCCACGTCACCTTGACCCGCTCCGAGCGCTCGCCGATCGCCGCTTTGGTCACCGAAATGTTGGAAGAGCCAATTAACTTCCTTGCCTAATATCCCTAAATTGGCCATCTAAATCCCCCTAACGGACATTTCGGACATATGGGGTTTCATACGGGCTGACCTGCACTTTTAAAAAGGCGCTTTTTTGTGAATAAAAACTTTTTTCACAGCTACGCAGGTTTGGATTTGCCTCACGCTTGGAGCTCTGTAACTCTCTAACCCTGTCAGGCACTCGGAACTGCTTCGAATCGCGAAGCCGCTAGGTGCAACGAAGGGCAAGATCAGAGAAGCGCAAAGGAGGTAGAGCTGTGGTTAAGTCATTCCGCAAACCAATCGTCGTTATGACAGCAGCATTCGCCATCACCTTTCTAGCCTCGGTCAACACCACCTTCGCCCAAGTGAAATTTGGGGACGAGGTCATCATCCCTGATACACCAGCAGCCTCCTCGATCATGGTTGACCCCTCAGTCGCTCTCACCCAAAACATTGGCTCTATTGATCTAGGCACCGGCCGCTCTATTGATGCAGGTGAGATGGCGCTGGTTTCCCTCGCCGCCCGCCAGATCAAATTAGCCAAGACTCCTGAAGGCGCCAAGGTCGTTGCTAGCGAATTGGTTGCAACTACTTATAAGTGGAACGCCCACCAGATGTCTTGCCTCAACACTCTTTGGAACAACGAGAGCCATTGGAACTTTAGAGCTCACAACTACAACAGTGGAGCTACCGGAATTGCCCAGGCGCTTCCCGGCAACAAGATGGATGTGGTCGCTACCGATTGGCGGACCAACCCGGTTACTCAGATCAAGTGGGGCATCCGATATATCAAGATTCGCTATGGCACCCCTTGCCGAGCCTTGGCCCAGACTCATTGGTCCGGTTACTACTAACCTTCAATTTCCAAGTAGGGGTTGAACCTTGTACCCTTGCCATGCTGGTTCACGGGATTTCCGACCCAGTAAGCCCAATCAATGCCTAAAGAGGTAATTCAATGAAGCCAGAGATTCACCCAAATTACATTGAGACCACCGTTACCTGCGGTTGCGGTCAGGTCTTCACCACTCATTCAACAAAAGCCTCAGGCTCAATCTATGTTGAAGTCTGTTCTGCTTGCCATCCTTTCTACACCGGAAAGCAACGTATCCTCGATACTGGTGGCCGCGTAGCTGCCTTCGAAAAGCGTTTCGGCAAAGCAACAGAAACCAAGTAGCTTTTTTCAAGAGACCGCTGCTCACCCTCTCATGGGTGGGCGCGGTCTTTTCTTTTATCGAGAAAGGGGGATCCTATGAGCCAGCCGCATGACAAGTTCGGAAATGTCCACGAACTACTCGACGAATATATCGAGCTCGAAGCAGAGCTTGCCGATCCCTCGATCCACAACGATCAAGGCAAGGCGCGCAGACTTGGAAAGCGTTATGCAGAGTTAGGTCCAGTTATCGCTGGCTACCGAGCCTGGAAGAGCGCAACCGATGATTTGGCCGCTGGCCGTGAGATGGCCGCCGAGGATTCAGATTTTGCTGCCGAATTACCGGCGCTAGAAAGTGCGCTCGCCGAGAGCGAGTCCAAACTCGAGGAGCTTCTCCTCCCACGCGACCCTAACGATGATCGCGATGTCATCATGGAAATTAAGGCTGGAGTAGGTGGAGACGAATCCGCTCTCTTCGCCGGCGACCTGCTGCGCATGTACCAGCGTTATGCAGAGCGCCAAGGTTGGAAGACCGAGATCATCGATGCCACCGACTCTGAAATGGGCGGCTACAAAGATATTTCAATGGCTATCAAGTCACGCGGAACTGGCGAGCCGGGTAAGACCCCATATGCCAAACTCAAATTTGAAGGTGGAGTGCACCGAGTTCAGCGCGTTCCTGAGACCGAGTCCCAAGGACGAATTCACACCTCTGCTGCAGGCGTATTGATTCTGGCGGAAGCCGATGAGGTCGACGTCGAAATTCGCCAGCAAGATCTACGTATTGATGTCTTCCGCTCCTCTGGCCCTGGCGGGCAATCGGTGAACACCACCGACTCCGCCGTCCGAATCACCCATATTCCAACTGGCATTGTGGTTTCGTGTCAGAACGAGAAGTCGCAACTTCAAAATAAGGAGTCTGCGCTTCGAATCTTGCGCGCACGTATGTTGGCCGCCGCACAAGAAGAGGCTGATCGCGTTGCCTCTGTCGCTCGAAATGCACAGGTCCGTTCGGTCGATCGCAGCGAGCGAATCCGCACCTACAACTTTCCAGAAAATCGCCTGAGCGATCACCGCGTCAACTTCAAGGCCAATAACCTCGACGCCGTTCTCAACGGCGAACTCGATGATGTTATTGCTGCGCTCTTGGAGGCCGACAAGGCGACCAAGTTGGCATCAGGGGATCACTAACTCTCCATGGCAAAAGATTTACTTCGTCAGACCAAGGATTATTTCAAGGCCCAGGAAATTCCTGAGGTCGATGCTTCGCTCTTGCTCGAACACGTAGTGCAGTGCTCCAGGAGTGAGCTGCAACTTAAATTACTTCGGATGAATGATGAAGAGATCAATGAGATTGATCGGACACTTCGTCGCTTGGTTCTGCGCCGTCAAAACGGCGAGCCGGTTCAGTACATCACGGGACTCGCACCATTTAGGTATCAGGAATATCAGGTCGGACCGGGTGTCTTGATTCCTCGCCCAGAGACTGAGTCACTTGTCTCTCTTGTGCTTGAAGAAATTGGTGGGAAGAGTTTGACTGTTGTTGATCTGGGGTCAGGTTCGGGTTGCGTTGCAATCTCACTTGCAACCGAGTCACCAGCAATCAGCGTCACCGCGGTCGAGAATTCGGCGGAGGCGCTTGTATGGCTAGAGAAAAATGTCGCCACGCTCGCCCCTCAAGTAAAGATTATTGCCGCCGATGTTGATGAGGCTTGCCAGGGTGAAACCTTCGATATCGTCGTTACAAATCCTCCCTATATTCCAAAGAATCAGATCCTGCCTTTAGAGGTCCGAAAAGAGCCGGCCGTTGCGCTCTTTGGTGGCACGGGTGATGGAGTAGAGGTGCCAGCTCGATTTATCGCTGCGGCCAGCAGGTTGCTTAAGCACGGTGGGTTCTTGGCGGTTGAACATCACGAGACGCAAGGCGCCGCTATCGCGTCACTATTAGCTCCGGAATTCAATGAAATTAACCTTGTCATAGACCTAACTGGACGTCCGCGTTTTACGACCGCCCGAAAGATTTAGCGCGCGGTTATATAGGTAGGCCGTTGTCCAACCCGTTGAAAGACGCACTGCAACAACTGAAGATTTCCAGACCTAAATCCTGCAGCCGAAGAGAGCAAGTAGTAACTCCACATACGCGCAAAACGCTCGTCATATTGCGGAATCTCAGACCATTTGGCGCTGATGTTCTTATGCCATTCCAAAAGAGTTCTGTCGTAGTCGGGTCCAAAATTATGAACATCCTCGATGATAAATACATTTTCAACTGCTCGGGCGAGCTGAGCTAATGAGGGGAGAACTCCTCCAGGAAAGATGTATCGATCAAAAAATGGATCGGTAACTTGTTTGGTGATGTTTGAGGAGATCGTATGGTGCAACATTCGACCGTCTCTGGTCAGTAATTCGTCGCATTTGTGAAAGAAGGTTTGATAATTCTTTGGCCCAACATGTTCCAACATGCCAACCGAGACGATGCGATCGTATTGGCCGGTGAGATCTCGGTAATCTTGTTGAATAAATTGAATTCCAAGGCCCTCGGATTTCTCGCGAGCTAAATTGATTTGATTATCGGCCGGAGATATTCCAGTCGCCTGCACACCATAATTTCGAACGGCGTAGCGAAGGAATCCGCCCCAGCCGCTGCCGATATCGAGCAGGCGCATCCCCGGTTGTAATCCCAATTTTCTGCAGATCAGATCGAACTTGGCTTCTTGTGCGGCGGCGAGTGAATCCGCTTTGGCCCAATATCCGCATGAGTAGACCATCTCTGGGTCGAGCATTCTTGAATACAACTCATTGCCGATGTTGTAGTGATGTTTGGCATTTTCAGCGGCACGTCTCTTGGTTTGGTTATTCAAGAGGTAGGAGCGGAGCACATGGAAAACTAGCGCTGGACTTGGCTTGAGCATTCCAAGCACATTGATCGAGAGAAGTTTGGTGAGCATGACATCGAGTTGGTCGCAATCCCACCAACCATCCATGTAACTCTCGGCAAAGCCAAGTTGCTTCTGCGAGATGACGCGGTCCCAGATCTTCTCGTTGTGGACTTGGATACTCCACGGCTCCTCGCCGTTCAAAGGAATCCCCGCCGCCGCCAGTATGTTCAAAGCCACATCTTTGCTGGACATACTGTCATTTTGCTACAAAGTATTTGAACCTTCAAGGATTTTTGCGAACGAGTACGGTTGTCCCATGCTGGGTGGAATAGATAATGGGCTCTTCTTTAAGAGCTTTGCTGGCTTTGTCATTGTCGCGGTCTTCGCACTATTTTCGAGGTGGGCTTTTAGTAGCGGAAAATCTTTAGTCGCTAGACCAAGCAAACGTGGGAAAGCCGATGAATACGGCCTCCTGGTCCCAGTGGCCAGTCCAACCAATTTTATTGAAGGTGAAATTCTGCGCCAAAAGTTGATCGCAGTTGGGATCAAGGCCAATCTCACCCAGACCCTCGATGGACCCAGACTCATGGTCTTTAAGCGAGATATTCGCGTCGCCCGAGCGGTCTTGGATTCATGATTTAATTCCGTAATGTCCAAGACGCCAAGTACTCGTTGGCTACCTGGCTTTCTTGCTCTTGGCGTCACATGGGGCGCCTCCTTCCTCTTTATTAAGTGGAGCCTGCTGACACTTTCACCTCTTGGCGTCGCCTTTATGAGAGGCGCCATCGGGGGAGCCACCCTGCTGCTTTATTGCGCGCTCACTAGGACCAAATTGCCGAACAAGTGGCGTGAGTGGGGGCATATCGCTTTTGTTGCGCTTCTTCTCAATGCAATCCCTGGCTATCTCTTTGCCGTCGGTGAAACCCATGTTTCAAGTGTGATGGCAGGACTGCTCAATGCAACGACTCCATTGATGACGGTCCTCGTTATAACTGTTGGCTTTCGTGAGCAGCGGATCAATATCAACCAAGCTATAGGTGTAGTTATTGGATTCTTTGGAATCGTCCTAGTGACCGGTGCGCTGACCGGTTTGAGTTCAAGTTCGTGGCATGGAGTTTTAGAATTATTAGGAGCCACGCTCTGTTATGGAATCTCCTTTCCTTATTCGCGTCGCTATGTGAATGTGCTCGACTATCCACCACGTTCCTTGGCTGCCTCGCAGGTATTTTGTAGCGCAATATTGCTCGCCCCTTTCGCTCTGGTGAGTGGAGTTACATCAGCGCCATGGAGCGCGAAGCCGATCTGGGGGATATTAATTCTTGGAGCGCTCGGGACTGGTTTTGCCTATATTTGGAATTTCAGAAATGTGCGATTGGCTGGAAGTTTGATTGCAAGCACTGTCACCTACATAACACCGGTTGTAGCAACCATATTAGGAATCTGGTTGCTCAACGAAAATTTCAAAGTTACTCAAGTGCTCGGCGGCATCTGCGTGCTCTTATCTGGCGCCTTAGTTCAAAAGCGAATTAGACTGATACGGATTTCTTAAAACTCTCCATGCAACCTGGTGCGCAGAAATAATAGGTCACACCTTCGTACTCATACGTGGCGGCTGCAGTTGCTTTTTCTACTTGCATGCCACACATGGGATCCTTCGCATAAGCACTTGATGCTCCCGTGTCGCGAGTGAGGTAAAGCCACCCAATGAGGACTGAAAGCAAGAGCGCGAGCAGATCGAGCCAACTCGTCAGATTGTTTCCGATATGTGAAGCGTGCGGCACTAATCCTTTGCGCCTTGGAAGGAGATGAAAAAGAGAGAAGATCCGCTCTGTAAGAAATCCGCTGAAGCTCATGGTGAACCAGAAAATTGCAAGCAACTTAATAGTTAACTTTCGGCCATAGAACTTGATGTAGATCAAGACCAAAGGGAGCACTACCAAATCAGCGAAGATAAATGAGATCGTGCCTCCAAATGAGATTCCAGAATTCCACAGCGCTGCGGCTAAAGGAACATTGCCCACAGAGCAGACAAAGCTGATGAAGGCGATGAATGGGCCGAGCACCACATTTTCGAGAGTTGAGAAAAAGCCATGTCCGGAGATAAAGAGATGATGCCACCATGAGATTGGAATCAAGGTATCTGCAAGGCCAGCGATCAAAAATCCGATCACGAGTTCGGTGCGAACCATCGTCAGATCTCCAACTGTGAAACCTGCAGCATCGCGCCAGGTTGACTTGCTTTCTTGACTTGGCTGATTGGCCATCTGCAGTAGTCGAAGTTTTCGTGGTAGATGTAGTCGTGGGAGAAGAAGTGTAAGTAGGGCAATCATGATGAATCCGCCCACAAACTCTGCCGCTGCAAATTGCCAGCCCAGCAGCGTCCACATGACAAGACCAAGTTCGAAGACCAAGTTGGTGCTGGCAAACATAAAGACGATGGCGGTCGTAAAGTCAGCGCCTTTATCGATGAGCGATTTCGCAATCGCACTAGCAGCATACGAACAACTAGAACTTATAGCGCCTAGGAACGAGGCCTTAGCTACGGTCGAAGGTTTGTGATTTCCCAAGGAGGCAAATGCGCGCTCCCGCGATGTGAAGGCCTGGATTGCGCCTGATATAGCAAAGCCCAGCACTAGCGCCCAGAAGGTGTCGAAGAACATCCACCAGCTATCGCGTAGACCAGAGCCAACAGAAGACATAGATTTAGTATCTCAGAGTTATATGTGAGTGGTACCCCGAGTCCCGAGGGCTATTTTCGCCGACCAGATCCGTATGATGTGAAGGTGCCTGTTGCAATCAGTTGTCAGCAAGTTAATGTGCAACGCGGAAAGAACCACATTCTTCATGACTTAACCCTGGAAATTCCGCGGGGAAAGATTATGGGGCTTTTAGGCCCGAGCGGAAGCGGTAAGACCACTCTGATGCGCTCTATCGCGGGATTGCAGGAAGTTGAATCTGGTCAGATCCGGGTGCTCGAACTGCCAGCTGGCTCTAAAGTCCTTCGAGAGAAGATCGCCTATTCGACGCAGAGTGCAAGTGTCTACTCTGACCTGACCTGCATCGAAAATATTCGCTACTTCGCCTCGCTCTATAGTAAAAATGAGAAGACACCGGAGGAGATTCTTCGGGATGTGGATTTAACGAACAATGCTCAGCAGATGGCTAATTCACTTTCTGGAGGTGAACAGGCACGACTCGCGCTGGCTACAACGCTCGTTGGTACACCGGAACTCTTGATACTCGATGAGCCAACGGTTGGGCTGGACCCAGTGCTACGAGTACAGCTCTGGAGGCTGTTTAATGCGCTGGCCGACCAAGGCAAGACGCTCTTGGTCAGCAGTCATGTGATGGACGAAGCAGATAGTTGTCATGAGTTGGTACTTCTGCGTAACGGTCGGGTTCTAGCTCAAGGCACCCCAACTCAATTGAGAGAACGTACCGAGATGAACCGCATGGATGATGTCTTTATTGCGTTGATCGAGGAAGCATGAACATTAAACGTCTTTTCGCGATGACTAAGCGGGTACTCCTTCAACTCAAACATGACCCGCGCACCTTGGCGCTCCTCTTTATTTCACCAGCCCTCTTAATGACAATTCTGAAATATGTGTATCTCTCGAATCCTCAACTCTTTCAGCGAGTAGCTGGATCGATGCTCGGCGTCTTTCCGATGTTGGTGATGTTCCTGATAACTTCGGTAGCTACCTTGAGAGAGCGTACGAATGGCACATTAGAGCGGCTGATGATCTCTCCACTCGGCAAGGCGGAGTTCATCGGAGGCTATGCGATTGCCTTTGGGCTAACAAGCATGGTGCAGGCGACGGCGGTATCTTCGTATGCGATTTGGGTATTGAAATTAAAGATAGCCGGGCCGCAGCTGACCCTCATTTATGTAGCAATTCTTGATGCACTCATCGGGTTGGCTATTGGCCTGGCGGTGAGCACCTTCGCCAATACCGAATTCCAAGCAATTCAATTTATGCCTGCGATTCTTTTGCCACAACTACTTCTGAGTGGGTTGCTGGTTCCACGCTCTGCGATGCCCCGGATACTCGATGATTTCTCTAATATCCTCCCCCTTTCTTATGCGATTGATGCAACCAAACGCGTGATAGCTAACCAGGGATCGATTGTTAACGACTCATTGACCATAGCTCTCTTTCTCTTTCTCATTTTGACTGCTGGATCACTCACGCTTAAACGCCAGACGAAATAGGGGATATGAGTTATTTAAGCGAATTGCTTCCGAGCGCCCGCGATTATTCCAATGCGAAGAAGGTGTGGAGACATGATGTCATCGCAGGCGTAACAGTAGGAATCGTTGCGCTACCCCTCGCTCTTGCCTTTGGAATAACAACTGGTGCAGGTGCGCAGGCAGGGCTAATAACCGCGATTTATGCGGGCTTTATCGCCGCGATCTTTGGCGGTTCCAATTATCAAGTGAGTGGCCCGACCGGCGCGATGACCGTTGTCTTGGTGCCAATTGTTATCAAATACGGAACCGCAGCTCTCGCCCCTCTTGGTCTAGCCGCAGGCATATTGGTTGTGGGGATGGGACTTACGCATTGCGGTGGGTTAATAAAACGAGTTCCGTGGGCGGTCATGGAGGGATTCACGCTAGGAATTGCATTTGTAATTGCGCTTCAGCAATTGCCTTCGGTCCTAGCGGCCAAGTCTGTTGGAGGCGCAAATACTCTCGCAACGGCTTGGCGAACTATTAGACACTCGGTAGCCGCAGGAATTCACTGGAGTTCTATAGCTGTGGTCGTACTTACGCTCCTTGTGAAATTCACTTACCCAAAGATTTCTCATAAATTAAAAATTAAAGTTCATATTCCGGCGAGCTTTGTTTCGATCATCGTGGCGAGTCTTATCGTGGCGGTTTTAGGAATCAAGACCCCTCTGATTGGCAACTTGCCGCGATCGCTCTTTGCACACACATCTCTCTCGGCCAGCCACATCGGAACTTATGCCCTCCTAGTAGGCGCAGTTGAAATTGCGCTGCTCGCTGCTATCGAGTCGTTGCTCTCTGCACGAGTGGCTGACCAGATGGTTCATATTCACGAATCTGCGGATAGTTACAAACCTAACCGCGAACTTGTGGGGCAAGGGCTGGCGACGATCATCTCCTCGGCAGTAGGAGGAATGCCTGCGACTGGTGCCATTGCGCGAACTAGCGTGAATATTCGCTCCAAAGCCCAAAGTCGGATTTCGGCGATTACGCACGCACTCTTCTTGGTCTTGGTCGTCCTTGTGCTTAATCCCGTGATCTCCCACATTCCCACGGCCACGCTTGGTGCGGTCTTGATCGGCACCTCATACCGGATCGCCCGACCTTCAAGCCTGAAGGAGCTTCTCAAGACGACTCGTCTAGATGCCATCACGCTCTTGGTGACTGCGGCACTCGTGGTAATTATTGGACTCATTTGGGCGATAGCACTCAGCACGGCAGGATATTTTCTTGCCACAATAGTGATGAGAAGGCTCAAGGGATCTGGCGCTAAGGAGTTATAAGGAATGGCAAGGGTATTTGTTGAAGGGAGCAAGGTTCGTTTGGCGCTCTCTTCGGGTGAGCGGTTCTTTGGATTCCATAAATCTCCAACCGCAAACCTTTCAGATGTCGTAAAGGTCGAGCGGATAGATCATTTTTGGAAATACGCTGGATGGAGAGGCATACGCGCTCCGGGTACTGGGATTCCGGGAATCGTCGGCCTAGGAACATGGCGCAAGTTGGGTTCCAAGACATTCTGCGCCGTATATAAGAAAGAGCCTGGATTTAAAATTACGCTGAAGAATAATGAATTTGCCGCGTGGCTTTTTAGCGCTCCTGAAATTCCAGAAGAGCTTGCAAAATTGTTAAGGTAACTATCTTGGGTTCTGCACGTAATCGACGAGGGCCGAGCGTTCGGTATCGATTTCGCTAATATGCGACTTCACAACATCGCCGATAGAGATAATCGAGATTAAATCACCCGCGTCATTGACGACTGGGATATGGCGAATGCGTTGTTCTGTCATCAGAGCCATTAACTCCGCAACGGTCGAATGTGGCGTACAGGTGGTGACGTTGACTGTCATGATGTCGCGGACGTGTAGTCGTCCTAATTCGTGGAAATGAATGGGAAGGGCGGCTACGACATCACGCTCAGAAACGATGCCAGCGATACGTATTCCATCGGGGGAAACGACAAGTGCACCGACTTTAAGTGAGGCCATTTTTTCGACCAGCGTGGCGATCGAAGTATCGGCGGTAATCGTATAAACCGCTTTTCCAGTTATTAGGGTTGAGACTTTCATAAGAACTCCTCAGAACGTCATTGTTCTACTTCTCCTTAATGATTCTCCCAACCCTCCGTTAAGGCAAGGGTTTTAGGTAGAAAAGGTTGCTGCGAGTATTTTGAGCCAATGAAAAGTGCGCTTCGCTCAATCGCTAAAAGGTTTCCAGCGCCTCGGGCGGCAAAAGTCCCAGAAATTACCCTCGCATTCTGGATCATCAAGATTTTGAGCACTGGGATGGGCGAGGACGCCTCAGATTTCTTGGTACGCCAATTTGGTAAGGCTCCTGCAGTTATCGTTGGATTCTTTATCCTGTTTTCTGGTCTCTACCTGCAATTTAAAACGAGACGCTATACTCGATGGATCTATTGGTTCGCGGTTGTCATGGTTTCGGTCTTTGGAACAATGGCAGCGGATGTTCTGCATCTGGGACTAGGTGTTCCATACGTGGCATCTACGATCTTTTTTGCGATCACACTGGCATTTATTTTCTGGCTTTGGAATCGAGTCGAGGGAACTCTCTCGATCGATAGCATTTCAACAAAGCGGCGCGAATTGTTCTACTGGGCTACGGTGCTGACGACCTTTGCCCTTGGAACTGCCGCCGGAGATATGACTGCTCACTCGCTCAACTGGGGATTTTTTACCTCTGGAGTAATTTTCGCCATTGCCTTCTTTATTCCGGGATTGGCCTACCTGGTATTTAAATTTAGCCCGGTCCTGGCATTCTGGTTTTCATACGTCATCACTCGGCCGTTTGGAGCCTCCTTCGCCGATTGGTTCGGTGCAGACAAAGTTAAAGGCGGCCTTGGCTACGGTTTTGGAAAGACCGCCATAGTCCTCACGGTAGCTATTCTCGTTATGGTCGCTACTACTTCTCGCGAATAACCTTAGATTGAAAAGGAAGGGTATTCATCGGTAACTAGAGCGACGCTATATCCATAGACGCGGTTCCAGTACTCGATGGTTCCTAGAACGATCTTTGCCACAGACTCCGGATATGTTCCGGTTGCCGATGTAACGATCCAGGCATAAAAAGTCAGAACAGCAGAGAGCACGATGTAGACGATACCCACGAGGTAGAGCGGGATTGCAAGAAACCATTTTACGATCGGGAGCCAACGATTGAGTTTCTTACCGCCTTCTACGTCAGGAAAGAGCACCGCGATATTTGGGTTTCGCTCTATAGATGGATAGTCATCGGTAAGTAGAAGTGCGTACGCGCTAATACGCGTGCTGAGTTCCATCACCGCGTGATTAAAGGTGAGGAGATAGCTGGGATAGACCTCACGGACTATTAAGGCGAGAGCCGTCGGAATAACCAAAACGGGGGTGCTCCATCCAGCGTGAACTAGCTGGGCGAAAGAGGCGAGGAAGACGCAGGCTGGGGCTACAAGGATGCCGCGCCAGAAAACTGTGGTGCGGTTGCGGTGAGTAAGTTGGACTTCTACAAGCGTCTCAATCTGGTTGCTCATAAGAAAAGGCTAGTCTCCACTATTTCTTTACTCAAGGGTAAAGTGTGTGATTGACGTGGCTTTCTTTGATGAGGAGTACAACTTGGCGCTTGCTCTTGAGTCAGATCGCGTTTTGCTTCGCGGTTGGCTAGAGAGTGACCTAGAGCCTTGGATTAATCTCAACCTTGACCCGATAAACCTTCGCTATTTCCCACGCACTTACAGTGCAGAGGAGTCACAGGAGAGCTTTACTCGAATAGCCGAACGGTTGGAGGAAAACCCCACGGGACTATGGGCCGCCGAAGAGAAATCAAGCGGAGAGTTCATGGGCTTTGTTGGTATAGCTCACCAAGCCATTGATGGCGTCTCCTTTATGCCCTGCTACGAGATCGGCTGGCGACTCGATAAGAAGTATTGGGGGAAGGGCTACGCAACAGAAGCCGCGACGGTCGTCCTGAAGTACGGCTTGGAGGAGATTGGTATACCCCAAATCTATTCGTACACCGCTGTAGGCAATTTGCCTTCGATAAAAGTGATGCGAAAGATTGGATTACGCGAACGCCCAGAGCTAGCTTTTGAACATCCGAAGATTGAAGTTGGCAATCCAACTAAGTCTCATGTGGTGTTCTCGACTTGAAGTCCAAAGCCCTTTTGATTCTGACGGCGATCACTTTGATCTTTGCAACAACACCATCAAAAGCCGCAACTCCTACCCCTGCGCCACCTCGCCCCTTTTCAATTTTCGTTCCAACTAGTTATTCCGCATCCACTCCAGCGCCGCTCATTATTGCTCTCCATGGTTTTAATCAGAATGGAGCCAAATTCGAAAAGTATTTGGACCTCACTCCCGTGGCACAAGCCGATGGGATTATTTATGTCCATCCGGACGGGACCGCGGACACCCATGGAGTTAGATTTTGGAATGCAACCCCCGAGTGTTGCGACTTCCAAAGTCCAAAAGTTGATGACGATGCTTACCTGATGAGCATTATCGATACCGTATCGGCGCAGTACGCCGTCGATCCCAATCGCATTTATATCATCGGTCACTCAAACGGAGGGTTTATGGCAAATCACATGGCTTGTGATCATGCCGATCGAATCGCCGCTATCGTAAATATGGCTGGAGGAACCTTTACGACCGCAGCTGCTTGTAGACCCGCGGCACCCATTAGCGTCCTAGAGATATGGGGGACCGCGGATGTCACTTATAAAGGTAATCACATTTTAGGTAAACCGATTTCTGGCGCGGTTAAAACTTTTACCAATTGGGCTGCCCTCAATAAATGTTCTAAAGTGTCACGGGTCTCCCCGCAGAAACTCGATTTGGATCGCCAGATTCCAGGAGCGGAGACCGTCGACACTCAATACTTGGATTGTCCGAGTGGAACCGCCATTGATTTCTGGAAGATAAATGGTGCGAGCCACGTTCCAGAACTCTCTAAGGAATTTACAAGCGATGTCGTTAACTGGCTTTTAGCTCATCCCAAAGTTCCGCCTGCATTCTCCAATCAATAATTCTGAGAACGCCCTCACGTTTGACTAACTATCCCGACTCAACTTACTTACACCTTCGCTAGATATCCCCGTCTGAAGGCCCATTGTTACGAAAGCACCTATTTACACATTATCGAGGGCTACAGTGAAAGTAACGACGAAGCTCCGGCGATCGAGCAAATAGCTCATTGAAGATCGATCGTAGTTTCGCCTCAGGGAATCAAAATGGACAAGAATCTCAAAGATGCACCCGATAATCTCAATGAAGCTAAAGATGATGTAAAAGAAGCTATTACAGATCATATTGATTCCGCCAAGGCACATGTCAACGCCCATATGGATCAAATGACAGAGAAGACCAAAGAGATTATGGTCGATGTCGCACACGCTATTAAGAAAGCGGCAGAAAACGTTGAAGATAAGTTGGGCAAAGAAGAGAGCGCACCGGATAAAAAGTAGTCGAGTCGTCACGGGGGAATAACCCATGAAGCGGCTGCAATCGATCTTGGTATTCGTTATCTTTTTGGCGATGGTCTTTGTGCTTGTTCTGGGTATGAGAACCATTTCACACGCTGCCCCCATCGATGATGTCACGCTGGGTTAAGCTTCTGGTTACTCGCTCTTGGCGGGTTCCGCTCTTACTGAGGGCGGTGCGAGCCTCTTTGGGGGCGATACCGCAAGCGTTGCCGGTATCTATCCGAGCACGGTCGACCCAGCCGAGGCAGCCGATTTCGTTACGTCGGGCGCTTCGAGTTTCGAAAATGGAACTGCGCCGGCAGGCTTAGCGCAGAGCGATCTCGGCGCGGCCGAGGTTTCAATCGCGGCACTTACTCCAACGAGAGAATCCCCACTCTTTTCTAACGAAACCTTAACCCCAGGTGTTTACG
>Ga0364881_10430_pt1 | contig 23079 bp, 22 predicted proteins | sample ExccelJu500001D4_5_FD_206923 | JGI IMG/M metagenome (GOLD analysis project Ga0364881, IMG submission 206923) | Enriched cells from Trout Bog Lake Hypolimnion, Wisconsin, USA - BchlTB.July30.5000.01.D4 | ecosystem: Environmental > Aquatic > Freshwater > Lake > Hypolimnion/Profundal zone | place...
AAAGTTTATTTTGCTGGTAATAAGCCATTAATCTTAAAATCACTCAATGCATTGGAAGAAAGGTTGGATGACCGTATGTTTTTCCGGGCAAACAGAAAGCATATTATTAACCTGCGCTGGATAGAAAAAATTGAACCCTATTTTAACGGGGGATTGCTGGTAGATTTAAAAGGGGGAGAAAAAATTGAAGTGAGCCGCAGGCAAACCGTGAAGTTTAAAGATATGATGAGCTTGTAAAAGCTAGACTTGTATGTGACATTTTTGTTTTAATGTGCTGTTTTAGATAGGCAATCTTCTATAAAGGATTGTTGCATATGGTGAAATTATGTTTTAAGTAGTGAATGAAAATTATCAAGTATAAATGCTGTGTATGAAATTACTGTTCGTTATAGTCCTTTCTGTGTTTGGGGTTGCTTTGGAAGCCCAGAATATCAATACAATCATTAATGCAAAGGAAGTGGAGCGGATTGAAAGGGTTTTAGCTGCCGATAGCATGCAGGGTAGAAAGGTGTTTACTCCCGGAATTGACCAGGCAGCAGCATTTATAAGTGCTGAATTTGCGAAAACAGGGTTAAATAAATTGAAAGGTGCGTCTACTTATCTGCAGGAATTTTCATTGGTTAAAGCAAAGTTTATTTCACTGAGTTGTAGTTGGGACGCTGTTGAACTGAACAGAAATAAAGTAATTGTAGTTACTTCCCAGCCTGATCTGGCCATCACAGAACAGTCGGGCTATACATTTGCCAGTATTAATGCAGGCGCAAACTTTTTTTCGGAAGCCAGGAAATACCTGAATGTTTCCAAAAACTACATCATATTGGTTGATTCTTCTTTTGCCAGTAGTTTTCCCAGATTGATACAGCTGAAAAATGGTTTTTTCAAATCTGCCGGCAATATTGTATTTGTGTTGGGAGTACATCAACCTGCTGTATTCTCCCTTCATGCAGTACATGAAATTTCAGAACAAAAACTAGCCAATGTGGTGGCAGTAATTCCAGGAAAAACAAAGCCTGATGAAATGGTCATTTTTTCCGGCCATTATGATCATTTGGGAGTACAACCTAATAAAGCAGTGAATAATGATTCCATTTATAATGGTGCTAATGACGATGCTGCGGGGACTACTGCCGTAATGATGCTGGCAAAATATTTTAAATTAAGAAATGATAATGCCCGTACCCTTGTCTTTGCAGCATTTACAGCAGAGGAAATTGGAGGTTTTGGTTCCCAATATTTTTCCAGACAGTTTAATCCCGATAAAGTTGTTGCGATGTTCAATATTGAAATGATTGGTACAGAAAGTAAATGGGGAAAAGGCTCTGCCTATATTACCGGATTTGAAAAAACGGATATGGGAAAGATTTTACAACAGAATTTAGCAGGTTCTGCCTTTCAGTTCTACCCGGATCCTTATCCCGAGCAAAAGCTGTTTTACCGGTCAGACAATGCAACATTGGCCAGATTAGGAGTGCCGGCGCATACGATATCCACTTCTAAAATGGATCATGAACCTAATTACCATCAACCCAGTGATGAAATCGGAACATTGGATATGAATAATATGGCAGAAATAATTAAGGCAATTGCCCTGAGTTCCAATTCAATCATCAGTGGAAAAGATACACCGGCAAGGGTAGATACAACGAAGATAAATTAAGCTTTAACAGGAACAGTATGAACAGCATCGCTCATTTCTTTAATGAGGGATGCGTCTTTTTCAATGGCATTACCAACTACAATAATATCGGCGCCAGCTTTACAATTAAGGTATGCTTTTTCAGGATGTATTATTCCTCCACCTACAATAAGAGGTATATCTATATTCTGGGATACCTGTTCAATCATGGATTCGGAAATTGGCCTTTTGGCACCACTGCCAGCATCCATATAAATTAATTTCATTCCCAGCATTTCACCGGCCATAGCAGTACACATCGCAATATCATTCTTGTCTGCAGGAATTGGAGAGGCATTGGATATATAAGAAACAGTGGTGGGAGCCCCGCCATCTATTACCATATAACCGGTTGGAATAATTTCCAATCCACTTTTTTTAACAAAAGGAGCACTGACAACATGCTGGCCAATCAGTAATTCCGGATTTCGGCCTGAAATTAAAGAAAGATAAAGCAGGGAATCTGCATATCGGCTTACCTGAGATGGAGCACCAGGAAAAAGAATGACAGGTATATTGCAGGAAGTTTTAATTTGACGAATACAGTCATCCAGATGATTGGATATGACCAGGCTTCCCCCAACAAAAAAATAATCCACTGAAGCAGATAAGGCAAGACCAACCAGCTGTTCTATACTGGAATTGTTAACCTTATCAGGATCAATCAATACTGTAAAGGATTTTTTGCCAGTTCTTTTCCTTTCAATAATCTGATGGTATTGGTTTTGCTTCATTCAGTAGTTCAATAACTTTTACAAAAATGCAAAAAGATTTTTGTTTAAGGCAATAATTTTGATTAAAGATTCATATTATATTTAAAAGGAAGTATAATATACGCCAAATTTAGCGGATAAATGTGCTATTGAACAACGCTTTTTAAATATAAAAATAGTTATATAATGTTTGTTTGTCAGTCCCTTTTAAAATAGCGTTATTCCAGTAAAAAGCAATATTAATTTTTAAAAAAATCTTTTCTACATATGTGCACATTTCAGCAAAACCAGTATGGCTTTGCAGTACGGAGAAATTAACAGTGATTTTCCACATCTTGTTGATATTTACGGCCTTGTTTTGTAGCTACAGAAAGATATTTTCGTCAACCGCTAGAATTACTTGCAGGGGGAATTTTAATATTTTCAACACCATTATAAAATTGCTGAGCAATGGCTATTACAACAAAAACAGGGTTACAGTTTTCGCGCCGGTTTACTAAAGAAGGTGTAAGCCCGTTTGATTTATTTGAATATGACTACAGAACAAGTATTATAAAGAATCCAACCGGGGAAGTGGTATTTGAGATGAATAATGTGGAAGTTCCCAAACAATGGAGCCAGATTGCTACAGATATTTTGGCACAGAAATATTTCAGAAAAGCAGGTGTTCCGCAGGCTGATGGCAGTCTGGGGAGAGAGACTTCTGTAAAACAGGTAGCACACCGTATGGCCAATTGCTGGAAGGCATGGGGAGAAAGGTATGGTTATTTTGCATCTGAGAAAGATGCACAGATATTTTATGATGAACTGGCTTACAGCATTCTGGACCAGTTATGTGTACCCAATTCACCACAATGGTTTAATACAGGGTTGCATGAAAGTTATGGGATTACCGGAAAACCACAGGGACACTATTATGTAGATCCTGCTGATGATACACTAAAAAAATCCAAAAATGCTTATGAACGTCCACAGCCACATGCCTGCTTTATTTTGAGTGTAAGTGATGATTTGGTAAACGATGGTGGTATCATGGATTTATGGGTACGGGAGGCCCGAATTTTTAAATACGGTTCTGGTGTAGGGACCAACTTTTCACAGATACGAGGAGGCGGGGAAAAGTTAAGTGGTGGGGGTACATCCAGCGGATTGATGAGTTTTCTTAAAATAGGGGACAGGGCAGCAGGAGCTATCAAATCCGGAGGAACCACAAGAAGGGCAGCAAAGATGGTTTGCCTGGATCTGGATCATCCTGAAATAATGGAATTTATTAACTGGAAAGTGGAGGAAGAAAAGAAAGTAGGTGCGTTAATTGCTGCAGGATATGATGCTCATTATGAAGGAGAAGCTTATTTAACTGTATCCGGACAGAATTCCAATAATTCCGTTCGTATCCCGAATAGTTTCTTTGAAAAACTGGAGAAAAATGAAGATTGGGAATTAAAAGCAAGGACAGATGGCCGGGTTATGAAAAAAATACCTGCCAGGGAAGTGTGGAAGCAAATATCCTATGCAGCCTGGCGTTGTGCTGATCCGGGTACACAATATGATACCACTATTAATGAATGGCATACTTGTCCCAAAGGTGGAAGGATCAACGCTTCTAATCCCTGCAGTGAATATATGTTCCTGGATAATACAGCCTGTAACCTGGCTTCTATTAACCTGCGGAAATTCTTTAATGAATCTACCAATATTATTGATGTTGAGGGATTGGAATATATTAGCCGTTTATGGACAACTGTATTGGAAATCAGTGTGTTAATGGCTCAATTTCCTTCAAAGGAAGTAGCGCAGTTATCATATGATTACAGAACACTGGGATTGGGGTTTGCCAATCTTGGAACTGTGTTGATGTTAAGTGGTATTCCATACGATAGTGAAAAAGCACGTGGTATTGCAGGAGCAGTAAGTGCTATTATGACGGGTATTGCCTATAAAACATCCGCAGAAATGGCTTCTTTCCTGGGTACTTTTCCTAAATACGCAGAAAATAAGGAAGATATGCTGCGTGTAATGCGGAACCACAGGGCAGCAGCCTATGATGCAGATGAAGCATATGTAGGATTAAGTGTTAAGCCTGTAGGGATCAATGCACAATATTGCCCGGATTATTTACTGAAATCAGCCACAAGGGCCTGGGATGATGCGGTACAGTTGGGTGAAAAATATGGATACAGGAATGCACAGACCACAGTGATTGCGCCAACTGGAACGATTGGATTGGTTATGGATTGTGATACTACCGGAGTAGAACCTGACTTTGCATTGGTGAAATTTAAAAAATTGAGTGGTGGCGGATACTTTAAGATTATTAACCAGGCAGTACCCAATGCTTTGAAAAGCTTAGGTTATTCTGATGTTCAGATATCAGCCATTGAAAAATATGCAGTTGGTTCAGCCAGTTTTGAAGGAGCACCTTTTATTAATCCCACTACACTGAGTGAAAAAGGATTTACTGGTGATGAAATAGCTAAATTAAATGCAGCAGCAAAATCTGCATTTGAAATAGGATTTATTTTTAACCGGTTTTCATTAGGGGATGCCTGCTTACAGCGATTAGGATTTACAGAAGCTGAATATAGTGACTGGAGTTTTAATATGCTGGAAGGGTTAGGATTTACAGAAGAAGAAATTGAAGCTGCCAATAATTATATATGTGGAGCCATGACTATTGAAGGGGCTCCTTATTTAAAAGAGGAACATCTTCCGGTATTTGATTGTGCCAATAAATGTGGTAAAATAGGCGAAAGGTATATCCATGCCCATGGGCATATTAAAATGATGGCAGCCTGCCAGCCTTTTTTAAGTGGTGCTATATCAAAGACCATAAATCTGCCCAATGAAGCGAAAATAGAAGAAATAGAAGAATCTTACCTGATGAGCTGGCAATTAGGTTTAAAAGCCTGTGCATTATACAGGGATGGGAGTAAATTATCTCAGCCGCTTAGTAATAAATCTGATAAGAAGAAAAAAGCAGATACGGAGGAAACAGCTGAAGTAAAGCAGGAAGAAAATATTATTATACCGGAAAGCAATATTGTTGATCTGGGCAAGCTAAGTGTGGAAGATTTATTGGAAGAAGTGCAGAAACGCATGAATGCTTCCACAGATACCACATTAAAAAGAGCACTTTCCACTATTGTGGAGCGGAAATCTTTACCGGCAAAAAGAAGAGGGTTTACCCAAAAAGCAAAAATTAACGGGCAGGTGTTGTTTTTAAGAACAGGAGAATACAGTGATGGTACATTAGGTGAAATATTTATTGATCTTGCCAAGGAAGGCTCTACACTGCGCAGTTTAATCAACTGCTTTGCCATTGCGGTTTCTGTAGGACTGCAATATGGAGTGCCTTTGGAAGAGTTTGCTGAGAAATTTGTATTTACCAAATTTGAGCCTGCAGGAATGGTAGACCATCCGAATATTAAAACAACCACTTCCCTGGTAGATTTTGTTTTCCGGGCTTTAGCTTATGAATACCTGGGCAGAACAGACCTGGTTCATGTACTGGATAAGCCAGAAGTAACGAATACAGGTGATGAAAATGATGTAACTTATTTGGGGAAGCCTGAATTAAGCAATATCAGAGTTAGTGCGGCAGCGTCAAATACGACTCCTGCAGCGAGCGCTCATAAAACGCATAAAACAGTAGCCCATAAAATGGATTCCGGAATGGATATGGTAAATGCAGCAGCTAAAAATATGCAGAGCGATGCGCCTGCCTGTAATACCTGCGGACATATAACTATCAGAAGCGGAACCTGTTATAAATGTTTAAACTGCGGTAACAGTATGGGATGCAGTTAAAGAAGATAACGTATATTTCATAGGTATACATTAGAAAACGCCGCCCTGATTTTTCGGGGCGGTTTTGTTTAGTGAAGCAATTGTCTGAAATTAAAGTGATTATGATGTTATTGATTCAGTGGGAGGAAATAATAGTAAAACTTTAAAGTTTATTGTATAATGAGATTAGATGTAAAAGCAGAATTATTAATTATTATTGATGATTAAACATTATATACAAAAAAGGCTTCCAGTACTGGAAGCCTTTTTTTGTATATAAGTAAATATATTTATTTAAAAGCACATTGTGCCAATCCAATTTCATCCAGTAAATCATTATACCCAACAACCAATCCCTGCAGTTTTACTTTGTCTCCCACTTTTATAGTTGCAATTTTTGCAAGGTCAGTAGAATCTATATTACAGGCAATATTGTTAAAAGAGATAGTGATACCCTGCACTTCTGTTACGGATCCTTCCAGTAACACAGCTTTATTGATATACTTAGTAGTTGCAGCAGTTGTATTGTCTTTAAATTCCTTTGACAGTTGATCTGCTGTTAATGTAAATGCAGCTTTTTCACTGGCAATATTACGGTGTGGTTTAAAAAATACATACCAGGTAGTCCAGCTACCAAATAATACTGCTAAAGCAAAAGCGGATAAGATAATTTTTCTCTTTAGAAACTTTTTCATGATTTGAAATATTTAATAAGTAATAAATTATTAGTGTTGCAACATTCAAAAAATATCCTTAATGTTACGACACAAAAATATCATTGCATCAATCAACAGGGTATGATATAAGTCATGAAAAAGTTTGATATCCGTCATAAGTATGTCATTTAGCGCATTATATTTTTGTTCTTCAACATTGATGTCATGTAATCAAATGCACATTAATGTTAGAAACATCTAAAACTTATTTACAAATATGAAAAAGAGATTTTCCTTAACAAACAGATTGCTTCCTATGGCAATTTTGTTCATCTCCGTTACACTGGTACAGTGTAAAAAAGAGGGTACTAATGCAACAGCATTGGACAGAACTGTTTTGAGTGCTGATATAGACAGTTCTTTATTTTCTCCGTTTTATGACAGTACAGTGATCGCAACGGCCGATGTTGTTCCTGATTCAAATGATGTAATAGTAAAAACAGGGGTTTTAACTGTTATAAAGAATTATTGTGCTACACCAACATGTCATGGTGGAGGAGTTAGTCCGACTTTAACAACCTATGCTTCAATTTCAAGCCTTGTAACTGCTGGCATTCCTCAGACTTCTCATTTATGGCAATTGTTGACCACCAATGATTTAAATAAAGCAATGCCTCCTGTAAGTGCAACCAATGAACTTCCGTTAGTTGATAAAAACATTATTTATAATTGGATTAAGAATGGGGCAAAATCTGCACCAGATGTTAATGATTTCAGACCTTCTGCTATGAGAACACTGAATTCAGGTTGTACATCCGGTAATTGCCATAATGAAGCAACTGCTGTTGGATATTGGGCAAGAAGTGCATATTTCCCTTATGTAAGCAGTGACACTGCATCATTGGCAGTAACCAATCTGACTACTGGTGCCATATCCTGGTATCCACAAATGGTGAATACTACTATATTAAATCAACAATGGAATGCCTATAAAGACAGTGCCAGAACATTTTATGCTGATACCTTAGCAAATGCTTCTTTCAGGTTATATAAAACATTTTCCAGCCGGGGTCCTTTAAATACCTATGATGATATTATACTGGACATTAATTATCCTAAAGCATTGCGTAGTTCAGCAGGAGCATATAAAGTAAATGGGGTTAAAGTAAACTGTAAGGGTGATTATTTAAACAGTACCAGTACATTGGTTTCACGTATAGATTCTACACTGCTTTTAGCCAATCCTAGAACAATGGTTTGGGCTACAACTAACCAGGGTAGTATGGGATATAGTGATGGAGGATTAAGTCGCAGAGATATAGCTATCATAAAAGCCTGGTACTTTGCCGATACTAATATTCCTGATGTATGGAAATATGGCATTAACAATGTGGGCATTTTTAAATACAGAAAATCAGGAAATATTATTACAAAGAAATAATGATTTAAAAAAAGTAATACCTAATTATATGAAGAATAAATTCATTATCGCAGGATTAATAGGAACCGCACTGGTTTATTTAACTTCCTGTTATAACAATCAGAAAGATATAGCATCATTGCCTACTGTATCTTTTGTAAATCAAATAGTACCCATTGTAACAGCAAGTGCATGTGGTTGCCATAATAATGGTAATGGAACAAGTGTGGTACAGTTCTCCAACCTTTATAAAGCAAACCATGGTGCTGATACCATCAATTATGATGTGATTTATGGTAAAAAAGCTATTCTTGCCAAATGGGCTGATAGTAGTGGATCACACCCTGGTATGGGTGGAGTATACCTGACTGTTGAACAAGAAAAAACAATCAGTGAATGGATTGCATTAGGGGCTCCGGATGATGTATCTTCAGGACCAGTAACAGGTTCTATTACTTATGCAGTAAATATTGCTCCAATTGTAAGTTCAGTTTGTTCAGGATCAGCTTGTCATGGTGGTGCTGCATTTACTATGAATCAGGCTTCTTTGGTATCACACGAGTCTGCATTACAGGGTTTTGTAAGTGATGGGCAATGGACAGGTCACCCAGGTGGTCAACAATCAGCCTCTGTAACAGCAACTCTAAAAGCCTGGATTGCACAGGGAATGAAATAATTCATCAATTAATATTCAAAATCTAAACAACAAAAATTAAATTTTATGAAAAAGTTAGTATTAATATTTGCCAGCATTTTATTAGGAATTGCATTTGTAAATGCACAAACTTACAAAACCAGGGAAGCATCAATTGACTTTAATCCAAATAAAGACCAGGCTCATAAAGATTATGCAGCTCAAAGTAAAGAAGCTACAGCAGTATTAAAAGTGGAAACTGCAGAAGTGGCTTTACTGGTTCCCATGAAAACTTTCCATTTTAACAATGCATTACTGGAAGAACATTTCAATGAAAATTATCTGCATACTGATAAAATCCCAAATGCTACCTATAAAGGAAAATTAATTGGATTTACAAAAGATATGCTTACAAAAGATGGTGTGTATAAAATTTCATCTGAAGGCCAGGTTACTTTACATGGTGTTACAAAAAACTTTAAAGCTCCTGTAAAACTGGAAGTAAAGGGTAAAACTGCAACTTTCTATTGTGATTTTGGTGTAAAAGCAGAAGATTACAGTATTGATATTCCAGGTATCGTTAAACCAAAATTGGCTGATGAAACTCCAATTCAGACCGTGATTAAATTTCAATTAAACTAATTGACGAAAATTCAAGATTATGAAAAAAATATTTTTGTATAGCTTTCTGGTATTGGGAGTTTATGCTGCAAAGGCGCAGGACGACCTGTTAGGAGGCCTTGTAAAGGATGATGCAGCAGTAGTAAAACAAAATATCACCAGTGCTACTTTTAAATCAACCCGCATTATTAATATGCAAAGTGTTGAAATGACCGGAGCAGGTAACCTTCAGTTTATGATTTCTCACCATTTTGGCCAAATCTGGCAAAATGGAGCCGGTTGGAAAAATGCAGCTCAAATGTTTGGCTTAAATGCGGGTGTTGCCAATACTTACCTGGCTGTGGATTATTCTCCCAATAAATGGTTGAATCTGGGTGTTGCTTCTACTGGTAATTCTCAATTTGAAGGCTGGGCTAAATTTAAGATTCTCAGACAACAAACCGGTAAGAAAAATATTCCGGTTACTGTAGCCTGGTTCAGCAGCTTTCATGCAGATGCTTCCGATGGGCCAAGTATCAATGACAATGCCTGGAACCGGTTTTCTTATCTAAACCAATTATTGGTTGCCCGTAAGTTTAATGATAACTTTTCTTTACAGGTAATGGGATCACTGATTCACAATAATATTACCACTTATGGTGTAAATAATTCCAACAATACATTTTCAGTTGGATTTGGTGGAAGGTATAAATTGACCCGTAAATCTGCATTTACTTTAGAATACTCCCGTCAATTGAGCAATTATAAGAATTTAATAGATGAAACAGGTTCAGTTTACAGTTATAAACCAGATTTATTGTCTTTAGGTTATGATTGGGATACAGGCGGACATATTTTCCAGTTCTTTATCAGCAATACTTCTATGGCCAGTAATTTTACCCAGTTATCTGCCAATACCAGTAAATTAACTGCTTTTGCTTTGGGCTTTAATCTGAACAGAAGTTTTGGGATTAAGAAAGTTGTGAAAGTAGCACCATAAGCTTAATTTACTTATATTCTATATTGTAGGACACCCCCCCTATAAATAAAACGTCTTTGAATCATTTCAGAGACGTTTTATTTATAGGGATACCTATATTTGGTATTTCTATTTTTACCTTTCAATTATGGAATTCAGTTTCAGTTATGATAAGAAAAAAGTAATCCATGCATTACGATTGCATTTTATATCCAGAAAAGAGATAAAATGGATGGTGATACTTGTAAATGTATTTGCAATTATTTCAGCTATTTTATTTTATACCCGAAAAATCAGGCCTGAACCATTTGTTTTAGGCACTTTTGTCTGGATTGTGCTGATGGTTTCAGTTTGGTATATTTTACCACATACTATTTATAAAAAGTCTGAAACATTTAAAGGGAAATTTATTATTTATTATAATGAGGAAGGAATAAAGCTGGATAATGGGATTGGATATGTGAATTGGAACTGGAAAAGGTTTTCAGGTTATTTTGAAAGCGCTGCTTTTTTTCATTTGTATTTTAGTGACAAAGCCTTCTTCCTGATACCTAAAAATGGCATGAATACTGAGCAGGAAGCGGGTATTCGGGTTCTGCTCAGTACTCATATTGAAAAATGGATTATCTAGGCCAGATAAGGCTGTAATTCAGTTATAATTAATTTAACTAACCAGTTCCTTTTCCATTACATAATGGGGAATGGTAACCTCAGTAAATTCCTCACCTACAATGTTATAACCCAGTTTTTCATAAAATCCGATCGCACTGGTTCGGGCATGCATGATCATTTTTTTAAAACCCTTGGCCCTTGCAATCGTTTCACAATATAAAAGTAACTCCCTGCCAATACCAGTGCCCTGATAACTTTTTCTTACAGCCATTTGTCGTAATTTGGCTACACCATCCCCTTTGTCAGTGATCATACAGCAACCCTGCAGCTCATCATCATCAAAACAGCCTACCAGAATATCAGACTTTGAGCGCTCCATTTCATTGTCTGTAAAACTCAACCCAAGGGGTTTACGTAAAACTTCGTAGCGTAGCTCCAGCATTTGTTCGTACTCTTTTGTGCCAAAATCTATCTCTTTAAGGGGCATAATATTGATTTTTTGAGGTGCACAAGATAATAATCATTTTACAAAAAAAACACAACAAAATGCATGTCTGTATTGAGTTGTATTAATTTATTTTATAAAAAAAGCCTGTTTTAAAAAGAAATAAAGTAATTATTTTACAACTTGTTGAAACAAAATTTCAATAAAACCTTGCAGTTTTGACAAAAAGTATATTTTTGCGCCGTAAACAAAACTTATTAAAATGTCAGACATCGCAACAAGAGTAAAGAAAATCATTGTCGACAAGTTAGGTGTTGATGAAGCTGAAGTAACAAATGAAGCTTCTTTCACTAACGACCTCGGTGCCGATTCTTTGGATACCGTAGAATTGATTATGGAATTTGAAAAAGAATTCAATATTTCTATTCCGGATGAGCAAGCTGAAACTATCACAACTGTAGGCCAGGCTGTTGCTTATTTAGAAGAACACGCAAAGTAAGAATCTCACCCATTTTATCATGGAATACTAATCCGCCTTTCTTCGGCTTAGCGCCACAGTTGGGCGGATTATCACTTAAAACGGCTTGTACGTATGCAATTAAAAAGAGTTGTTGTAACAGGTATTGGAGCTTTAACACCACTAGGTAATAACCTTACAGAGTATTGGGATGGTTTAATTAACGGCGTTTCCGGTGCCGGAATGATTACACAATTTGATGCATCTAAATTTCGTACAAAGTTTGCCTGTGAAGTAAAAGGTTTTGACCCTACTACATTCCTTGATAGAAAAGAGGCGAGAAAAATTGATCGGTTTGCACAATTTGCATTAGGTGCAAGTGATCAGGCTTTAGCAGATGCGGGCCTTAACAAAGACAATATTGACCCAGACAGGACAGGTGTAATATTCGCCAGTGGAATTGGTGGAATTATTACATTTCAGAATGAAGTTTCTGATTTTGCCAGAGGAGACGGTACTCCCAGATTCAATCCTTTTTTTATTCCAAAGATGATACTGGATATGGCTGCTAGCCAGATCAGTATGCGTCATAACTTGCGGGGACCATTATACGCAGTGGTTAGCGCCTGCGCCAGCAGTACAAATGCTATGATTGATGCTTTTGATAATATCAGATTAGGAAAAGCAGATATTATGGTTTCAGGAGGAACAGAAGCTGTTATTACTGAAGCCGGAGTAGGTGGATTTAATGCGATGAAGGCTATGAGTGAAAGGAATGATGATCCTGCCACAGCTTCACGTCCATATGACAAGGATCGTGATGGTTTTGTGCTTGGAGAAGGTTCCGGTGTAATTATTCTGGAAGAACTGGAACATGCAAAAGCCCGTGGTGCAAAGATTTACTGTGAAATAGCCGGTGGCGGTGCTACAGGAGATGCTTATCATATTACTGCCCCTCATCCGGAAGGACTGGGTGCAAAAAACGCTATGCTGGCTGCATTAAAAGATGCAGGTATGAAACCTGAGAATATTGATTATGTAAATACACATGGCACTTCTACTCCTTTAGGAGATGGTGCTGAAATAAAAGCTATTCAATATGTATTTGGGGAACATGCATATAATCTCAATATCAGTGCTACTAAAAGTATGACAGGCCATTGTTTGGGTGCTGCCGGAGCAGTAGAAGCCATTGCTTCGATCATGAGTGTAATTCATGATATTGTTCCTCCTACTATTAATCATTTTACGGATGACCCCGAGCTGGATCCTAAATTGAATTTCACTTTTAATAAAGCACAGAAAAGAACCGTAAATGCAGCTTTAAGTAATACTTTTGGATTTGGTGGAAAGAATGCATGCGTAATTGTAAAAAAATACGTAGCTTAACTCACGTGCAAATACTTCGTAATTTATTTAAGTCTTCAAAAGAAAGTAAGTTTCAAAAAGATGTTAAAAATATTCTGGGCTTAAAACCCGGAAGTGAATTGCTGTACCGGACTGCTTTAAGCCACCGGTCTGTACGTGATACTCCTGACGAAAATAATGAACGCCTCGAATACCTGGGCGATGCAGTTTTAAGTGCCATCGTTGCAGATTATCTTTTTAAAAGATACCCCTATAAAGGAGAAGGATTCCTGACAGAAATGCGTTCTAAGATGGTAAACCGTCAGCAATTGAATGATATTGCTGTTAAAATGGGACTTAAAAAAATTACCCTCTATAACCGTTTTGACAATTCCCTTAAAAGCAGTCAGATTTTTGGTAATACACTGGAAGCTGTAGTTGGTGCCATTTACCTGGATAAAGGGTATATTAAAACCAAGCAATGGGTGTTAAAACAAGTAGTAATACCACATATGTTTGTAGATGACCTGGAACAGATTGATATAAACCTTAAGAATAAGCTGATTGGGTGGGCTAACAAAAATGGCAAAAGCTTATCTTTCGAACTTGCTGAAGAAAAAATGGAAAGCGGGCGAAGAGTATTTACCATTAATACTGTTCTGGAAGGGGAAGTACTATCTTTTGGCAAGGGATATAATAAAAAAGATGCCAGCCAGATAGCTGCTCAACTTGCTCTGGAAAAGCTGGGGTTATAAAAATACATAATCCGCTAAACTGAAATGCCGCTACTATTTTCTAATTTCCTGACACAATTCTATTAATACACCATTCGTTCCTTTAGGATGTAAGAAACATACCAGTTTATTATCAGCACCTGTTTTGGGAATTTCATTTAACAAAGTAAATCCCTCTTTTTTAAGTCTTTTCATTTCTGCTTCAATATCATCCACATCAAACGCTATATGATGTAAACCTTCTCCCTTTTTTTCGATGAATTTTGCAATAACACCGTCTTCTTCTGTACTTTCCAGCAATTCTATTTTGGATTCTCCTACCTGAAAAAAAGCAGTATTTACTTTTTCACTTACAACTTTTTCTTTTTTATAGCATTTAGTATTTAAAATACTTTCGAAAATGGGAACAGAAAAATGGAAATTTTTAACAGCTATTCCTATATGTTCAATCTTATTCATATGGTTGTTTTTAGGCTTACGAAATATGGAATTTCGGCTCTGCTTCAATTCCATCCATAAAAATATAAAACCTTAAGCGTTACTTTTGTGTTGTTAGTAAGTAATAAAAATAATTATTAGTATGCTCAAATTGCCGATTTATCTAGATAATAATGCAACCACACCTATGGATCCCAGAGTGCTGGAAGCAATGATTCCATATTTTACCGAACATTTTGGAAATGCTGCAAGCCGTAATCATCCTTTTGGATGGGAGGCAGAAGAAGCGGTAGATTATGCCCGTGAACAGGTTGCCAAACTGATTGGTGCTGATCCAAAAGAAATTATTTTCACTTCAGGTGCTACAGAAGGCGACAACTTAGCTATCAAAGGAGTTTATGAAATGTATGCCAGTAAGGGTAATCATATCATTACTGCAGTTACTGAACATAAAGCAGTGCTGGATGCGTGTAAACATATAGAGAAAATAGGCGGAGAAGTTACCTATTTACAGGTGAATGCAGAGGGGTTAATTGATTTGAAAGAACTGGAAGCAGCGATTAAACCAACAACCATTCTTATTGCCATTATGTATGCCAATAATGAAGTGGGTGTTATTCAGCCTGTAAAAGAAATTGCTGCACTGGCTAAAAAGCATGGGGTATTATTTTTCACTGATGGAACTCAGGCTGTAGGTAAAATTCCTGTTGATGTGATTAAAGACGGAATTGACCTGATGGCTTTCAGTGCGCATAAAATGTATGGACCTAAAGGGGTAGGTGCTATTTATGTACGCCGTAAAAATCCAAGGGTGAAAGTGACCGCCCAAATGGACGGAGGTGGCCATGAAAGAGGAATGCGAAGCGGTACTTTGAATGTTCCGGGAATTGTTGGATTAGGGAAAGCCTGTGAATTGTGCAGACTTGAAATGACAGAAGATACAGCCCGAATCAGTAAACTGAGGGATAAACTGGAACAGGGTTTGACTAAACTGGAAGAATCATATGTGAATGGAAGTAAAGAACATCGGTTACCCCATGTAAGTAATATTTCTTTTAAATATGTGGAAGGGGAAGGGTTGATGATGGGATTTAATAAAAATATTGCCCTAAGTTCAGGATCTGCCTGTACTTCTGCTTCATTGGAGCCCAGTTATGTTTTGAAAGCATTGGGATTGGGTGATGACCTGGCACATAGTTCCCTTCGTTTTGGCCTGGGAAGGTTTACTACGGAAGAACAGATAGATTATACAATAGATCATGTTACAGAAACTGTTACAAAGTTGCGTGAGATGAGCCCCTTATGGGAAATGTTTAAAGAAGGAATTGATTTGAATTCCATTGAATGGGCACATCACTAGAAGATTTAATCGTTGTTTTATTAAACAATAAAGTAGAGTTCTTATTCATTTGAAGTTGTATCAACAAAAATAAACCCCTGTGGCCCGCAGGAATAATACCTGAAAAGGTGGGGCAACAAAATATGGCATACTCAGAAAAAGTAATAGATCATTACAGCAATCCAAAAAATGTTGGAACTTTAGATAAAGGCAGTAAAACTGTTGGAACCGGTTTGGTTGGTGCACCTGAATGCGGAGATGTAATGCGCTTACAAATTGAGGTGGATGAAGCTACCGGCATTATTAAAGATGCTAAATTCAAAACATTTGGATGTGGTTCTGCCATTGCATCTTCTTCTCTGGCAACAGAATGGCTGAAAGGCAAATCTGTTGATGAGGCAGTTAAGATAGATAATATGGATATTGTTGAAGAATTAAATCTTCCTCCTGTAAAAATTCATTGCTCAGTGTTAGCCGAAGATGCTATTAAAGCAGCTATCAATGATTACCGTAAAAAAAATGGATTAGAAGAATTACAGTTTGAAGAAAAAGGAGTGCATTAATTATGAGTACAGTTGCAGCAGATAATGCAATAATGGTTAGTGATAAGGCCAAGGCTAAGGTTAAACAGCTGATGAAAGATGCTGGGATTGATAACGACCCTTCTTATTTTCTGCGTGTGGGAGTAGTTGGGGGAGGTTGCAGTGGATTAAGCTATAAGCTTGACTTTGATAATGAACAGAAACCAATGGACCAGGTATTTGAAGATAATGGAGTGAAAGTAGTTACTGATTTGAAAAGCTTTTTATATCTGGTTAATACTGAACTCGATTTTTCTGATGGATTAAACGGAAAAGGATTTTATTTCAATAATCCTAATGCCAGCAGAAGTTGCGGTTGCGGAGAGAGTTTTGCAGTTTAGTTGTGAGCAAGTGAATAATAGTCGGACCCTGTTGTTTTGTGACAACAGGGTTTTTTGTTTATACAATTGTAAAATTTGAAATTCCTTTTATTCAGACAGAACTATCACTTAGTTTTGAACTATGTGGATGATATGCAAAAAAGAATGGTTACAATTTTTCAGCAGTTTAACAGGCTATATTGCGCTGATTATCTTTTTGTTATTAACAGGATTATTTCTTTTTGTTTTTCCTGATACCAGTCTGCTGGATTTTGGCTATGCATCAGTGAACGGCTTTTTTAACCTGGTTCCCTGGATTCTCCTCTTTTTAATTCCTACCATTACGATGCGCAGTTTTGCAGATGAATATAAATCAGGCACATTTGAATTACTCAGAACCCTGCCTTTAAAGAATTCTCAATTGGTATGGGGTAAATATTTTGGTGCCCTTCTTATTGTCGTTACAGCCTTGTTGCCAACTATCATTTATGCAATCTCCGTTCAATGGTTAAGCAGCACCGGAGGGTTAGACCTGCCAGCAACTATAGGTAGTTATATCGGATTGATTTTATTAAGTGCAGTATTTACCGCAGTTGGAATTTGTGCCAGTAGTTTTACCAATAATACGGTAGTGGCTTTTATTGCGGGTGCTTTTTTTTGTTTTCTTTTATATACCGGATTTGAAGCATTTAGCAAACTGCCAGTTTTGAAAGGGGGATGGGATTATTATACCGAAATGCTGGGAATAAATTTTCATTATAAACAAATAAGTAAAGGAGTGGTTGATACCAGAGACCTGATTTATTTTTCAGGTTTAGTCGTTTTGTTTTTATTAGTAACCCAGCGAAATATACTTAAACGTTAAGCTTTTAACTTTTTTAGAAAAAGGTTTTCTATTGATGGAATTAAAGCAAATGAAACTGTATCATTTCAATTGAATAAAAGAAAGTTTACAATGGATTGGATTCAAAAAATATTGCAACATAAATTTTGGTGGATATTTATTATCGCAGCATTTATATTCGTAGTTATCCTATCCTCATTGCTGCATTCTAAAATTGACCTGACCAGTGAAAAAAGGTATTCATTAAGTAAATCTACCAAGCAATTATTAGGTAAACTGGAAGATGAAGTGGAAATTGATGTTTTATTGAATGGAAATCTTAGTTCAGGCTTTAAAAAATTAAATGTTGCCACAGAAGAACTACTGGACAATTTAAGGGAATACAGCAATGGCAATTTGAAGATCAGGTTTATTAAACCCGGAGAGGGGTTAAATGACAGTGCCAAACTGGTTTTATATGATAGTCTGGTGAAGATGGGTGTAAAACCTTTTAACAATGAAGTGAAGCAGGATAACAATGATTCAAAATCTGAAAGGCTGATTTTTCCTGCTGCCATTGTGAAATATAAAGACAGGCAAAAAGTAGTTGATCTGATGAGCGGGAAAAGTGGGATGGATGAGGAAAGCAGTTTAAACTATTCAGAAGCCCTGCTGGAATTTAAATTTGATGATGCAATTAATAAAGTAACCAAAACTGATTTTCCTGTTGTAGCATATGCAGCAGGTAATGGAGAACCCTTAAATCCAACTGTCAGGGATTTATTTGACCTGATGCGTAATAATTACCGTTTTGGTGTAATGGATTTGAAAGAGGGTGTTTTAAATGCAGATACCATTAAAGCGCTATTAATTGTTAAACCATCCCTGCCTTTTACAGAGGCAGAAAAGATAAAAATTGACCAGTATATTATGCAGGGTGGTAAAGTGGTTTGGTTTATAGATAAATTATATGCAGAGTTCGACAGTCTTATTCGGGCTAAATCTGATTTTGTAGCTTATGATAAAGGGTTAAACCTGGATGACCAGTTATTTAAATATGGGGTAAGGATTAATGGGGATTTATTGCAGGATTTAAACTGTGCCAAACAGCCATTGGTGGTAGGACAGGAAGCAGGAAAGCCCCAGATTGAAAGGGTTCCATTCCCATATTATCCTTTATTAAGTACTTCCGGAAATGGTCATCCGATATCCAAAAACCTGGATCATGTACTGAGTATTTTTCCTTCATCAATGGATACGGTTAAAGCAGCAGGAATTACCAAAACCATATTGCTGGCCAGTGATACCAACAGCAGAACTTTATCTACCCCTGCGATGGTTAGTTTGCAAAGTGTAAAAACGGAAGATGACGTAAGGACATTTAATAAAAGTTATTTACCGGTTGCAGTTTTACTGGAAGGGAAGTTCACTTCCTTATATGCAAACAGGATAACGGAAAATATGAGGGATTCTTTATTGAAACTAACCGGAGTCCCTTTTTTACCAACAGCAAGTAAGCCATCGCAACAGATTGTTGTCAGCGATGCAGATATAGTTACCAATGTAGTTACACAAACCCAGGGTGCTTTGCCGATGGGAACACAGGAATTTGAAAATTATCAGTTTGCCAACAGGGAGTTTTTTATGAACTGTATAGATTACCTGGTGGATAATTCCGGTATTATTGAAACCAGAAACAAAGATTTCACTTTAAGGTTACTGGATAAAAATAAAGTGCAGGAACAAAAAACATTCTGGCAGATTGTGAATATAATAATCCCGGTGTTATTAATTCTTATAACCGGACTAATCGTTCAGTTTAGCAGAAAGAAACGTTTTGCTTCCTAAGTTATTTATCTTTAATTCTTAAATATAAATATGGCTCCGCATCACCTGATAGTATTTCCGGTTTTTGGGTTAGTGATTATTGCAGCACTGGTTGTTGACCTGGGTTTATTAAGCAGGAAAAGCCAGGTAATCAGTATCAGGAAAGCATTATTACAAACCCTGTTCTGGGTATTTCTGGCATTTTTATTTTTTATTTTTCTGCTTTTTGAAGAAGGCCCTAAAACAGCATTGGAATATGTAAGTGCTTACCTGATGGAATGGAGCTTAAGTATCGATAATATTTTCATTTTTATTCTCATTTTTACATCCTTCAGAGTAAAAGAAATTTATTATGGAAGGGTATTGTTGGTCGGTGTTCTAATGGCAATTGTATTCAGGGTCATTTTTATTACTATAGGCGTAGAATTAGTGCAGCACTTTCATTGGGTCCTTTATCTTTTTGGTGTTTTTCTGGTATATACGGGCATTAGGATGTTTTCGGAGGTTGGTGATAAGGAATTTAACCCAGGTCAACATAAAGTATATAAATTTCTGAATAAGTTTCTTCCCCTGACTTCCGGTGACGGGAACGGAAGGTATGTGATCTGGATCCGGAGAAAACCACATTATACTATTCTTTTTGTGGTGGTCGTAATGCTTGCCACTATAGATCTGGTATTTGCATTGGATTCTATTCCGGCAGTGATGGGTATATCACAGGACAGGCTGGTCATTTATACGTCTAATATCTTTGCAGTATTAGGTCTCAGAAGTTTATTCTTTTTATTAAGAGGGGCTGTCAATAAATTTAAATTTTTACAACAGGGTATTGCCATTGTACTTGTTTTCATTGGTATAAAAATGTTGGGTGAATATTTGCTGAACCTTTGGCTCAGCAAAAATGTGCAGGTATTACTTTCTCTTTGTATGATCATTGTTTGTATAGGAGGCGCAATTATTTATTCACTATGGTATAGTAAAAAGTACCCGGAAAAAGAGGAAGTAATCATACCCTAAGTTTGAAAAATGACTTATTCTATAGAAAATATTGCCACAATTATTAACGCGGAAACAACTATTGTGCAATCTGGTGAAATTGAATACCTGCTGACAGACAGCAGAAAAGTTGTTTTCCCTTTACAGTCATTATTTTTTGCTTTAAGCGGAAACAGGAGAGACGGGCATTATTTTATTAAAGAACTCTACGAAAAAGGCATTAGAAACTTTGTAGTAAGTAAAGCATTTAATACAGAGAGCTATGGAGAGGCCAATTTTTTATGTGTTGATGATGTTTTGCTTGCTTTACAAAAACTGGCAGCTTATCATAGAAAACAATTTCCTATACCGGTAATTGGGATTACAGGTAGTAATGGAAAAACGATTGTTAAAGAATGGTTGAATCAGTTATTGGAACAGGAGTATAATATTGTAAGAAGTCCGCGTAGTTATAACTCACAAATAGGAGTGCCCTTAAGTGTATGGCAGATGAACCATGATCATACACTAGGCATTTTTGAAGCAGGAATTTCAGCACCAGGTGAAATGATGCATCTGGAACAAATCATAAAGCCAACCATTGGAATTTTAACATCCATTGGTAATGCACACAGGGAAGGTTTCAGTAGCAGGGAAGAAAAGGTGAAGGAAAAGACCCAACTTTTTAAGGATAGTGAAAAAATAGTTTATTGTAAGGAGCATCTAACTGAAGCAGTGTTTAATAAATCAGCCCTTGTTTTTTCCTGGAGCAGAAAACAAAATGCTACTGTTTTTATAAAGGCTGAATTTACTGCTGCAACAACAACCAAACTGATCTTACTGTATCTGGAGCAACAGTTTGAAATTCAAATTCCTTTTACTGATAAAGCATCTGTTGACAATGCCATTACCTGTATTTGTATCCTGTTATTGTTGGGGTATCCCTTTTGGGAAATTCAGCAACGGGTGAATCAATTACAACAGGTAGAAATGCGGTTGCAATTAATTAAAGGAATTAATAATTGCACCATCATTAATGACAGTTACAGCAATGATCTTTCTTCTTTAAGAATTGCATTGGATTACCTGTATCAGCAGTCTTCCGGAAATCATCAATCCGTTATTTTATCTGATATCTTGCAATCAGGATTAGATGAAAATGAGTTATACAGCAAAATTGCACTGGAACTAAAGCAAAGAAATGTAGGAAGTTTCATAGGAATTGGTGAAAGGATCTGCCACTTCAGGGATTTATTTACCAGTATACCTGTCACTCAATTTTTCAGTTCCACAGAAAATTTTATCAGCCAGTCTGCTATCCACCAGTTTAAAGACGATTTTATTCTCCTAAAGGGAGCCAGGGTATTTGGTTTTGAAAAAATAAACAGTTTCCTGGAGCAAAAAGTACACCGTACTGTATTGGAAATAAATTTGACAGCACTGGCTAATAATGTTAAACATTTTCAGGGTATGCTTGCCCCTGCAACCAAATTAATGGCCATGGTAAAAGCATTCAGTTATGGAAGTGGAAGTGCTGAAGTGGCCAGAGTGTTACAGTTTCATAAAGTAGATTATCTGGCTGTTGCATATGCAGATGAAGGGGTAGATTTAAGAAAAGCTGATATCAGTCTGCCAATAATGGTAATGAATACAGATGAAGCTGCATTTGAAGCTTTAGTGGAATATAACCTGGAACCGGAAATTTATTCCATGAATATGTACCAGGCTTTTCACTTGTTTTTGCAACACCAGGGCATTACACATTTTCCAGTTCATTTAAAAGTTAATACCGGAATGAACAGATTGGGTTTTGATCCGGTTGAAGCCGGATTGATAGGAGCCAATCTGGTACAAAGGAATACGATGACCGTTAAAACAGTATTCAGCCATTTAGCAGGAAGTGAAGCACCGGAATTGGATCATTTTACTGCCCGGCAGGTGAATTTATTTACTGTTTTTTGTGAGGAACTTCAGGAGCGTTTACCTTATTCATTTTTAAAACATATTTCCAATTCGGCTGCTATTGCCCGTCATCCTTCCCTTCAGTTTGATATGGTGCGATTAGGTATTGGCATGTATGGGATTGAAAATGTAGATGATCAAACAATTTCCCTGGAAACGGTAGCTGTTTTAAAATCCACTATAGCACAGATTCGTGAAATTAAGGCGGGAGAAACTGTGGGGTATAACCGAAAAGGGCAATTGCTGCGTAACAGCAGGATTGCAACTGTACGAATTGGATATGCAGACGGACTCAGCAGGAAGTTGGGAAATGGAAATGGTGCCCTGTATCTCCACCATCAATTAGCCCCGATAGTTGGAAATATTTGTATGGATATGACTATGATAGACATTACCGGTATTCCTGAAGCCAGGGAAGGGGATATAGTAGAAGTATTTGGAAAAAATATTCCTGTTGAAAAACTTGCAGCAGCTGCTGGTACAATTACATATGAAATTATGACTGGTATCAGCCAGCGGGTAAAAAGGGTTTACCTGGAAGAGTAGACTGCTGTTCACAAAAGAACGGAAAATACATATCCGGTTTGTTAAGAATACCCTGATTCTGTTACTATATCCGTAAAAGCACAGTTTTCAGGCTTGTGTTATTAAAAGGCGGGGTAAGATAACTAAACAACTTTTTAGCATTGCTAAAAAACCCCTACTTTTGCCACCCATTTTCTGCGGATGTGGCGAAATTGGCAGACGCACTAGACT
>Ga0364881_10440_pt1 | contig 23030 bp, 30 predicted proteins | sample ExccelJu500001D4_5_FD_206923 | JGI IMG/M metagenome (GOLD analysis project Ga0364881, IMG submission 206923) | Enriched cells from Trout Bog Lake Hypolimnion, Wisconsin, USA - BchlTB.July30.5000.01.D4 | ecosystem: Environmental > Aquatic > Freshwater > Lake > Hypolimnion/Profundal zone | place...
CCTTTGCTTTTAATGGGGGGGCTCATGTTTTATCTCTTAAAGTGCCAGCATGGAATTTCTGGTTTTCCCCATTGGTGCCAGAAGGGTTGAGAAATGCAAAAGATAATTTACAACCTCAATATCCACCTCCTCGCATCAGTTTGCAGAGCCATTTGATTAAGCTGGCAGTCTCACTAGCATTGTTGGTCATAGGGTTTGGGGGCGTTATTTACATGAACGCCAATTTAAGCTGGATACCATTTATGAACGGTGAATTTGCAAAAGTGTGCCGTCAGTTATCCAAGCTACCCAATAAACAAGGCCGTGAGCAATTGGCTTTTAGTTATTTACATCAAGCGTTTAATCATTTGCACGGGGCAATTCTGTTTGCTAATGAGATCGATCAATTTATAAAAAACCATCCTCATTTTTCCGCTTTAGAAAATGAAATTAAGGTATTTTTTGAAGAGTCAAATATTGCATTATTTTCAAATCAGCAGGGCAATGGCGATCAAAAAGTCAAAGATCTCATCATTTTGAGTAAGCAACTCAGAAGCTGTGAACGAGGCGTTAGATGACTTTATTACATCCCTGGGCACTCTTGCTTTTACCTATTGCGACCATTCCTTTTTTATTAAAAAGGAATCAAGGCCAAGTATATTCATGGCTAGCAATGGTTCCTGAGGATAAAGCTTCAGATATTGCTAATTTTTTAATTAAAGTGATATCAGCATTGATACTCATCAGTCTTGTGGGAGCACTGGCTTCACCTATGGGCGCGCCTAAAAAGATCGTTAAAGTTGGTAAGGGTGCGCAGACCGTATTCGTGATTGATCGAAGCGTTAGCATGGACCAACCCTTCGCCGGCAGCATTAATGGTCATGTTGCAGAAATTAAATCTGCTGCCACAAGGCGATTGATTACTAAGTTTATTGATGCTCGACCTGATGACATGATGGGGGTGGTCGGCTTCAGTAACTTTGCACTTTACGGCATTAAAATTACTACCCGTCGTGACGCCATTCATTCCGCGATTGACGCGGCGACCAGTCCGGCGATCAATCAGACTAATATCGGCGCTGGTCTGATTCAAGGCATCAGTCTATTTGATAATATTCAGAACTCAGGATCTAGAGCACTTATTTTACTCTCTGATGGCGGTGGCAAGCTTAGCGCCGCTGTGAAAGCAAGAATTCAAGCACTTCTTGCCAGTAGAAATTTGAACTTGTATTGGATTGTCATACGTGAACCCAATGATGTAAGTATTTTTACGGATAATACTTATTCAGAAGATGAGGCACCAGACGCAGTCGCGCTTGATAAATATTTCAAATCGATCAATGTGAAATATAAAGCTTTCGAGGCTGACAATCCTTCGACCTTACAATCTGCGCTAGAAGATATCGACTCAAAAGAAAAAAATATCATCCAATATTCAGTATATAAGCCTGCACATGATTATTCGACCAATCTGATTACTTTGGCATTGATACTGAGCCTTCTTATCCTCATCATTAAAAATTTAAGAGTGTACTCATGGTAAAAAAGAAGCTTGGCTTGAACGTGATATTCACGATATTTTTATTAGTAGGCTTATTAGGTACTGCTGATCAACTATACCAACTCAATAAAATTAATCCCCTTAATCAGATGATTGCGCATGGTGAATTAGTCAAAGATGCGGATTATCCCTATCTGAACAACTTTTCTATTGCCTATAGTGAAGCACAGAAAAATGATTATAAGCATGCTATACGAGCCTATGGAAAACTGCTTGAGAATGCCCCATCTTCCAATGATGAAGCCAAAATAGAATACAACATTGCTAATAGTCTTTTTTTATCTGGGTTAAATCAAAAGATGAATGATGATGGTTCGTTTTCAGAAGAGGCTCTCTATGCATATATACAGGCAAAAATAGCCTACGAACAATCATTGAGAATCAAGCCAGAACAGAGGGCTGCAAAATTTAATCTAAGCCTATTAGATTCGATGATGTCAACTCATTTAAAACAAGCACCACAAGAAAAGCCAGCTATGGAGTTAAGTAATCTTCCGGTGGGCTTGCCATGAAGCTTCCTATCAGGGCCTTTCAAAATCACTGTGAATCACTGTTATACCTAGCCGCGGTGATCCTCATGGCATTGGCACTTGTGAAGCCTGATGTAAAAATAAAACATCAGGTCCGTAATTATTTGTTGATTGCTGATGTTACTCAAAGCATGAATGTTCGGGATGAACGGTTAAACAATCAAGCTGTCAGTCGCTTAGTCTTCTCACAAAACTTAATGAAAAAAGTCCTGGAATCCTCCAGTTGTGGAACATATATCAGCCTAGGTATTTTTGCGTCAGATAATATTGGATTGCTGATGAACCCGTTAGAAGTCTGCTCAAATTATGATGTGATCACTGATGCCATTGATCATTTGGAATGGCGCATGGCTTGGAAAGGGAATAGTCGATTAAGCTACGGGATTCGGGCTGCAGACAACACCTTAAGCTCATTAAACGTTCCTTCTAAATTATTGTTTTTTTCAGATGGAGATGAGGCGCCTAAATTAAATGCAACAATCCAAGAGGATCTGACTCACATACAGCATGGTAAAGATATGGTATTTATTGGCGTGGGGGGGAAGCAAGAAAGTGCCTATCCCACGCTATAACGCTGCCAATGAAATGATTGGCTACTGGCCTATTACTGAAAATAACAGCTCAAGATCAGGAACTAGTACTTTTGCAACCGCATTAGCTGTGCCAGCGCAAGATGATCAAAACCCAGCCGTTGCTGCGGCAGAGTATGATCGCTATTTATCTAAATTGGATGATGAGTACTTGAAAGCCTTGGCTACAAAGGTAAACGGGAGATATATTAAAGGGACAGATGGTCACTTATTCTACGACTTCATTCAAACACAAAGTGTTGACTCAAAGCTAGACGCAACCTTTTCCATTCGTTTGTTTTACTTAATTCTTGCGTTGATATTAATCATTTCCACTTATTTTTCAACATCAATTTTTAAAATACTCCAGCCCTCAAATCATTCCGGTGAGATTTAGGAAAAATCAATCGCAGACATTAGAGGCCATCAATTTTAAATAAGAACACTTACCTTACGCCCCTAAGGAGCTACGACAATGCGTCAAAACAAAATAGAGAGCAAAGATGTTTCCGAATGTAGCGAAGTGCAATTTCTTCAACGATTTGGTCGCTGGATGGCCATTCTGTCATCACCAATTGATGGGGAAATAATGCTTGGTCCCAATTGGTTCGCCTCAGTAATGGGGACCGGAATTATCGCCATTGCAGGGTCCGTATTACCATTGAAATTTCCTGGACTGTTTATTATTTCATCAGCAGCATGGGCGATAGCTGTTATTCTCTTGGTGGTTCTATTGGTGTCAATTCCAATGCACTGGATTCGACAACCTGAGGCGTTCAAGGTTATAGCTAATGACCCGATTTCAATTCAGTTTTTTGGTGCGCCACCAATAGCGCTAATGACGGTAGGGGCGGCAACCCTCCTTGTCGGCTCTCATTATGTTAGTCTTTCAGCCTCAGTTGCTATTGACTCAGCGCTGTGGTTTACCGGATCAATATTGGGATTCATAACTGCAGTGGTGGTCCCCTATCGACTATTTACTCAATTGGGTGTCAATAGCGATGCAGCATTTGGTGGTTGGTTAATGCCTATTGTTCCGCCTATGGTATCCGCTACTGGAGGCTCACTTCTGATACCTTATGTCCAAGCAGGTGCGCCCCGCGAGAGCCTGCTACTTATCTGCTATTCCATGTTTGGCATGAGCCTGGTAACGTCATTGATTATCATCACCATGATTTGGAGTCGTTTGGCACACTTTGGGTCGTCTGGCTCGACGCGGGTGCCAACACTTTGGATTGTGTTGGGCCCAGTAGGACAGTCCATCACGGCAGCCTGCGGTCTTGGAATGGCGGCCAGTACTGCAATCAGTGAGCCTTTTGCAACAAGCTTCAAAACATTTGCCATTGTCTATGGGGTGCCCATGTGGGGCTTTATTTGGCTATGGTTACCAATTGCTTTATTGCTCACCATGCGCGCTCGAAAGCAAAGGATGGGCTTTGCTTTAACTTGGTGGTCTTTTACATTCCCAATTGGAACTTGCGTTACTGGCACAAGCTTACTCGCCTTGCTTACAGGGTTACCGATGTTCAAGTGGGCGGCGGTTGTATTATTTGCCATTTTGTTGTTGGCATGGATTTTTGTTCTAATTAGAACTGCTGAAGGATCAATACTTGGAAAATTGCTAACGCCACCAACAAATAGCCTGCCCCCTAAGGCATTTAAAGGTTAGTACTCAAGATGATGATTCAGGATACCCAAAATTCCTAGCCTCTCAATTTAGCGTCAATTCTTTTGACGCTTGCAGTGAAATATAATCGTATCTACGCTTGAAGCTAAGGCGTCAAACATCGGAGATCTTTTTAAAGTAGCCCATTTAATTAAAGATATCTAGATACAGGACGCTTTAAGAAAGGGATCATCAAAAGCTTTATCATGCGCCGCAAATAATCTAGAAATATCGCTGTAAAACTCACGATAAATTTGGGAGACGTTAACTTCATTGCTTTGAGAGAAGTAAGCATCAACCATAGCGTTTAATTTTTGCATGATTTTGCTATGTGCCTGCCGATGCATCTGGAACTGCTTATAGTCTTCTGTAACAAGGGGATTTGATAGCATCACCTTCTCTTCATGAATGAAATGCTTGCTAGCTACTTCAATCAAGTCATAAAGATAGGATGGAAGAAGGCCTCTGCATGAGCTCTGTTTGCCTGAGTCACATTGGGTACAAGGTGGCAGTTGTTCCTCTTTACTAAAATCACAAACATCCCTTAATTGAGTTAAATACTTTACAAGTTGCTTATGCTCCCTCTCAATTAAAAGATATTCTGGACGTTCAAGCTTCTCTATTTGATCCTTATGAAGAGATATCATTAAATGCTCTTTTAGTTGAAATCATCATATTCTGCATGATTTGCCTCAAGCCACATCGCATTAATCACACCAAAAGCTAACGCTAATCCAACACCTAAAATCCAAGCAAAGTACCACATCAGCTTGCCCTTTCTTTTAATACATCGAGTTTGAGTGATCTTGTATGGTCTGCACTGTTACTTTACCCTTCAGCACACTGAACACCCAAGATGTATACATAAGGATAAGCGGTAGAAAAATTAAAGTAACTACCAACATAATCCCCATAGTCTTTTTACTAGATACAGCATCCCACATTGTTAGGCTGCTCACTGGATCTGTAGCGGAAGGCATGACAAATGGAAACATAGAAAATCCTGCCGTTAAAATAACACCAGCAATTGATAAACTACTTCCGATAAAAGCCAAACCTTCATTCTTGAACTTTGCATTTAGAAGAGCAAATATCATCCCTGAAAATCCAATCAATGGGGCTGCCATCATCCAAGGGTAGGATTGGTAATTATTGAGCCATGCACCCGAAGAAATTGAAACTGTCTTTGATAAAGGATTTAACGCCGCATTAAAATCTTGATGGGATGTAAGAATATACCCATCAATTCCATAGGCCACGCAAAGGCCTGCAACTGCAAAGCTAATAATAAAAACTAGACCCATCCATTGGGCAGCCCTCTTAGCTCTTGCTTGAACTTCTGCATCACTTCTAAGCTGCAAGTAAATCGCACCGTGGGTCATCAACATAGTTAAACTGACAACTCCGCATAATAAAGCAAATGGATTTAGTAGCTCCCAAAAACTGCCTGTATAAAAAGAGCGTAATGTTTCATCGTAATGAAACGGCAAGCCAAGTAATAAATTACCAAACGCTACACCAAACACTAATGATGGAATTGCGCCTCCCGCAAACAAAGCCCAATCCCAAGTGCGTCTCCAGGAACTATTTGTAAGTTTGCTTCTATAATCGAAACCAACTGGCCTAAAGAACAAAGCGAACAAAACTAGAAGCAATGCGATATACATACCAGAAAACGCGGCAGCGTAGACCAAAGGCCATGCTGCGAAAATTGCGCCGCCAGCAGTAATTAACCAGGTTTGGTTGCCCTCCCAGACAGGACCAACCGTATTGATAATGACTCTTCTTTCATCATCCGTCTTTCCTAAGAATGGCAGCCACGCCGCGACTCCCATATCAAAACCATCCATAATAGCAAAGCCAATTAGAAGGATGCCTATAAACAGCCACCATGTAAGCTTTAAAAACTCGTAATTAAATAATTCCATAATGACTTCCTAGCGGATGTTTTCAAAGTGATATTTGCCTGTATGCAAACTAGAAGGGCCAAGTCGAGCGTATTTAAACATCAAGAACATTTCAACAATGAGTAGTAATGTATAAAAGCCCATAAATCCAAATAGACTAAAATATAAATCGCCCGTTGAAAGCGATGATGAAGATAGATGCGTCGGGAGAATGCCAGAAATCGTCCAAGGCTGACGACCCATTTCAGCTACGACCCAGCCCATTTCAGCAGCAATCCAAGGAATTGGGATTGCGAATAATGCTAGACGTAACAACCAAGTTTTTTGGTTGATGTTTCGTTTCGCTGTGAAGTAAAAACTAGCACCAAAAATGAACAACATTAAAAAGCCAATTCCAACCATCACACGGAACGACCAAAACAATGCGAACACATTAGGAATCGTGTCATTAGCAGCCTGCTTAATTTGAGCTTCTGAAGCATCGGTAACATTAGTCGTATATTTCTTTAGCAATAACCCATAACCTAAATCATCTTTAGATTTCTCAAATGCCGCTTTAGCATCCTCTGATTGATCACCCTTTTTTAACCGCTGCAAGTCGCTATAAGCGACCATGCCATTTCTAATTCTCAGCTCATTCTCTGCTTTAATTTCACTCAGGCCTGTGACCTGCTCATCAAGTGAACGAGTGGCAATTAAGCCCATGAGATAAGGTACTTTTAGCGCATAATCTGTGCGCTCATCTTTTTGGTTAGGTAGCCCAAACACTGTGAATGCTGCAGGTGCTTCTTCTGTATGCCATTCAGCTTCAATAGCGGCAAGCTTTACCTGTTGGACTTCACCAGTGGTATAGCCAGACTCATCACCTAGCACAATTACTGAGAGTACTGAAGCGAGTCCAAAACCAGAAGCAACTGCAATCGATCTTAGCGCAAATCCCGCATCACGCTTTTTGAGCAAATACCAAGAAGAGATTCCTAAAACAAACATTGAAGCGGTGGTATATCCAGCCGCTACGGTATGCACAAACTTTACCTGAGCAACAGGATTTAGAAGTAAAGCGGCAAAGCTTGTCATCTCCATCCGCATTGTTTCAAAGTTAAACTCTGCACCAACTGGATTCTGCATCCATCCATTTGCAATCAAAATCCAGAGTGCTGACAAATTAGATCCAAGCGCAACTAGAAACGTCACCATCAAGTGTTTTTGCTTAGACAGCTTGTCCCAGCCGAAAAAGAATAAGCCTACAAATGTAGACTCTAAGAAGAAGGCCATTAACCCTTCGATAGCGAGAGGTGCCCCAAAAATATCGCCAACATAATGAGAGTAATAAGCCCAGTTTGTACCAAACTGAAACTCCATAGTGATGCCTGTTGTAACACCCATCGCAAAATTAATTCCGAACAACTTGCCCCAGAATTTAGTCATGTCTCGATAGACTTCTTTACCTGTCATGACATAAACAGATTCCATGATGACTAATATCCAGCTTAAGCCAAGAGTAAGGGGAACAAACAAGAAGTGATAGAGGGCAGTCGCACCAAATTGCAAACGGGATAAATCGATGACTTCAGCGGATGGCAACATAATTAAAACCTACTTTAATGGCGTTAATAAAATTTGTGTAACAGCTTGTTGTCTTGTCTCTTTGGAAATTGGATGGGAAAAACATGCCCACCATATTGCCCATAATAGAAAAATCTTAAGTGCTATGATTAAGCAGATCTCAAAACCTAATCCTCTAGAACGAATAAAACTACTCAACTTTAAAAAAGCATTTTTTATCATTTAAACTTTTAAGAGCCGAAGGGCTTTCTGGCAACCATCCCAATCAAAGCAGACATGCCTTGATGTCCCAAGCCTTCAGATATTACCTCTTCGTACTCACGTAATTCTTCAATTTCCCAATCAGCAAAAGCAAACCCCAATATTTCTTTTGTATAAAGGTTCTCCAAATTAGAAGGTCCACCAGTTTTATATTCCAATTGCTTTTTGGTATAGCCTTGTAAAAGAATTCGCCCACCAGAACGAGTCAAGCCTTTCATTAAGTTAAATTGCTTAACTCGTTCTTGAGCGTCTGTAAACTGGATAAAAATCCCAACAACCCAGTCAAAAGTCTCTTGCAGATATATTTCAGAGAACTCTTCTGCAAGCATATCCCCACAAATGAAATTAGGCTTCCCGTCGCGAGAGTCTGATAGTTTTTTAGCTTTTTCAATTGCAACGGGTGATATATCGCAAGCTGTAACCTTTAACCCTTGCTCAGATAGCCAAATAGAGTTCCGCCCCTCTCCGTCAGCAACGAGCATTGCTGAGTTCCCGCTACTCACGATTAAATCACGATGAGATTTAAGATAATGATTAGGCTCCATGCCAAAAAGGTATTGATCTCCAACATTCTTGTAGCGATCACTCCAGAATTCCTTTTGGCTCATTAGTTCTCCAATAGTTACTTACAACCACAATCATCATTTTTGCTTTTACAACACCCATTTCGTTTAAAAAATGTGTACAAAGGGCAAAACCTTATGATGCCAGTAACCAATGGCACAATACCAATCCAAGCCCAAGAACTTAGTTGATGAGTATATGCTAAGGTTACCAAAACCGCACCAAGCAAAATTCTCAGATTACGTTCAATACAACCAATATTACAATTCATATCTAGTCTCCTTTTATTAGAAAATGACTACTCTTTGGGACTATTAAAGCTTGCCTCAATTTCAATCTCTTCTCCTGTTGATACTTTCTTAACTTTGAATTCAAAATTGTGTGTCTTTTCAGCCAGCTCATGACCTAGCGTCACCTTAGCATTAACACTTAATGCTTTACCTGCACGAATTTTAATTTCTGAGAGATTGCCCAAATCCAATGCATCCGCAGGAATGTTTTCTACAGATATTTTGTAAACTTGATCTGATTCATTCTTATTAACGATATGAACCATATAGCGATCACGTATTGAGCCGTCAGAAAGGGTGACATAAAGTGGCTGACGAATTTGTTGAACATTCACTTCAACATCCTTTCTATGACCTACGTTATATAGCAATGTGCCTGACATCAAAGTCAATGCAGTTGCATAACCTAGCACTTTAAAACGCTTCCACATTACTTTAGCTGGATGGGGAGCCTTACTTTCCATATTTCGCTCTGAGTCATAACGAATCAAGCCTTTTGGAAAACCAACGGAATCCATAATGTTATTGCAAGCATCTATACACAACCCGCATGATATACATTGATATTGAAGTCCTTTACGAATATCTATACCTGTTGGACAAACCTGCACACAGAAGCCGCAATCAATACAATCACCATACCCGGCTGCTTGTCGCTCTTCACGAGTTTTTAATCCATGAATAGGAATTGTTCTACCTTTAATACCCTCGCCACGAACTTTATCGTATGCAACAACCAATGTATCTGCTTCGTACATCACGCCTTGAAAACGTGCGTAAGGGCAGAAATACAAGCAAATTTGCTCACGAGCAACACCAGCGGCTATATAAGTTGTAGCAGTTAATATAAGTACAGCGTAGTACCCTCCAAAAGGCGCTTTTCCTAAAAGAAAATTACTAACAAACTCCGGGGTATATTCAAAATAACAAGCAAAAGTAAGCGCGGTCCAAAAGGCGATCGCGATCATGATGAGGTGTGAACCACCTACCTTTAGAATCTTTTCTAGATTCCATGCCTGCTTTCTCAAGCGCATTCGGGCTGGACGCTCACCTTGGATTAAATGCTCAATTTTGATAAACAAATCAGACCATATTGTCTGAAAACAAAAATATCCACACCAAGCACGGCCGACTAGACCTGTTACGAAGAATAAAAAGGCCGCGGCTATAAACAACAACATAGCCAGCCAAAAAACGTCTTGAGGGTAAACGATTAAATTAAAGATAAAGAATCGACGGGAAGTGAGATCGAATAAGATGGCTTGGCTAGCAGCACTTACACGAGCCCATGGCATCCATGGCAAAACAAAGTAGATTGCAAACGCAAGAATACTCACTGCCGTTTTAAAATTCCTAAACTTTCCGACTACTGATCGAGTAACAATCGGAATATGTTTTGCATATAAACTTTGCTCTTCCATTTTTAGCCCTAACAACTTTTGATGATTAATTGGATAAGAGTTATTAATAAATCCAAAAGCTCTATTTCTTTGATTCTTCTTTCATCTTTCTCATAACGAAATAGACTAGATACCCCATCATAAAGAGCATAAATGAAATGCTCAGCACTGTTAGCTGGCCTGGTAATGTATAAAATAAAACTTTTAACATTTTTAATTCTCCTAAAAGTTGCTTTTAAGCTGTAGCTTCTTCAAATGCAGAAATCGCTTCGGCTGCATACATTAGTGAAGGCCCCCCACCCATATAGACTGCCATCCCTAGGGTTTCTATTACTTCCTGTTTGCTTGCACCAAGCTTCCCGAGTGCCTGCGTATGAAAACCGATACATCCATCACATCTAGATGCAACACCTAAAGCGAGCGCAATAAGCTCCTTTGTCTTTTTATCTAGTGACCCATCTTTTGTAGCTGCCGTTGCCATATCACCAAACCCCTTCATAAGCTCTGGCGCTTCCATTCGGAGTTTTGCTAATGACTTTGAAATGTCTTTAGTAATTTCCTTGTATACTTTTGCCATGTTTTTCACCTTATTAATATATTAATTTATATTATATAATTTTGTATAAAATATAAATCTTTTCCACTTAAAGCAATTTGAGGTATGTCAATGTCTGCTGATATAAATCCGAAAGAAATGCAAAAGTCTGCGGATAACGCCTGTAAGTTAATGAAAGTGTTATCGAATAGAGATCGATTGTTATTGCTATGTCAGATTAATATGGGTGAGAAGAGCGTAGCGGAACTTGAAGATATTTTAGATATTCATCAGCCAACTCTATCCCAGCAGCTAACTGTGTTGAGAACGGAGGGACTTGTGAAAACGAGACGGGAGGGTAAGAAGATTTACTACTCACTCGCTAGTGAAATCACAGCTTCTGTCATGTCACTGCTATACAAACATTTTTGTGCAAAATAAACAAATTTATCCGATTTTAGCCAACTGAGTCTGCCCAGCCTTGATTTTCTGCCTCGCCTTCTCAGCTTTAATTGCTTTCTGTGTTGTCTTAACTTGATTTTTCATGCCTTGGATACGAGCCTGATCTGGCGTTAAAGGCTTTTGAGGTTTGATGGTGTTTTCTGCGAATTCGTAATAGCGCATGGTAAAGATTCCTTGTTGTTTCTATTATTTACCATGCGCTAGTGCCTTTAGGTTTTGACTTGTAGTGGTATGCCAATCACGTTCTTATTTCCATAAGTGGCAATCAATTGCCCTTTAGCCGCATTGATATTCATGGCGGATATTCTGACTTTGGTGGTTAATTGACCTGACCCTAACGGTACTTTTACTAAACATTCATAGTTGTTCATTTTACTTCTCCTGTTTTCTTAAAATTGCTTTTGACTGCGCCACTGACTAGATCTATTTGTTGATCTAATTCGCCAGATTCAACGGCTTGTTTGATGACTTCTAATGTATTTATAAGATCATCAGGGGAGGTGAGTTGAACACTGGATTTTCCTTTGGCTAGCTCCAGCAGTCTGTTGCCATATTTCACTGTAATACAAGTGGATCCATCTTCACTGGTAAACCACCAAGGCCTAATGACTTTTGGCACAGTGATGGTTTCGTTAATCCCAGTGTCAATATTTTTGACAGTGCGCTGACGTGTTAAATGTAATGGTTCGCCTGATGCTTGAGATTTGGCTAATAGGATCTGCTCCCATAGCTTGGTGCTTAACTTATTACGACGTTTCACGATTGGTGGTAAATCTCTACTTTTGACAGCATTTACCAGCTTTAAGCTGCTTAATGTGCTCATATATCCTCCTTTGATTGTTGAAGAGCACACTTAAATTAAACTCAGATAGCCGGAATGGGCAACCGAAATCTGCCTGATCACATATTTTGGTGAAATTAATTTAACCAAAATCACTAAAAATCCCCATAAAAAATCATTCTTTCTGTTTTACAGAGATAAATACTTTTGCGAGTTGCTTGGAGTTGCTATGAGTAAAGTCGCTGAAAAAGAAAAACTGAGTGAGTTGCTAGTTGAGTTGTTACTTGAGTTACTTGTTGCTACAAATGAGTAACCACGACTCAACTCAGCAACTCGGCAACTGAAACTCATTTTCTTGTCTCTGCGACTATCAGCAACCCCAAGCAACTTAGCAACGATCAAAAATGGAGAACTGAGAAATGAATGAGAGAAAAATTGTTTTACGTAGTTTTATCAATGAGAAATTTGGCACGACTTATGGAAAAGGCTTGTTTCATAAAGCCATCTTTAACTGCACTGTTGAGCTTCCCAATCCCTATAAAAAATATGTAGTGGATCTATTTGAATATAGACGCTGGGAAGCTTCAGCGAAAACTGACCAGCAGATTGAATGGACATCTCGTTTGCGAGTTGTAGGGATTCATAAATCATCAGAAGCTTTGGTGTCTTGGGTTCAACACTACAATCCTATTAACAAAGTTAAAACTCCAGTCAATGGGATGTGTGTTTACTTGCCTGAGCTTCAAGAGATCACAATTAGCATTGATGATCCCGCTCACGATGTTGTTGATCACTGGACTTTAGATGTTAAGCCATGTGCGAGAGCAGGTGGCAGTATTCCTGTATTCATCGCTGCCAACTTCGACTTGTAATCACGCACTAGCGCAGGTTAAAAACAAAGCTGCTACATAGATAGCAGCTTTGGGGTGATCAGCTGTTTAAGCGCGCCTAGTGTTGGCGATAGCACCGTCAAAACTTTTGACGGTGTTCAATATTATCGTTAGGTAGAGCGTCAAAAGAATTGACGCTTAGGCTGTGTCAGATATTTAGATAAGGCAATTCCTAATTACATGACGAGCTCGGATGGATTGATTTATATCCTAAGTTAAACGTTTCTTTAAAAGAAAAACACCTATTATTTTATACATCAGCTTGAATTTTTTTAGTTTTTGTTACTAACACTCTTTTAATCTGACATGCTAGAATTAGTGCAACAAGGTAATATTTTTACAATATGTTGTGGTTTTATCTTGTATGGGCAAAAAAAACCGACATCAGTTGCAGCTGAATGTCGGCGGATCGACTGTTAGTCATATCGTTTCAACAGTCTAACTTAGTTTTTCCAAATCTCAAAACTAAGGTCTTTTTTGCAATTAATAATATTTTCATAGATGCCTAGTGCTAATTAGCTCTGGGTATATTGTTAATTTTTTTAAAGGCTGTTTAAAATGGTACTAATAAAGCAAAAAAAGATTTCGAAGTTAGAGTCACATCTTCCTTTTAGTTTTTTAAATAAGAAAATAGTGATTGCAGTCAATGAAACTGATCTTACCCAATCAAAAATTCTAAAATCTGGACTTAATTTTCCGCTTGATATTGGTGAGAGAGTTTTACCAAGCTCTGTTGGTAGGGTGTCCCGTATAAACATCAATGGCAAAGAGACAATTAGAAGAGATTTGCCAAAAGAAACCTTATACAGGGAAATGGAATTCACAAGACATCAATGGTGTGGCAAGGGCCAGACTGAGGAAGTTACCGATTGTGTTTGGATCCCTTACCAAAGATACCAGAGAGATCTTGAGCTTCCTTTTGGGATCGAGGTTCAAGTAAATAAAACTTCAAATGGATTGATCGTCATATCTAGCGATCCAATTTTATACAGTCAGTCTGATAGCGAGTTGTTGAAACACACAATCAATTTATATTTAGAGCTTTATGGAAGTTGTATTGCTTATGAGGATGGAACAGCACCTATTCAGTCGGTAGCAGTGAGAAGATTGAATTGGAATGTTCTTCCTAAGGGAAGACAGCCATGGACTGTGGTTAAAGGGCTCTTAACTGGAAACATGTTAACCCAACGTCCTAAAACTTATGCTGCGGTTATGGATAGATTCGAAAAGATTCATGCGCTTAATCCAGACTTTTTGGCCTATGGCTCTGGCGGTTACAAGGGCTACTTGGTATTTGGTTTTGAGTCTAAAGGGATATACGTTCTGGAGTCTCAAAATACAAATAATGCTATATATATATTTGACAAAGACTGGGAAGCACTCTCAAAGTTAACTAAAGCAGAAATTTTGGGTAATCAGTTGCAAAAAGTCAGGATTGTTCATAACCCTGATTGGCTAACCAAATTAAGGCAAGCTTTAGTCTAATATTCAAAGGGGGTAAGCATTAATTTTTTGATGCTTACCTTTTTAACTGTTCGATTTGTGAGAGGGAATTTATGTCTGATAGTATCCGCGATGTTTTTAAGAAAATCATTCAATCCTGCCAAACAAAGCTAGATGGATTTGAGGCGTTAAAAAATGCAGGTATAACAGTAGTCAATGATAAAAATGAGAACCTAGACGATTTTATTACGAGAGAGCGCGATGCTATTAAAGGTTTGCAGAAAAGTATCGATAAATTAGATTAAGTATTAATGAGTAAAAAATACAAGAATCTCAAATGTGCCTATTGTTGTGTAAATATGGCAACTACAAAGGATCATGTTATAGCTAGAGGTTTTATTCTCAAGGAGCATCGCAATAACCTGCCATCAGCACCAGCTTGTAAACAATGTAACCATAAAAAATCACAGCTAGAGCATTATCTAATAGGAGTTGTTGGTCTTGGTAGTAGGCATTCTGAATCAAGTAAAACAATTTCAGAATTAGTTCGGGGAAATTTACTTAATAATTTAAAGTTAAAGCGAGAGTTGGCTGATGGTATAACCCAATACATTTACTCCCAAGATAACAAAAACTGGAAAATTGGAATGAAAGTGCCAATAAATATAGAAAAGGTTGAGCTGTTATTTGAGTTCATAATAAAAGGGTTATGTTGGAACTTTTGGGGTGCATATTTACCAGAGCATAATAATTTTATTAGAGCTAGTTATATGAATTCAGCGGGAATTAGACTTTTCGAAAATCTTCTCGCACAGAATGGTAGTAGACTAAATCTAAATTTGGGTCGAGAGGCATTTTTATGTCAGGCCGTTCGCTCTAATTCTGATCCTGAATTGACTGTTTGGAAAATGAGTTTGTATGGAGCGGAAGTGGCCGGTGATCCAAGGGATCTGAATTGTAAGGCTTCATCAATATATGGCATCTCAGTTCCCAAAAGTTTTAGTTTTTCTGTAGATCTTCAATCAATGTTTCAATAAGCGTGTGGTGTAAAATTTTTTTGACGGTTCTCTCACCACCTCTTTCAACACCCCGAAAATAAGGGAGATAACCAATTGAAATTTTACGGTGAAGAACGCGCTTTTGTCTCTCATAATCCATTGTCGATGTATTAAGTTCAGTTGGAATCAGCTACTTCATAGCCACTACTTTTAGTTGAAGGCTTTTTCTTTTATCGTTAATCCATCAGAATATGAGTTATAAAATTAATTTCGCAGAGTATAAACATGAGATTGGTAGACGAAATTATTAACCTACTCGGATCGAAAGATGGATCATTAACAGATGCATTTCTTAAGACCAAAATACTAATTCATAAGATTGGATTGGATAACATTAATAATGCTGACTGGATTGATTCAGAACTAAATGGATATTCAGAAGGCGTTGAACTGCCTAGTTATAGAGTTTTACAAAACCAAGTGCTTGTGAATGCTACAAACGCTGCTTATCAATTTAAATCTCATCCCATTCCATTGTCCCATTTAACCAAGGAGCAAATTGAGTCCTTAACTAAGTCGAAGATGAGGCATTCAGTTATGGAGTTAGAAAAGTTTGTGGAAAAACAATCTGGCTCATTGATAGCGTACATCCCACCTGAGTCGTATTTTTTATTGCAGAAAGGTCTGGATAAAGGCGTTTATATAAGTCAGGCATGGTGTGAGATAGGAAAAAGCGATATCGTAAAAATACTGTCTCTACTGAGAAATAAATTGTTAGACTTTGTGTTGCAATTGAATAAAGTTTTTCAATATGAACTATCCGAGGAAGAGTTTGAGGAGGAAAAATCAAAAACACAGGCGATTTTAAATAACTCGTCATTCGGTGATAACGCAACAATCGTGATTAATCAAGGTAGCTCTAATTCTGTTGATGTTAGCGTTAATCAATCGAAATTCGAAGAGTTGGAAGATACGTTAAGCAAAAACGGCGTTTCAGCTGATGACATTCATGCTCTTAAAAAAGCGATTAGTGATGATGCTGGACATGCTGATTTGAATAGCAAAAAAGTTGGACCCTCTGTCCGAGAATGGATGGTTTCAATGTTTTCTAAAGCAATAAGTACGGTATGGGAAATAGAAATTGGAATAGTTAGCGGACTATTGACCACAGTCATTCAAAAATACTATGGGTGGCAATAAATTTGATCCAGCTTATAATCCAGCGAAAGTAGCGTAAAAAGTTTTGACACTTTTTGCACGGTTCAATCAATACCATTTTTTGACTCAAGGGTAGTGCGCTCTAGGACAGAGCCTCGACACTTTTAATCCGTTGATCGGGCGAGTGTAAAAACTTTTGACATTCTCTCAGCACCTCTTTCAACACCGCAAAAATAGGGGCTTTAACCAATTGAAATCTTACGGTGAAAATCACGCTGTGGCACTCTCAAAATCCAGCGTACGAAAGTATGTGGGGATTCGACTTCCCCCCCCGGCACCAAGTAAATTAAAAGCTTACCAACTGGTAGGCTTTTTTTACGTCTAAAAATTCTTATGGCACTTCACTCAGCACCATGGATAGCATTTTACATTAAGTGGATTGCGAGCACTGTCAAAAGATTTGACGCTTTAATGTGGCCAGTTACTTTTGATACTACGTGGAGTTTGATAATAGCAATTTGCTGATTTAGTCTAACTTGGAACCCGCGTACTAAATCAGCAAAGAATTACTGAGGTTTAGAAACTATTGACCTTCTTCTTTTGATCTATGCTTCCATTCTTTGCAGTGGCCATGATGATGTTCATGCCATTTCTCACGCATTTTTTCATGGAAATCTTTGCGCTCGGCCTCATCTATAAAACCATCTCCATCAGTATCCATTTTTTTGAAAATTGCTTCAAGACGCTTTTCATGGGCAATACGAAACTCTTCGTAGCTTATTTTCCCGTCTTTGTTGGTGTCGGCTTGCTCAAAAGCCTCTTTTGCTCGTTCATGGTTCTGATCATCATGAGCGTAAGCGGTTGTAACTCCAAGCATTCCTAGAATAGACAAAGTGGATACTAAATATTTTATTTTCATTGAATTCTCCTCAAGTTTGCATTATTGCTAAGACATTAACGACTATTAGTTGTTAATGGTTGACCTTCAGCACTTATATCCATCATAAGAAGCTGATAATCTTTAAAGTAATTTTTTAGGTATTGGAAATGGGTTACGATTGTAGTTTTATAAGGGGGCAATATGCGGATTCGAATTTTATGGCTACTCATAGCACCTTTTTTTGCTTTGTTTATTTTTAATCCGAAAGCGCTAGCGTTGAATGTTAAGAATATTGAGATTACGAATTATTTTGTTTCAATTGGCGGCTCGCAGCAAACATCAGCAGATATTTTTATGAAGGTTGATAATGGGGGTGATCCGGATCAACTTTTATCTGCAAGCTCTGCTGATTGTAATGAGGTCAAGTTAGTCCAGAAAAAAGCTGGGGATGAGCTAACTCAATTGGATAAAATTGACATCCCAATGGATAGGCAGACTGATTTAGATGCCAATGCCCCTCATTTAGTTTGTGATGGAATTATTAATCCGATGGATGAAGGTAAGTCGATAAAACTGCTTTTGAAATTTGCTATTACTGGTGAAGTTGAGCTTTATGCTCCGATTAGAAAGTTGGTTAATCGATCTTCTTCAGATCAAGGCTCAGATCAGCAAAAGCGTTCTAAAGGGTCACGTTCAAGGGGGTCTTTCTGATTTAGCGTCAAAAGTTTTTACGGTTGTTTATTTTGAATTTTTGCTAATACTTTTTCATCAAACTTGTTTCTATTGATAATAAATCGCTCATGCGTTCCTTGAGAAATTAAATCCACTCCATCATGAGCCTCAACTTTAAAAGTTAGTTTTCTGCCATCTATTTTTATTAATTCAACATTAGCCGTAACGGTTAGTCCAATTGGGGTTGCTGCCTCGTGCGAGACGTTGATGTGGATGCCTACAGTTTGTTCTTCTGGAAATTTCAAGAAAGGGTTAATGGCTTTTATACAAGCCCACTCAAGAAAACCAACTAAAAATCCTGTCGCAAATACTTCTGGCATGGCTAAGAATTCGTGAGCTTCCGGATATAAAGCAGGTACTGTTTTTGATGCGGGTACTTTGAACGTGTGTTGATATTGAATGCCAATCGCTAGGGTAGCTTTCATTTTATTTTCCTCTCAAGACTCAGTACCAATTGGAAAATTTTACAACAAGGTTATTAATAATTCTTGATTTGACGTTGATAGGTTTTAAGCTAAAAAAGTCGGGAATCCGGATATTTCTCAGATCGAGCGTCAAAAGTTTTTACGGTTTATATTTAGTGGGTTTTTAGGAACGGGTTATCAAAAGCTTTATCGTGAGCATCAAATAACTTGGTAATGTCTAGATAAAAATCACGATACAACCTAGATATGAGATCTTCTTGGTTAATATTGCTGAAACAAGCATCAACCATCCGATGTAGTTTCGCCATAATTTTGGCATGTGCTTTGTAATGTTTCTGGAAATGCTCGTAGTCCTCAGTCACATCAGGTTGCCTCAACATAATCATTTCTTCATGGATGAAATGTTTACTTGCTAATTCGATGATGTGATAAAGGTATGAAGGAAAGCGACCTTGGCATGATGCCAACATATTTGTTTTGCATTTTGCGGGTGTATTAGGCTCTTTGCTACATTCACAAGCATCTCTAAGCTGATTGAGATATTTAACTAATTGTCGATGTTCACGGGCAATAATGTCGTGCTCAGTTTTGGATAATGTTTCTAGTGCATGTTTATGAAAAATCATGTTGCTGTCCTCATAAATTGCTTATGAGAAAACTATACGCTTAATTTTTTTAATTGGTACTCTTATGTACTTTAACTTACTAAGTAACAAGTAGAAATTCGGATGAAAAATGAGCACCGCAAAGGTGCTTTAATTTGGACATCTAACTAACTACAAAGTAGGGCACTTTTTAGCACGGTTCAATCAATACCATTTTTGAGATCATTCAGAGCACAAAACAAAGATATGTCTCGTTATAGCGTTGAGGATATCTATTGCTATCCTGGCAGTTCTGTTCTTAGTAATAAGTTAGGTTTAAAAGATCAAGATCAACTAGATCAGTATGAAGCTGAGATCACAGCGCTTCGTTTAGTTGAGCTGCAAGAAAAGCCAATCAAAGGTCATTTCGATCTAGATCATCTCAAGAAATTACATTTTCATATTTTCCAGGATGTATATGACTGGGCTGGTGAAATCCGTACGGTGGATATTAGTCGAGGGGCAAGTCGATTTGCTCATGCTCAATACATCGAATCTGCTGCAAAGACGCTTTTCGTAAATCTAAAAAAAGAAAACGAGCTTAAAGGGTTAGGTGTTGATGACTTCTCTCTAAGAGCTGCTCACTATCTTTCTGAAATCAATGTGCTTCATCCGTTTAGAGAGTTTATGCGAAAATCTAGATTTAAATAAAAAACATAAAGGTACTGTTTATAAAGTTATGGATTACGGCTATTTTGTTAGCTTAGATGATGGATTCGATGCATTACTTCATATCTTAAATGTTCCAAATAATAAGACATATCTTAAAGGCGATAGGATTGAAGTATATATAGAAGAGGTCGATTTGGATAAAAAGAGGATTTCCTTGTCATTGTTTCCAAACGCAGCAACTTGAAAGATATTAACTAATTCCTTCTGAATTTTAATAAAAATTCTTGTGACACTTTAAAAATGCCACTACCTTTATTAAAGGTTTTAAAGGCTGGTGCGGCACTCAGAAAATTCAAAGTGATCAAAGATGGTAGTTATCCATAAAACCGTCGTTTAAACGACGGTGAAACTTAAAACTTAAACGCACTAAAGTCACCGAAGAAATTAACTTGCTTCCACATTTACTTCCACAGTTTTTATTTTGTTCAGCAACCTATTGATTTATATTAATTAATATTTCTTGAAGCTACTCATAATCTATTTAAGAAGTTGAGATTAGGTAACAAAGTATATATTAATCAGTAACTTAGGTTTGTAAAAAGTAGTGAAATTTGCTTCCACAGTGCTTCCACACTTTCTGTGGAAGTAAAATAACAAAACTGTGGAAGTAATTTAAAAGTTTCGGCCCCTTAGCTCATGCTTGGTTAGAGCAGCGGACTCATAAAAATTGTGCCATACGTTTGGAAACTGCGTATGGGATGGTGTCAAATTCGGTGAAACCTGACGGCAGTAAAATGCACAAGGCAATGCCGAGCGAAGCCTAGTAGAAATACCAGGAACGTGTAGAGACTAGACGGCACCCACCTAAAGCGCAAGCCATGGTGAAGGCATAGTCCAGGGAGTGGTGAAAGCCACACAAACCAGAATCCGTTGGTGCTGTGTTCGACTCACAGAGGGGCCACCAAAAAATAAAACCCTTGTCAGAGATGGCAGGGGTTTTGTCTTTTATGTAAGATGAACTTATGACTTCGCTCGCTAATTTAATTCCAGATGCAGATACACTTCTCTCAATGGCTCCTGATGAGCTAGGAAGGATTTTGCTGAGCTTGGTTCACCCCCATCAAAATCAAAATGGGATGTTTCACCCATCTAGTGTTGGTAGACCATTAAATTCATTAGATGATTGGTACCCTCCGAATCGGCATAACGAAGTTGATTCTGCAATGCAAGAAGCTTGGGCTTGGCTCACAATTAATATGCTTGTCTTGCAAGCGCCAGGAACGAATGGCTCTAATGGTTGGTGCGTTTTAGGTAGAAAAGCTAAAAGTATTACAGATCAAAAAAGCTTTGAAGCATTCAAAGCAGCAGCAGCATTTCCTAGGGAGCTATTGCATCCTAAGATAAGAGATAAAGTTATGTTGAGGTTGTCGCAAGGTGATTTAGATGATGCAGTATTTGCGGCATTCAAAGAAGTTGAGATAAGTGTTCGTGCGGCTGGTAGATTTTCAGATTTAGATGTTGGTATAAAGTTAATGCGAACTGCATTTGATGTGAATAATGGAGTTTTGTCAGATATGAATCAGAACAGTGCTGAAAGACAAGCTTTATCCGACCTTTTTGCAGGAGCTATTGGCTCATATAAAAATCCCCATAGTCATAGAACGGTTCAGATAAGAGATCCTTCCGAGGCTCAAGAAATGGTGATGTTAGCAAGCCATCTTTTAAGAATTGTTGATGACAGGTGCTAATGAATTTCTGATTGGTTCCACAAAATCCGTTGCTTTTTTCAGCACAAGAACTTAAATTACTTGTATGCCTGAAAAAGTCGAAACCACTAATGTAATACTCCCGCGAGAGCTAATTGTTTATCAGCGCGGTGATAGTGATGTCTGGCAATGCCGTCTCAAAATTGATAACAAGTGGATGGCAAGAACTACCAAAGAACGTGATTTAGATAAAGCGATTGACCGTGCAAAGCGCATGTTCTTTGAAGCTCAGCTTCGCAAAGAATCTAACCTACCCGTAGTCACTAAGAAATTCCGTGATATCGCAAAGTTGACCAAGCAACAGATGGTTGATGAATTAGCAAATCCCAAAATGAAGGCGCCAGTTTCATTTAATCAATATGTGAAAATTATTGATGATTATTTGATGCCATTCTTTGGTAACAAAAATATTGATACGATCACCTATGAAGAGCTAGATGTATACCATGAAGACCTAAAGGTCAAGATGGGCAGAAGTCCTGCCTACAGCACAATGCGAAAGCATAATGTCACATTGAATCGTGTTTTTGATAAGGCTGTAGAGAAGAACTATCTCACTAACTCAAACAGGCCAAAACTTGATACTAAAGGTAGCAAGTCTGAAAAGTATGCGACCTTTGATATTGGTGAGATAAACGCACTATTAGCAAATTTTCCTCCTTGGATTGCTGGCACTAGCAATAAAGAAAAGCGTGAACAAAGAGAACTGCTTTTTGATTATGTTCGGGTATTAATTGATACAGGTGCACGACCAGGCAAAGAGCTACTTGATTTGCAGTGGAAGAATATCCGTTATCGCATGATTGTGAGAAACGACACGCGAGTAGAGATTGATGAAGAGGGCAATAGAACAGTTGTCACGCACGAAGATTATGATGATCGTGGTGAGGCGCTGGAATTAACCAAGTGGGAACCAACAGTTTCATTGTCAGTTTATGGCAAAACTAAAGATCGCGTAGCAAATGGATTTGACGTTACCTACAAGGTTTTAAATGAAATCATTGATCGTAACTATCGCAACGATAAAATAACGCTTAAATCGCTCACAACATCGAATAATGAGGGTTATGTATTCCGAACGAGATCTAATAAAGCACCTAGTAGTTTTAATCATTTATTTGATCGTTATTTAGAAGAACACAATTTATTAATTGATAGGAACTCTGGCAAAAAGAGAGTTTTCTATAGTTTACGCAGCACACACACCACCGCGGTGATGAATCTAGATCAAGTGCCAATCCGTGACTTATCTAAGCAATTAGGTAACTCTGTTGGAATGATTGAAAAACATTATGATCGTGCTACTGGTGATGCAATTGTTGAAAATGTCAGAGCACCAAAAGCAAGGCAAGCTCTCTTCAATACCGAAAAAGTTTCAGACATTTACCAGTCTAAGAAAGCGAATAAGAAA
>Ga0364881_10442_pt1 | contig 22857 bp, 14 predicted proteins | sample ExccelJu500001D4_5_FD_206923 | JGI IMG/M metagenome (GOLD analysis project Ga0364881, IMG submission 206923) | Enriched cells from Trout Bog Lake Hypolimnion, Wisconsin, USA - BchlTB.July30.5000.01.D4 | ecosystem: Environmental > Aquatic > Freshwater > Lake > Hypolimnion/Profundal zone | place...
TTACAATACATGTATCGGAGACGCAGGCGGTTATAGTTGCTTTGATGGCCTGATGGATGAAATCCGCATTTATAACCGGGCATTGAGCGACTCAGAAGCGCAATTGCAGACTTGTTATAATTTCGATGAAACCGGAACTACAATTTTTGATCAAAGCATCAATGCCTTTAACGGTACCGCAGTCAATTCCGCGGGAACACGCCAGACAGGAATAAAAGGTACGGCCCTGGAGTTTGACGGAGTCAATGATTACGTGGATTGCGGTAATCACAGCGTACTCGATTTCGGTACCGGCGATTTTACAGTTTCCGTCTGGATCAAACCGGATTCAGCCGCTGTAAGCAGCATTGTCAGGAAGTCAAATAACTTGTCAACGATGAGCGGATGGAGTCTTGTTCAAAACGCGGCAGGATATACGTTTAGTATTGGGGATGGAACCAATCGCAAAACCGCGTATGCTGCCTTTTCCAATGCCGGGCAATGGCTGCATCTTGTTGGTGTGCGCAGCGGCGACAAGATAAAATTATATATCAACGGAGTTTTAAAAACAACGGTTACCGGAGCTCAAGGTCTTAATATCGCCAGCACCAGTTACAATACTTACATTGGAGACGCAGGCGGTTATAGTTACTTTGATGGTCAGATGGATGAAATCCGCATCATCAGCCAGGCATTGAGTGACACGGAAGTGACTTCGCTTTACCAGGCTAAAGATTTGGCCGGATATTGGAATTTTGACGAAGCCGGTTTGACGGTTTATGACCAGTCATACAGCGGCAATGATGGAACAGCGGTCAACTCCGCGGGAATTCGCGATGCCGGAATAAATAATACCGCACTGGTGTTTGACGGAGTTAACGACTATGTGGATTGCGGCAATCACAGCAGATTCGATTTCGGTACCGGCAACTTTACGGTTTCCGCCTGGGTTAAACCGGATTCTTGCGCCGCCCGCGGCATTATCAGAAAATCAAGCACGTTATCAACGATAAGTGGCTGGAGTCTTATCCAAGGTGCTGACGGATATACTTTTTACATTGGAGACGGGAACGTGAATCACCGTAAAACCGCTTATGCTGTCAACACTATCCCCTCCGATGAATGGCTCCAGCTTACAGGCACACGCGACGGGGACAGCGTAAAACTGTACATTAACGGAGTTTTAAAGGCAACAGCATCCGGAGCTCAAGATCAGAATATCGCCAGTGCGGCTTACAATATGTATATCGGCGACGCAGGAGGCTATGAGTGCTTCAGCGGCTTGATTGATAACGTTCGCGTGTACAATCGAGCATTGAGTGATGCGGAAACCGCTGCGAGTTATCAGGCGGATATTGCCGGGCTAGGGTTCCTGCCCGCTCAAGCAATAGTAATGTTCCTGTCCGGACCGCTAACTCAGTCATCGGGAACAATTTCATTGAATCTTAACGTGACACTCCCTGAACCATCATCTATTTACAGCCTGGAAGCGGTAGTGCAAAATGTCAAAACCCTTGACAAGACTACAGTATCTCCAGCATGGAACAAGACATCCGGGATTGTTACTATTTCATCGTCTCTTTTAAATGATCCCGGCCTCTATACCGCCGAAATAAGAATGAAAGCCAATAACCAAGTTGTAACCAGTAAAACGATTGCAGCCAGAATAGTTACGGGCCGGGTATTGACAAATCCTACTGCTTCGTCATACACCCCGGTTGCCGGCGATTGCGTATTATTGACTAACCTTCCGTCATACATTACCACCGGAGGAACTTCGTTCAACTACACTTTCAGCTACTCAGCACAAGGAGGTTCTGGTCTGAATTTAGCCGCCAACGCCGAGTCCGGCTTCTTAAACTTGGGAAATAATGCTCCTAATCATTTTTGTGCAATTTATTTAGGCGTAAAAGCCCCGTGGCCTGAAATATCCACGCAATTGGACGGCACGAATAAAACCTTAAATGCATCCGTGGTGGATAATTATCCGGAAGATGCGAATATTGTGGAATTATTTGCTGGCACTGGCGCCAACTGTAATACTTTCAAGATTAATTCCTCAGCCATCGCACGACAGTTATACTATGTCCGAATTGTCATGCTTACTACTGACGAAAATACCCTGGCGGATTATGTCAATGCCCCAACGAGCAATAAGCGAGTGATTTACAACAATGACGGGTATAGTGATTTCTTCGGCAAAACTACCGCTTGGACGCCTGCTCAGTTGTACGCGCTTGTCGACCGTTATCAAGATACGGATACGGAAACCTTTGAATTTACCGCATTAGCTACCGGTGCCGTTAATTTTTCCGGCAGCCTCGCCAATCCTCCCGCAACGTATTTCGGCGAAGGTCATTTAACCCCCGGAGATCCGGTGTGGGCCAATGACGATGCCCGGAAGGCAGCAGTCTTCTTCAGAACAATGGATACGGCAGGACTTCCTATCTTTCAGAGCTTGATAACTCGGTCTCTCAGCAATGGAGTTCCGATTTGGGGTTCTGTTCGCATGGGGGAATGGTATCCGCCGGTTGCGGGCCAAACCTATTATCCGTTCAACGGAGATGTCTGGTCTAATCATCCGGAATGGAGAATCAAGAATCGTAGTGGTTCATACGGCACTAAAATGAGTTTAGCCAATGGTGAAATCCAGCAGATGATCATAGGAACGCTTGAAAAAATGGTTAGAATGGGCTGCGACGGTATCAATCTGGACTTCTGCCGGTATCCTGAGGTTCTTGGCTATGAAACGCCGTTGATTAATGGTTTCATGCAACAATATCCGGGAGTTGATCCGCGGATATTGTCAAGCATTGATCCCCGGTGGATTGCATATCGTTGTGGAGTTATAAATGGCTTCATATCTGACGTGCGTACAGCAATGACTGCGGCGGGAGGCAGCAGAACAATTAAAATCTCCGTTCGTTTGCCGGCAACTGATTTCCAGAGTTACGGATTCGAACCTCAAACTTGGATAACAAATGGATGGGTGGATATCCTTATTCCGCATTATCCGGGCAATGAAAGAGATTTTGACATTCAGCCTTGGCTTGATATGATTCCGAACCCTAATCCCAATAATATCAAGATTTATCCTGGAATCACCTCAGATAAGAAAATTATCGGGGAAACAGAGCTCACTGATGCGGAAATAGCGGCAGGCGTGCCGTTGGGAACAGTTATCAGAATGACTGATGATGATTACCGCCGTAAGGCTCGTCAAAGAAACGCGGCAGATGGAGTCTATATATTTAACAACTGGAAGGGTACTGGTTGCTTAAATCTGATAGGCGACAAGCAATATCTTAAAAGATGGTCATATTTTGAAGATCCGTACAATCAGCCGCGTGTGAACGCCACGCCGTAAAAAAACGTAAAGAAGATGAAGCATCGCTGAAAACGTTGATTTTCAGCGATGCTTTTAGCCGAAAGGCAAAATGTTAATATTCAGGTTTTGAACAAAGGAAATGATATGAAAACAGAAAAATTAAAAGGAGTCTAGTCGGCGGAGATAATGCCTATGCACCTCCATGATTAAATGATTGAAGTCTGAGTTTCTCATATAGGTACAGAAATAAGTTTTTAGATTAAAGGCATTTTAATTAGGGATGCAACACAGATTCTTCAAAAAACACATTAAGGTATTGTTCAAAAATAAACTTAACAGAGGTATGCACTTGATTCAACCAAATATATTGCAAATCGCTTATAATAGATATGTTGCAACAGATTTTAAAGGAAATGGCATAATCATTGTAACGGCTTATCGTTTAACTGGTTGAGATATTTGTGGTTGAGGCAAGTGCATACCATGTTAAAATAATGAAAAGACATAAAAAGATGCAAATACAGAGAAGTTTTACGCTCATTGAACTCTTGGTTACGATTTCTATCATTGCTGTTTTAGCTGGAATGCTGATTCCTGTTCTGAATCACAGCCGTGATAAGGCCAGAACCGCAGAGTGTGCAGGACGCCAGCGCCAAGTCGGCGTGGCGTTACAAGTCTATGCCACGGATAACGGCGATATGCTGACCCCGATAAATCTCAGCAGCCCGGATGGGGGTAATAAACTGGACAAGAACTGGTGGACAAATCTGCTGGCCAACAATACTTATCTGCCGATGCCGTCATTATGGAACAATGAAAAATTCGGCTTTGTAAACAATGGAGTCCTGAGTTGTCCGTCTGCTGCTGTAGTTGCAGGCGGTAAAGGTGGCGGCGGGATTGGCTTGCTCGAATCGCAACATATGAGTAGCTATGCCATTTCACAAAAACTGACAAATTTCAGAAAGCCGTCGGAAAAATTATTGACCAGTGACGCATGGGTCGGTGATAGTCGCGCGGCCTGGTTTGCCATATTTTGTCCTGAATGTGCTCCCTGGTACGGCATTGACTGGCATGAAAGCGCTTTTCGGCATGATTCGGCTAAGAACGCAAATATTATGCTGGTCGATGGTCACATTGCGTCCCGTACTTATGACAGTCTGAAAAGAAACGAAGCCGATATTTTCGGGCATCAGTCTCGCTAGCGTTCTATAAAACTAAAATTTTTATATAGACAAAATAGATTAGGGAAACTTTAGTTAATGAAAGAATATGAAAATGATATATCATGACAATACCGAATGAGAGAGGTTGAATTGATGATTTTAAAAAAACATATTATTTTAAAAAAAAATTATTTTATAAAACCAAATTATTACAAAGCAGAAAAACTTTATATTTTAGGATGACAATCATGCCCAATAAAACAGAAACACTCTATTTACATGCCAAACAACGCATTCCCGGAGGAACCCAGCTTTTAAGTAAACGCCCGGAGATGATGGCACCTGATCTCTGGCCGGCTTATTACCGGAAAGCCTTTGGCTGTGAGGTTATCGATTTAGACGGAAAACATTACTACGACATGTCTACTTGCGGTATCGGCTCATGCATGCTTGGGTTCGCCGATCCTGATGTTACCGGAGCGGTAGTAAAAACAGTTAAGGACGGCAGCATGTCCTCGCTGAACTGTTATGAAGAGGTGGAACTGGCGGATAAACTTTGCCAAATCCATTCATGGGCGTCACAGGTGCGTTTTGCGCGTACCGGCGGCGAATCAATGGCAATTGCCGTCCGCATTGCCCGTGCCACTACCGACAAAAGCGAAGTAGCCATTTGCGGCTACCACGGCTGGACAGACTGGTACATTGCCGCCAATCTGGGAGATAACAATAATTTACGCAATATGCTGCTGCCGGGACTGGATGCTCATGGCGTTCCTGAACAATTGCGGGGAACAACCCATACATTCAGCTATGGCGATCAAACGTCGTTTCTGGAATTAATCAAGAAGCACGGCAATAATCTGGCGGCAGTAGTAATGGAGCCAATGCGGCATCATGCGCCGCCGTCAGGATTTATGGAGCTGATTCGCTCGGAATGCGACAAATATGGCATCATTCTTATTTTTGATGAAATCACCATTGGCTGGCGGTATTGTTTCGGCGGGTCGCATCTGAGTTTTGGAGTCAATCCTGATATCGCCGTCTTTGCCAAAGCTTTGGGCAACGGACATCCCATCGGAGCGGTAATTGGCACAACTGAAGCGATGGTCGGCGTCAGCCGCTCATTTATTAGCAGTACCTATTGGACGGAGCGTGTCGGACCAGCGGCGGCTTTGGCGACAATTGCTAAGATGGAAAAAAGCAATGCCGCCAAATACGTCAACGACTTTGGCGGGAAAATGATGGCGGTATGGACTGAACTTGGCACAAAACACCAAGTGAAATTACATACTAACAGCGACGTGGGATGCCTGGCCTCTTTTGCTTTTGATTATCTGAATGCGAATGCGATCAGGACGCTGTATACTCAATTGATGCTAGAACATGGCTTTCTGGCTGGCTGTGTCATTTATCCGACGCTATCCCATAATGACGAAATATTGAATAAATTTACGGAATCCGCCGATGCAGTGTTTGCGCAACTGGCAAAAGCTATTTCTCAGAACCTGGTCGAATCATCACTGCGCGGACCGGTGGCGCATACGACTTTTCAACGACTAATTAAATAGTGTAATTGATAAAGCATGACCTATGGAGATCGTATATGGTATGTTTTAGAGATTGCATTGAGCATTAACACAAAAAAAGAGTATAATTATGAGAACAGAAAAATTATGCGGAGTGTGGTCGGCGGCGCCTACGCCTTTTACGAAAGATCTAAAAATTGACAGCGCTTCCGTTGAACGGCTGGCGGCTCATCACGAAAAACTCAATGTTAATGGCATATTCATTGCCGGTACCTGCGGCGAAGGCCCCTGGCTCAGCGATGCGATGCGTCTGGCGTTGGCAAAGTTAAGCGTTAAACACAATCAAGGAAAAATGTTGTTAGCCATGCAGGTGACTGACAACTCGGCGTTGCGGATTATTGACAACATCAAACGCATTGCCGATACCGGGGTTGATATTGCGGTGATCGCTCCGCCGTTTTTTCAAATCAACGCTGTACAGGATTATTTGAAAAAACTCTATTTAGAAGTGATTGAAGCGAGTCCACTACCGGTTGGAATTTACCATTTAGGTAAAAATGGCAAAACCCTGATCGAAACCAAGACTATGACAGAAATTATCCGCCACCCCAAAGTTAAAATTATCAAAGACAGCTCAGCCGACCCGCTGGCGATGTCTGCTATCGTGCAAGCGCGTAATCAACGCAAAGGACAATTATTTGCCCTCAATGGCAATGAATTCGACTGTGTTACTTACGCTCAAGCCGGATATGACGGGGCATTGCTCGGCGGCGCCTGTTTTAACGGTTTGATGGCTAACGAGATTATCCGTCTGACTAAGCTCGGTCAAATCAGTGCCGCTAAATTATTGCAAGCCCGGATGAATAACCTCATGTTTGACGTTTTCGGGGGCAAGGATATCCACTGCTGGCTGGCTGGTCAAAAGCTGCTGATGGTTAAATTAGGTGTTTTCTCGACGAATAAAACGATTATTAATTACAGGGTTGACGCTGCGTGCGAAAAAGCGATTGATGCGGCGATTGAGCGGGAAAAAATGTGGCTGCTGCCGGAGGCGTGTCATGCGTTATCGTGAAACCTGGGCAATGTAAGAAAAGTTCAGTAAAAAGGTTCAGTTTATGGAAAAAATCAAAAAAATGCTGTCATCCGAAGTGCCCATTCGATGGGTATTTTCAGGAGATAGTATAACGCATGGCGCATTCCATACATTTGGAGAAAGAGATTATACCGAACTGTTTTCTGAGAGAATTCGTTTTGATATGCACAGAAGTCTTGACGTAATAATTAAAACTGCGATAAGCGGAACTGACACATCCAGCCCGTTGAACAACTTTAATACCTTAATAGGGCAGTTCACTCCGCATGTTGTATTTCTCATGTTCGGGATGAACGACTGTTCTGCTGAAGCCCTTCCTCCTGAAAAATTTGAGCAGAACCTTTATGATTTATTGGACAAAATTACCGGTATCGGAGCCGTTCCGGTTCTTCAAACCACTTGTCCGGTATTGCCCGGCGCATGTCCTGAACGCGAGCAATACCTTGATAAATATATGGACTTAATCAGGACTGCGGCAGAATCAAAAAAACTGGATTTAATCGACCATAACCTGTTTTGGAAAAAGAATGGTTCAGACCTTCATTACTGGATGAACGACGCTATTCATCCCAATACGTTCGGGCATCGTGTTTTTGCCCGGCTGATTTTTGAAGAAATGGGAATATTCGATGAAAAAAGTAACACCTGCTCCTTTTTTGTGCCGGGGCTTGCGAAGCAGAGTTAATAAACCCATATTAAGGATGATAAAATGAATGTATTAGACAGTTTTTCATTAAAAGGGAAAGTGGCGCTGCTTACCGGCGGGGCCGGACTTTACGGACGGCAGATCGCCGAGGCATTGGCCGAGGCGGGAGCGCAACTTTACATCGCCTCAAGAGATTTGCCTAAACTGGAAAACGTTGCCGCGAAACTTCGGCAGGGTGGCGGGAACGTTACTGCGCTCCAGTTGGATTTGGCTTCAGAGGAGTCTATCAAATCGGTAATGGCAGAAATTCTCCAGCGTTCCGGGCGTCTGGATATATTAGTCAATAATGCCGTTACCCGCATGGCAGTCAATGGCTGGGATCAGCCGATGGAGAAATTTGATGAAAGCTTGCATATCAATGCTTCGGCCTTATTTTGTCTCACGCGTTTAGCGGGTGAAGATATGAAAAAACGTCAAGCCGGCTCAATCATCAACATTGGTTCCTATATGGGCCTTTTAGGCCCCAACCCGACTAATTACACCGGTACGGATATGATGGCTAATCCGTCACCCATATACTTTTTTGAAAAAGGGGGAATGGTAAATTTCACCCGCTGGGCGGCAAGTATTTTAGGCGAACACCAAATCCGGGTCAATTGCATCAACCCCGGCGGCTTTCAAACTCCGGATCAAAATCCCGAGTTTATTAAAAATTACAGCCGGAATACCATGCTGGGACGTTTAGCTGATTCGACTGATCTCAAAGGGATAATTGTGTTCCTGTCCTCCGATGCTTCGAGTTATATTACAGGCGCTAATATTCCCGTCGATGGAGGATACGCCGCCAAATGAAATTTTCTAAAATGATGCTTGGCGCTGTTCAATTTGGACTTAACTACGGTATAGCCAATACCGCGGGTAAACCTGCTTATGAAACGGCCAGGGAAATTATTAAAGTTGCTTATGAAAATGGTGTAAATTGTCTTGATACCGCTGTCGGATATGGAGACAGCGAGGAAGTAATCGGCCGGGCGCTGACGGAATTGAAACTTAACGATAAGATGCAAATAATCAGCAAAGTGGACAAGGTTTCTCTGCATAATTTCACACCTGCCGAAGCAGAAAAATTTATCACCGCCAGCGTGGAAAATTCTCTTCGCCGGTTGCGTATCGACCGTTTAGCCGTCTGTTTGTTTCATATCGAAGCGGATCTCCAATACCTTGAAGTTCTTCAAAAACTGGAACAGCGGGATTTGATTGGCGGAGCAGGGATTTCTCTGGATACCAATACTCATTGTAATGAGGTGATTGCCCGTAAACTGAAATATATTCAACTGCCATGTAATATTTTTGATCGCCGGTTTAATGATTTTTTTTCCAAAGTACCGGACAATACTCATATTTTCGTCCGCAGCGCTTATTTGCAGGGACTATTGCTAATGCCGGAAGAAAAAATCAAACCTGCATTTTCATGCATTATTCCGATTCGCCGTAAAATTGAGGGTCTAGCCCAGGCAGCAGGACTGAAGCTGCCGGAGCTTTTACTTCGTTTTGTTCTGACAAATCCAAAGATTTCCTGCGTGTTAGTCGGGGTGGACAGTGTTGAGCAGTTGAAGCAGAATCTCGCCATCATTGAACGAGGGCCGCTTGCAGATGACTTATATCAACAAATTTTAACCACTGTTCCGGCATTTGAAGAAAAAATAATTCGTCCAGGGTTGTGGAAAGACTAAGGCGGCTAAAGAAAAAGGATTTTAATATGCGTTATCGTGAAACGGGGGAATTGCACCTGGATTTCCATGGTACCACTAACACCACCATTAATTATATCGCCAAAAACTTTGGCGAAAAAGCGCTTCATGAGATATTTTTTGCCGTCGGGCAGAAGGTTTATAAATCCATCCATGAAAAATTTAAACAAGGCGATGCCAGTGAGTTAATCGAACACTGGCAATACTTTTTCACCCGCGAGAAGGGGTTTTTTCAAATTAAGGAAACTCCGGAAACAATCGTTCTGGAAGTTTTCGAATGCCCTGCCGTGCGGCAGCTTTTGAAGTTAGGGCTGACCCCGTCCCCGCTTTTCTGTACTCAAACCATTCTGGTCAATGAAGCCTTATGTAAGGGTACTCCGTTTGAATCCAAAACTGAAATTATGGGTTGCGGCAAGTGTCGTCAGACCATCATTAGGCGAGGTGTCAAATGATACCCAGCGATCACTTTGTGCGATTTTATAATGAAGTCTTCAAATTCCTCGACAGGCAGGGCGGCGAGGCTTTAGAAAAGTATTATCTGGAAATCAGCCGCCATCAGGAAATCCATTGCCTTGAACTGTTTAAAACCAAAGGCCTGCAAGGCATGTACGACTATTGGGAGCATATCCGCATCGAGGAAAACTGCGATATGACGCTGAATCTACAACCGGACAGTCTGACTTTGACTATGAACAAGTGTCCAAGCCTCTCTAAAGCCATAGATAACGATGCCGGGCTTTGTCTGAAATATTGCGATCATTGTCCGGGCTGGGTTATCCCTTTACTCAAAAAAGCAGGTTATGCTTGCCAATACGACATCATCGACCGTCAACTGCCTCGCTGCCGGATGAAAATATCCCGCCAGCCATAAATAACAACAGCGTGATTGTTCGTTGCGTCGGCAATCTATATTTTTGATTTAATGAACAATGTCAAGATTTCAAACGGTTTCAGTCGCAGTTCCACGTCGCTTCCATGAAATATTTGCGGCGTTTTTTCCGTTCCGGCGGCGGGCTTATGGAACGTTTTGTCACGGCGCTTGCAATGAATGATTCCTCAAAGATACTTTCCGGACCGGATACAACGCTGGAAAGCCATTTCACGGTATTCGCCGCGGAAAAATCCAGAAGAGAAGGCAGAGTTATCTCCTTATAAACAATAATTCAAAAAGAACAGCAAATATAAATAACTCGCGCTCCATTACGTTGATCGGTTTCTGAAAAATCCAGTTCAAACTTTAGATTTTGTGGCTCCAGACTGTCAAAAACAAGTTATAGAAAAATTATCATTCAACACCATTAAACTAAATCCTTCCCATTATATGTCGCTCGCGCAATTCTTACCTCTGGATATGGATGTAAGACTGCTTTTAGCGCTTGCGGTCCGCTTGCCTCCCACATAATTCCGTTGTCGCACTTATTCCATTTCACCTTTATAAAACCTCTGGGAGTCGCAATAGTTCCGTACGCTTCGTAGAGACATCCGGGATATGGCGCTACCAGGAATGTTTCAAAACCTGGCGAGATTGGCTTGACGCCCAGGGTGCAGGCATGGGCAAAATAAACAGAAATACTGCTCCATGCGTGACATAAACTACCGGCATTATCAAAATCACTGGCGCCAAAGGCAGTTTCCCAAAGTGTTGTACATCCGGCAAAAATTAAAGGATGAAAAGTCTCCTCCAGTTTTTTGGTTGTGAAGGTACGAGTCTCCGGTGAGATCTCCATCAAAGCACGGACTAAATAACTCATTGCTGAAAAAGATATAGGAACCAACATATAATCAGTCAACGCCTTTACTACTGAAGCGACTTTATTTTCCGGTACGATTTTATTGTATAATGCCATAACTTGAATGTGTTCATGATGGCCTTCAAGCTTTTCATTGACGATTTTTGAGGCATAACATTTCTGGTCCGCGTCCCAGAAATTATTATGAATTGCGACCGCTAGTTTGGTTTTCATTTCAACAAGCCGGCGATCATCTTCGCCTATCCAGTGAAGCATTTCCAGGTAGGAGTTCAACATTTCATAAAAGTATAGGTTAAAGCCTGCATGTATTCTGTCTTTGGAACCTTTCTCAAAGCCGAAACAACTTCCAGCCGCAGTGCCGTCAAGTCCTGAGCTCCACTCGTAGAACGGCCAATGGCAATCTTGCTCATGACAGGCAAAAAGTCCAATATCTGCTTTATACAACGGCAGTATTGTCTCAATCATGGCTTTGATCTGATTACAGAAAACAATTGTAAGCGAAGCATCGCCGCTATGCAACTGATATTCTGCCAAGGCGGCGACCCAAGCCATGGAGAATATAGGAATGGTCAAGTCAAGATGGCTGGGGGCGCAGAGTTCAAGAAGGCCGTCCGGGCGCATACCGTTGCCCAGAAGCGAAAGTGAAGTTGCCGCAAATTTATAGTTTCCCCAAAGATAATAGCCGTAGAGCATCTGATTTCGTGAGTCGTAGGCATAAAGCGCTTGCTCGCGCCACGGGCAGTCTTCGTAATGTTCATGCATGCAGAGTTTTAACGTCCGGGCGGCAATTTCGTGAGTTTTATTTGTCAGGCCGTCATTACTTTTGAAACAGGAATCGCCGGGAAGCTCAAGCTCGACCGGCACAATGCCCAGATAATTAATTGACGGCGCGTCTCCGTCCTTAAGATTGCCCAGGTGCAGTTCAATATAACGGCCCGCCACACGACGGAATGGGAAACGAAATATATTGTGTCCGGCTTTACAAATATAACGGTCGGCAAAATTGCGTCCACTAATATACGCCCGTACTCTTCCATCTTCCAGATGCTCGCCAACGGCGATATCACAAAACGCGCCATCAGGGGCAATTAGTTCAATTTCAAGCATCCCCGCAGCTTCTTTTTTTAAATCAGCAACAACATAAAATCCGGAATTATGCTCAGCCTGCCTGTAGAAAATAAAATTAAATGAAGCGTCATCTTTGAAGCTAAATTGTCCATGCGCCATACCTGGACATTTAGGGGAGCTGAATAGTTCATTGTAAGAATAATTCCGCAAATAATCATGGGCAACAGTTTCTGCAAAACTATCACATTCATCCCGCCGGATAAACGAGCCTTGCATGATGATAGTGGCGTTCAATCGTTCAGTGAGTATTGTCGTCACCGGCCGTTCGTTTATAGTGGCACGATAGCCAACGGGATATTGCTGGATTTGAGCATTGTTCCAATTGGAATCATCAAATGATCCGGCAAGCCAATTTAAATCTTTTCTGGCATCGAATTCGATCGTGTAACCTAGCTGAAAAGTGGTAAGCGGAACGTTCCCGGCGGTAAAAGCCGGATGGACAAGACATTTCCAGGAATCATCGGAAACCAGAACTCCACCTTCAATTTCAGCGATTAATCCGGGCAGCCCTTTTGCGTAGCATTGAGTTGTAATGCCTCTGTAATAAGCAAGAATAGCAACGATATTCTCACCTTCTTTCGTATTGAGTAAAATCGAAGTATAAGTTTTCTTTTCCGGCCAGTCGCTGAATTGCCCTCCTGTCAACCGCTCACCATTCAAATAGACAATAAAATCAGAATCCGCCGAAACGCAGAGCCGTAACGACTGCGCTTCACTGTTGCAGAAGAATTTCTTGCGGAAACAAATATACTGATTAGGTCCGGTACCAGCCGGCGACCATATCCATTTTGCCGCTTCTAACATATTGTGTTTCTCCCTGTTTTAAAACGTTATTGCCTCAAAGGCCTGTTCATACAACCAGTGACCGAAATCATTGGGATGGTTGATGTTATTTCCAAGAAGCGAGGACTGGTCCTTGCGCTTGAGTACCATTTCCCAAGTGGAATAAACGTCAACATAAGCACACTTCGCTTCCGCGGCCGCCTGTTTGGTAGCCTCGGCAAACTGCTTCATGCGGTGGGAGCCATAGTACCAGTTGTCATTGGGCGGAAATGCCGAAAACAGAATCACGTCCGCGCCATGGCGTTCCCGGATCAACTTGACCAGAACTGCCAGGTTGTCCTTAAACGTCTCCGGTTCCACCCCGCCTTCCCCGCCTTTATGCCAAAGCCCACCAGTACCAAGTCGGGCTTCTCCACCGTTCCCATAGTGTCCAGAGGCCGAAGCTTTTCCGGCTTCTTGTCAAACCATTCAATACCCTGACGGGACGCATATCCCGGAATTGAGACATCCCGCGCCTCGATTTTTGACTTCGGAAATTTGGCCTGCAGATATTTTACGAAGCGCTGCTGGAACCTGAAATTTATCCCGGAGGCCTCGCCTCCGGCCGTAATGCTGTCACCATAGGAAACAATCTTGAACGCCCCTCCTTCCTCCAGTTTCCTGCGCGCAGGTATCAGAAACTGGCTCTGGTCATTCTGTTTGGCCCATGTCTGCCCGTTGGCCGTCCGGTAATCCGCCCAGACAAACCATTTTTGGTTTGCAGTGTTGATGCCGCCGTGCTTGAAATCCTTTTTCCCGTAGCACGGATGTGTCGAATAGTCAGGTATCCGCGAATCCGCGGTGCGTGCTATGGAGCCCCTGGCATAATCAACTACATAGTCGCGGCCTTCGGCGTAGGCAATCCCGTGCTCTCCGGCGACAAAGGTGCTTCGCAAGGTCAGGCTGCCTTTCTCCACCTGGTCGAAGCAGAGGTTGCCCGGCTCCGTTTTGGTCAGAACCATACTCTCCCCTTGAATGTTCATCGTTCCTCCGTAATAGTTTAGGAGTTGTTCAGAAATAACCTTTACATCTTCGGGATATTTCGCGAAACTTGTCAAGTTTATTGTTATATCTTAATTAACGGCAACTTGTCAGCCAGCGCTTTATCCTTGAACTCATCTTCCGGCACGAATTCCAGATAGTCATACCAGACGGCATCGTCGCTGGTCAGATTATTTCCCGGTATACTGTAAAGATACCCCACTGCATTCGGAGTTACAACTTGCAATTTGCCCACTTCGATCCAGCGGTATTCACCTTTATCGTTGGCGGAAAAATTTACTGCGATGGTGTGGATGCCAGGCTGGCCGCCAACGGTCCATGAGCAAAATCCGAATAGATTTCCAGGTTTTTGCGGAATAGCCTTAAACTCCGGTTTTACTCGCATCCGTACAATATATGTTATCCCTGATTTAAGGAGGTCGAGAAAATCGTCATATTGCCATTGAACTCCCCATTCGATATTGCCGCCACCTTGCCGCGTCGCGTATCCTATGGTCGCAGTTGTATCCTGAAGATATTTCGCCGTCTCCACACGGCAGACAGGCTTTTTTATCATAATGGAATTTTCAGAGAATTGCGGCAATCCATCGCCTTCAGTCGCCCTTTTCAGTCTTTTACTCCATTTAAGCAAAGAGTCTTTAACTGACCCTCCCTCGCCCAAACTTTTTATGTTCAGTTTGTCGATCAGCTCTTTTGCCTGTTTCAGCTTATCGGAATAGTCAGCAGCCGTTTCAGAACTAGGATTGGCGGAAAGAGATAGACAGATTAATGTAAAAAGTTCACGCTCTATTTTGACCCGATAACCGGCATGGTCACAGCAACGAACCATTGCTGAATTCAGCAGCTTGTACATTCGCTTAATTTCGGCATCGGAAAAAACTAAACCTGCTCCCGGTTTACGGGTGTGGTAGTAATTGGCCCAAGCCTGCCGTTGTAATGACACATATTCAGCCATCTCCGCTGCCGCCGGCCCGTAGTATGAAGCGACAAACTCTTTAATCAACTCGTCTTGCGGCCATTGCGGGTTCCAAAGTTTTTTGGCGGAAAGCCAGCTTTTCAGTTCACCGAGCGAACCGTGTCCCAAAAAACACCCTTCCATAAACACTCCGTTCACGCCACTGTCGGCAAGGAATTTCCATCCGCCATCCAGCGCGTCAAAATTGGGGAACGGCTTGGGTGCTCCTTCAATCAAGTCCACATAGTCCCAAATATAGATGTTGGGCGCGATTTGATGCCAGGCCGTCAGTTCATCTTTGATTTCTTTGATATCGCCGATAGGCGTCAGCATGGCTATGGGGTTAAAACGTTGCCTGATAGGCGCATATAAAATGACGGTGTTATTGCCTGGTTTTATATTCCTGGGCGGTTTTTGGCTGCCGACATAGGCCAGCGTGGTGATTTTAATATCCGGGTATTTGACGGCCAGTTGGGCGGCCACTGCGTTGGCCAGATAGAGTTGGGCGCCGGAAATGCCATCTGTCTCGATAATCTTCCGGCAAGCAGAGCATTCACACATGTCGTTGTTATTGTCATTCTCAGAGACGCTATAAATCCGAGTTCCGGTTTTTTTGATTATTTCCTCTTCCAGCGTCTCCGCAATGACACGGGCTACTTCCGGGTTACTGTAACACAACTGTCCATCCTGCGGACTGGACGGACAGCGTTTCCCTCCTCGGAGCGGAAAGTATTCCGGATGTCTGTCAAAGTATTTTCCAGCCGGTATCAATATGGCGTAGGTGTGTACGAAATACTTAGTACTCGCCAATTCACCACCAGATTCCAGCGACATATGAGAGTAAAACGATATCGGCTGGATACGGTTGAATGTCGCCCACGCAGCGTTGAAAGCATCAGAGTAAAGAGGCTCGCGAATTTCAAAAGGAGGCGCATAGTTGCGTGGAACCACGGTTAATTCATCCTTTGAGCGTACGGGAACAACCGGAACGTCATCCGCGGCATACCAGCGGCATTCAAGGTCTTCCTCCAAGAGCGCTATTACGCCATAGATCGGACCTCTTGTTCCGCCCAGGATATACAAGTTACCATCAGCGACCGCCAGCTTGTAGGCCTGTTCCCGCGGATCAGGGGTAATTCCCGCCGTTCTGGCGCGAACAGTGTTGCCTACGCTGAAAATTTTGCCGTTGACCGGCTGCGGTTCCTGGACAACCGGCAATTTTACCTTGAATATTTTTTCCAGATAATCCGCCAGCATGGCAGCGCTGAACTTATCCTGCGCGGCGGCCTTTTCCGGAATGAGGATGGAAAAGTCCTTCACGTTCTCCAATGGTACAGCATTGCCAACAGGACGCAATGCATCATTGCCCATAACATTAATGGTTCCTAAGCACACAAAAAACATTATCATAATTTGCTTCATCAACATTACTTTTGCTCCTTAATTTTTAATCAAAGTGAGGTTGTTAATTTTCTGCAGCTTGCGGCGAGGATAGGGTGAACGAAATCAAAAATTTTATTTGACTTAGAAAATCACGTCCTCCGGGCATGGTTGTTTACTTGAAAACTGTTCCGATCAAACATATCATCTAAAAGCTAATCCCGGAATCCGTTACCATATCCCAAAGTCCACGTATATTAGGCGCATTCCAGGTAGCGCTTCGTACAAATGATCCATTTAATTTGTTAACATGTCCATCAAAGTATAAGATATTTACCATATAACCGGGATGCCTGGGAGCGATATCACGAATATTATCTGAAGAAACACAGTTCGACGTATTTCCAGGAGGACTTGAAGTCCTGTCTCCAAATGAGTCGCAAATAAAAAGAGTTATAGAAGGTCTCACTATCTTGGAAAGGCGAATATAAGGCATTTGTCCGCTGCGATAAGGCATTTTCATGTAATTCATGCCATATCCGGTCCATTTTGGTTGAGCAATAGCTCCTGCCGCATTCAGGGTAACGGTGCGGTTTGGGGCTTCCTGGGTTGATGTCGGACACTCAAACGCTTTATACTGGCTAATATACTTTGGGTATAGAGGTGTAACCCAATCAGTAAAAGGGGCATAGCCGTAATTGTCGTCAGAATACCCAAAAAGGCCCAAGCCTATTTGTTTGAGATTATTGTTGCATTTTGCTTCCTGCGCAAACTCCCTCGCCTTTGACAAGGCTGGCAATAACATGCTTACGAGAATGACTATAATGGAAATTGTCACAAGCAATTCAATGAGCGTGAAAACTTTTTTACTCAACGACGTTTTTTTCTTTTGCATGATAGTACCTTTCTATTTTTCTTTGTGCTTCTTAACAATGTCTGATTTAATTTTAACGCAATTGATTTCAGTTCGTTTTTCCTGGCCGGTGGTATGCCGGTGAATAATAACGCTCTTCAGGCTTTCAATTTTTCTGTCCATCGCCGGATGCGCGATCCGGTTCATCAGCATATCCACCGCTTTTTTGCCTAATTCATTGTGATTCACCCCTGCCGAGGACAGCGGATTGACGCCGGACGGGAAATACATTTCAGGCCAGCGGATATCATCTCCGAAACCAAACACTTCAACCTCTTCCGGACAGGCTATATTCATTTTTTTCAATTGTTCCAGAATACCCAGGGCAATATTGTCATTTTGGCACATGATTGCGGTCGGACGTTTTCTTTTGTTCATTAGCAGGTTGGCGATCTTCACGCCGCATGCCTGCTGAAAAGGGCCGTAAGCGTTGCCGAAGTCGGATGATTTCAAACTCTTTTCATTGCCGATTGCCGGTTCCAGTCCGTATTCGCGCATAGCATCCATAAAACCAATATACCGGCCCAGTTTTTTTATTTCCAGAATATGATTTCCCGCCAATGCAATCCGCTGGTGACCGTTACCGATAAAATATTTAACTATTTCACGTCCGCAGTTTTCCTCGTCAATAAACAGACTGTCGCAGGGAACATCGTTCTTCTGTGATTGAATCTCCAGCCCGGCAACAACCACTGGAATGCCGCAAGAGATGGCATATTGGACATTCGAGGCGATGTCGCTATAATCGTGTCTTAAAAAAACGATGCCATTCAGAAAATGATGATATTGCATCAGACGGCTTTTCAGATCCGCCGGGAAAACGTAGTTAATCCGCAATGCCTCATACTTATATTGGGAAACATTGTTTACGGCGACATGCTCCGAAATTTTCATTGCATCATGCTCAGTAACTTCAGGCGACGCAATGCCGATAACCGGATATGAACTGACATGGCCCATATTCTGACAGGCCGGAGCAACGCTTTTTCCCCCGACATACATGCCGCTACCGATTATTTTATGGATAAGTCCTTCCTGCTCCAGAACATCGAATGCCCGGCTAACAGTCAACTGGTCAAAACCCCATTCCTTGCTTAAAGACCTTTGATCCGGCAGGGAATCGCCAGTCTTATAAATACCCTTTTCAATACGTTGCCGATACTCATTTGCCATGCGGAGATATTTAGGTAATTTTTTAGCTGCTGCTTCTTCCATAACCGTTTCTCTATTGTAATCTCTTATTTAGTATATACCCATCAATTATACATCACTTTTGAATTTTTGTCAATAGCGAAGAAGATTCAATTCAAAAAAAATGGAAAAAAAGATAAAATGGGACTCGCGCTGTTCTATACTCTATTAGGTTGAAAATTTAACATAGACGAGTCGGATTGTGGATTGGATTTTCTCGATCCGACTGATTGGCAATATGAATATTGCCTGGAGGAGGAATGGAAAAATACGGTCGCAAGACACTCGTCCTGCGTCTGCGGGATTGCGATCTTTTGAGTTTGGATTCGCACTCTTTGAGGCCTTCGATACCCCGGTATCGGCAGCCTCTCAGAATACGAACCAATCCTCAAAATCTTCGCAATCTATTTTAAATTTTCAGCAGTGCAGAGTATAAATCCAGAATGGCCCCAAAACTGATTTAATTTGAACGCAATTGATTTCAGTGGTCTGCCGGTGAATAATAACGCTCTTCAGGCTTTCAATTTTTCTGTTCATCGCCGGATGCGCGATCCGGCACTTGCCTTGCAAATGCCGTTAAACCCGTTCTTTAGAATTCATTATTCAATTCCCTAATCTTTCTTTTGTATTGAAAGCTTTTTGATTATGCCCGACAAATACACCGGCCACTCTTTCCATTCCCAAAAAGGAAGGACTCCAGTTCCTCCTGAACCCAATGTAGAACCAAGAAATACTGCTACTTTGCCTTTGCCGTAATTTCCCACGACCATAAGCGGTTTGTCACCCGCGTAAAGTATAACTTCCGAGTCTTTTTTCGGTTTCAAATCATGGAGCCAGAAGCATGAAGGATTGCTGCTTAACTTTAGTTGATCTGCGAACGGCTTGTTATCATCAGCCAATCTGAACTTTGCGTCTTTGAGCAATATCAGGTTTGCGTTGCCCTGGTATTCAACCGGCAATATCTTGTCTAATCCTGTAGTTGCCACTTCCGGATCAAACGCGGAAGATCCGCCCATAACCAGCAGCGCGCCTCCGTTAAATACATATTCGCGCAGCATCTCAACCCCTTCGCTCCCGATTGCTTCGGCATTAACATTGGACAGAATAACAATATCATACGCCATCATCCGGTCATAATCTTCAGGCCAGAAACTCAAGGCGAGTCCGGACCATTCGCCTTTTGCCGCTTTGCCGATATTCTTGTCCCAGCCCAACAGGTCTACGGCTTCACCGGCTTTATACATGCGGGAATAAACGCCGTTTAGCAAAAGAGCCCGCGGCGGAATTGACTTATGCCGTTCGATCTTCTCCGGTTTCAAAAAAGTTTTCTGCTTTTCCGGTACCGGCAGCCGGTACATTTGTTCTCCGCCCAGTCCAAACATTGCGACGAAAATGTCCTTTGAAGAATAAACCACTTCACTATGTTGATTAATTCCTTCACTTTTTAATTGAAAAGGAATTACGCATTCCCCCGGATTAATTTCCTTTCCGGTCTTCATGCTTTGAGTTTCCGGATTAACCGTGACTGTCGAGAATTTTATGGTTGCGGGCTCTGAAAGAGTTTCATTATTAATGCCTTTAACGGAGGCCGTAAGAGCCAGTCCGGGAATTTCACCATCTATCGCCCTTACTTTAAAATCTACTTTATCCTTATCCGGGCTTGCTTGAAGTATAAGCTTGTCTGAAACATATGCAACTCCTTCCATATTAATTAACGGAACGCAAACAACGCTGGTTTCCCAACTTTTACCGCCAGGAATTATAACCTTGTCATAAAACCACTCTGTTGTGCATGCCGACTGAACAGTATACAGCCAGCGTAAATAATTATAATCAAGCAGGAACAATAATCCGGTTTTTGATTCTTTATTTACCGCGGCAACCCATCCGGCAACCGGATCCATTACGTCATCCGGACGAATTCCCGTGGCGTTTTTGAAGTTGAAAAACGTAATGTCCACGCCTCGGGCAGAGGGGCGGAAATAAACATTCTTTTGTGTATCAACTCCTGCTGAAAAAAAAGATTGTATCCAAAATGCCGGCGATTTGCCGGTATTCTCAGTATTAACCAGACGATAATTCACATACAGATTCGGGGAATCGGCTTTTACGGTGTAAGTCTTTTCCACCCGTATGCCGGCAATTGACGGAAAATATCCATCCCATTGCCCGGAAACCATCCGGCTCAACATGATTGAGACGATTTCCGGGCCTTTATTCAATATTTTGATCTCATAAGAATTATTCTGCAATTCTCCCGGGTATTTTTCTTGCGAGAACATATCCACAAACATTCCCCAGCCCTGACCGCGGCCGGCCACCATTTCCAAATTAGCCGTTTTATTATAAAAACCGACGACGCGTCCGCCTTGGGACGGACATATTTTCATACGAAATGAAAAATTCTCAACTTCCAGAATCGATTTATCGTTTTCGGTCAGTTCTTTTATTGAAACGGTTCCGGCGGAAAGGCCGATTGAAAATAAAATGTTAAAAGAAACTATTATTAACGCTCTTAAATAATATTTTATCATTATTACTATCTCCAATCCACGCAGATTATCGACCAAATTATCACTTCGGGAATTACAACCTTATCCTGAGCCGCTTCAAGAGGAGTAATAAAGCCTTTTCCGCCATCAGGCGAAAGCGCCCATGCTCTCATAATTTTTTTGCCTTCAGGATGCGATAGCGTGATAACAACATTTTTCCTGGGGTCTCTTGCTTTCGACATCGCAGGATCAGACATGGCGGCCAGCGGAGGATTAATCAGGTGTATCATCCACTGTTCCTGTCCTTCAAACTTATGCGTATAAACATATTCTTTCCACCAAAGCTCATTGTCTGATACGCTTACTTTTTTTGCAACATCCGCAACATCTTTCAAAGACGGATCGAATATCTGGTCGGCAAAACGAAGCGAGAAGGCATTAACTCTTTTCATGCCACCACCCGCATGAGCGCTGGCGGCAACTTCGTGGGCAGCGCTCAGATGACCTCTTGACGCAAATGCAATTGCCGCCTGATACTCATATGCCATTGGGGTCTTTATGACTCCGGACCGGCACAGGTGAATAAAGTAATACCCCCCCTGGTCTACGATAAAACTGCCCTGTTCCTTAACCTCTTTCCTGTAAATCTCCCAATTATTGTATATATGATTGGGATACCACAGGCAAACGGTATCCTCGAACAGGATGAAATTTCCTTTAAAACGGCCGTACCATGCTTTTAATTTTTCAGATGACCCGGAAGTCTGCCGCGCTGCATAGTTGTAACCGAACAGGCAATTGGGATATGTTTTCCTGACAATTTCCTGGACCAGATCATGATTGCGCGCCGCCACGTCTTCCATTGAGAGCGGATTTTTGGGCATATTGCCGTAAACGTCAGGACAGGGAGCGGAACTTAGTTCACAGTCAAAACGGAACCCGTCATAGCCCAGTTCTTTTTTCGTATTGACAAATTCAGAAGCCAGGTACTTGACCAGGTCAATATTCTGCCAATCGTATTTAACCGTATACCACATCGGCGTTTTATCTGAACCAGGACGATCAAACTCATTTGCCATGCGATAATGAAAAGAGTCGGCTTCAAGTTTGTCGAGTAATTCCACATTATAATCCGCCATCCATTTGCCGTTTTTTTCACGCCTTACCCATTCCGGATGCTTGCGCGCAAATTCAAATCCGGCAGGCCCGAAATCTTCATTCCAGACGTAAGCCGTGACCTCTATTCCATTCTTATGCGCCTCCTGAATCATGCTTTTGATAGTGGATTTCTTTTCCCGGTATCCGCAATTTGAAATCCATTCCTCTTTTTCCGGCAGATATTGACCGACGTAGGCGGAATTAAATCCGAAATGTTCCACTATGCAACTGTAGTCATTGCGCAAACTTGCTATTTTGGCGCTAATATCAAGACCGTAACTCCACAGGAAGAAGTTGTAATTGGCCACGCTCCAGGGATTAGGAGCTACTGCAAAAAATTCATGTTTTTCGGAAACGATTTTATCGTCTTCTTTTAAAATAGCAACGGACTCCCAGCCCATATATTCGCCATCAGCCTTGAAATTAACCGGCACTTCGATTGCGGAATTTGCCGGGACAGAGATTTTTTCATTAAAAACTGTCAATTTCTTGTCCAGTCCCGAACGCAGCTCTATCAGCAGTTGCGCTGTCTTTGTCTTCGAATCGTAGTTTTTAACCGTAGTTGTCACATTCTGTTCA